>JABAOH010000785.1_pt2 | contig 16872 bp, 9 predicted proteins | sample 7062181 | NCBI WGS metagenome assembly JABAOH01 (sample SAMN14538630, study PRJNA623070) | marine sediment metagenome | biome: marine biome [ENVO:00000428]; feature: marine pelagic biome [ENVO:01000023]; material: deep marine sediment [ENVO:00002113]; isolation source: pool of 5 deep marine...
AAATCAAGTGCTTAGAAAAATAAAGGCTTATAGCCATAGATGCAGCTTCAACCATGTATTGATGTTTTCCCGAAATCTCTCCCCAATATTCTGGATGATTGGGATCAGTTCCGTGCACAATCCCTTGCTGATAAATTTCAGCCCAATCTACCAGAGTACCGTCTTCGAAAGTCATCATTCCGTTGGAGCGATGTTTCAACAAGAAGCCAACTAATAGAAAAGTTCTGGTAAATCCTTCCACCATGTCGGATAAGGGCCCATACAGACTGGGTCGTGCGCCAGAAAAACGAACAAGCGCACGTCCAGCAGTAAAGTGAGGAAAAGTGTGTTCCAATAACTTCCTGGCAATATCCTGCCAATCCTGGTATGTCCAACCTGTAAATGGTGAAATTTTTTGGGTATCAGATTCTTTTCTCATAACAAGCGATAAAGCCTATACTCAACTGTTTAATAAATTTTCTATAAAGCTGTTTTTATTTAGGAACCGAGAAAAAACTCAACCGATCACAACAGCTTTTTGCCATCCCTTGAAAAACATAACGGTTCCCACCGTAATAAGAATCCCTCCAGTTATCAGCGCCATGAAGATGGAGAAACCTTCGGTAAGGAAAAAGGCTGGAACCACAACCATCAGACCGACACAAAAAGTTAGAACACCGACAACCTGAAGCATAGAAAGGACATCAGTTGCCACTGGTTCAGATAATTCTTTAACCGTATCAATTGGTGTATCCAGTTTCTTGAAAAATCCTTCGATTCGCGTTCGATCCTTTTTCGGGGTTCTGTTCCAGAAAAACCGCATAGACAAAAATGACAGGACTGCTATACCTACAACAGTAAATGCTTGATAACCAAGGTGTAAGTTATATACATAGCGAGTCACATAGGCAATGGGAAAGGTTATCGCAAAAGTGAAAAGTGCAGTCCAGGGTGGTGTCCTGGGGATCAGGAGCCCCAATACCAGAGCACTCCCAATCGGTACAGTAAGAACCTGAGAAATATCTCTCATAATACCAAAAACGCCACCTCTGTGTTGGGTCATATATAAAGCTAGAACAATCGTAGAAAGCCCGAGAATAACCGTAAAGATTCTTCCAACCGCCAAAAGATGCTGGGGTGATGCCTTGGGATGTATCAACTTGTGGTAAATGTCCTTTACCATGATAGCTGCCATGACATTATAACTGGAATCTAAAGAGGACATGGTCGCTGCAAAAACAGCAGCCAGAAGGATTCCGATCATACCGTGAGGTAAAACTTTCATACACATATAGACATAGGATGCCTCGGCACCATTTTGCAACTGCCCTGCGAACATCTCTGGGAGATCGGGTTGGAGAACTCGTGCCGCCATCGAGGGAATCATCCAAAAACTGACACCAATAAAGAAAAGAACGGATGTTGTTAGAGCAACCTTTCTAGCAGCTTTTTCGTCCCTTACACTAAAATAACGCTGCACAGTGGCATTTGAATTGTTGCCAAAACACATCAATAACGTCCATCCAACGAGGAAGAGAATGCTGGCATCGCCATACCCCAGAGACAAGTATCCCTCAGGGACACTATTAATTAAATTTGTTAGCCCACCTGTCGCTCTCAAACTTAATGGCACAGCCACTATGGTGACAGGTACTAATATAATAAATTGAAGTACATCGTTGATAGCCACTCCCCACAGCCCAGCAAGTACTGTGTAAATCAGCATGACAAGACCTGTCACGATTATAATCATTTGAAGATCGAAGCCAATAGCCACCGAGATAAAAATGCTCATGGCAAGGAGTTGCAGCCCCACGATAATCCACTTCATGATCAGATAAACCCATGAGTAAAACTGATGGATAAAATCATTATAACGTTCAGTTAAAAACTCTGTTATCGTCATGACCCGACTGCGCCGCCATCGGTGAGCCAGAAAAAGATATGCAAAAAATACTGCCACTGAACTTCCCCAAAGCATAGCAGCACCAGAAATACCATTGTTGAAAATAAACCCGGCACCGGCAGTAAAAGTCCAGGCGCTAAAGTTGCTCATAAAACAGGAAAGTCCTGCTACCCACCAGGGCAGGCGGTTACTGCTTTTGAAAAAATCATTGGCATTTTTGATATATTTATAGAAGAAAAAACCAACACCTGCCATAAGAAGCAGGTGCGTTGCCATGACCGCATAATCCATAAACCACAGTTTTTCCATGAGAATACTCCTTCAATTAAAAAATTAAAAAAATACTAATAAAACCACGATTTCTACAAATAGAACCGATAAGTGGTTCCGTCAGCAAAGTTTAAGATTGCTATATTTTTACTAACATCAACCTCTTTTACAAGATGTAGAATTCTTGCTACATTTTCCCTGTATCCAAACCAGGTTCCAGATAAACTGATGAAAATGTGTTTGCCGGGCTTTAGTCTTCCTCCAATCAGAGTTGGGATTACTGAAAAACCGCCGAGTGTGTTGAAATTTTTGGTGTTTTCCAGGAGCTTTTCTATTTTTTCAGAGCAAGTAAATCCCCAGAGAGCCTTGATAAAACTCCCCCGCTCTCCATTCCAGAACGCTATCGAATTTTCATTTACAATAGCCTCTGGAATTTGTTCAAAATAATTTAATGCGAATCCACCTTCTCGCACAGCTATAAGTTCCTGTACAGTTTCAACAGTATGAATCCGAATCTGACAAAAGTTTTTTAAATAGATCTGAGTTGTTACCTTTACATTCTGATCTTCTATAAAATTGATTTTTGATTCTGCTGCAAAAACCTTCGTATTTTCTTCTTCTATAAATGGAAAACCAGATAAAGGATAATAGTAACTGGCGCCATAGTTTTCATCTAAACGAATAAAATGAGGAACAATACGCTGGGAAAATTTCTTGCCGTCCGGACTCACCGAAAACATGTTATCGCAATTGTAACCGTTTTCGGTTCGCCGTAAGTCAATACCAAAATTGGTAGAATAACAAAAAGTCGTATACTTTTTAGCATATTTGGTTCCAGGACCTTCTTTCTGATGCCAGGCACGGTGATTGATGATCTGTACTTCCCCTGTCTCATGATTCCCAGCTACCAGCATTCCGATAGGCTTCTCTGAGACACAATAACTTTCTTTCTCCACAGGGAATGGTTTCTCTTTTTCTGTCCAAAAAGGATGTGAACGCGGCATTAAAAGACAAAAGAAAACCCCGCTTCCCCAATAAGGCGAGCCATATTGACTGTATGGATCAATCAATTCAAGGTTTTCTCCAACATATCCCATCGTTGGTGTCATATTGTCATAGAAATAATCATTTTCGATATAATATTTCATTTGACCAGATACAAGTCGTCTGGATTCTCCAGAAGGAAGGGGAGAAACACCGAGTAATTCTGCCCAAATAAAAGGAACAGCAAGTGCGGGACGATATGCCCAGGATCTACCCCACATTGCGATTGACCCATTGGCTCCAAAAAACCGCTCATAACTTATAATAAATTTTTGTAAGCAATCAATAATCCATTGTTTGCACTCAGGATCATCTTCTCCGATAAATATGAAAGCTGGCAAAAAGTAGTGGAATCCCCAGGCATTGTATTGTTCAACAGAATATCCCCTTGATTCGCCCCCATCCATAAACCATCCGTTACCGATATAAAAATCTTTCACTATGTTCATACAATGATTCAGTTCATCTTGATCATATTTTTCATTAAGAGCCTTTAAGACATAATGAATGTTGGCTACAAAAGTATACCAGTTGTTATCGGGAATTTCATGTCCAGTGGCGGCATGTAACCACGTAGCGATCTGTTGCTGTTCTTTATGAGACAATTTCGACCAAATTAAATCTCTGGTAAGATAAATCGCCAACGCAACCGCTGAGGTTTCTGCAATCCATTGGTTATTTCCGTAGCGGTCGCCAATAAATTCTGGATGCGATGGATCCGATGCAGAGAGCAATCCTTCTACTAACTGGTCGAGAATATTTATCGATTTGCCATTCACTTCGAGTATAGTTTTACCAGTTCCAACCAGCCAGGATGCAATCAGAGCACGAGTTCTGGTGTAGCCTTCCATCCAGTAGTAACTTTTCATCTTCTCCGGTTCTGGCAAAAAGGTATCCATCCAACGAACAGGATTTGGGAGATCTAATCCCCCTTTGCCTGGAGTCAAATACGGTTGAATCGCAACAATCATCATTTCAGCCAGTTCTACCCATCTTTCCCTGGTCCAGCCCGTATAAGGTGAGAGATCATAATCCTCCTTTGTCACAAAATTTATCGTCATCTTTTTAATTCCTTTCGTTATTTTGGACTTTTTATCTTTTCTACCAATCTCTCCATCTCTCTGGTGGTTCCTCCACCTCGCTTGAAATCAATGGGAAGCCATCGCCGCACTTCATAACCCATGTTATCATAAAGTAACACAATTGGAATTTCATATATTTGGTGCTGTGCTGCCAGACCTCGTTTTTGATAAATATCAACTAAAAAAATTCGTAATTTAGGATATTTTTCTTTGAGCATACTTAAATCTAATTTAATCTGAGCGATCAAAGTCTCTAAATTTTCTGACTCCCCAAATAAATCATCCTTAGGTTGGTAATACTCAGTATTTTCTAAATAGAAAAATAAAAGCGTACCATCGCCTTCAGGATAAGCGAGGGAAGGAAAATATTGACCTTGCATAAATGCTCCTGTACTGCAACTCATCACTGTTATCAAAATAATGACCAAACAGAGGAAAATCATCCAGGGCTCATTGCGATATATGGTAAACATTCTTGACAGAAATTTTTTTTGAAGTATCATTGTTACTCCTTTTCAAAGATAACAACTATGGTTATATTTAGCTTACGACTAATTTTTATTCACAAGCCAGTGACTTATGTTACGGCTATAGACAAATTTTATTTAATCCACAATACTCATCTTCACGTTGTCAACATAAAGATCCATAAGACCAGAATAGAGTCCTACTCCTGTAACCGTAATCCGCAACCAATGGGCATCTTCCGAAACTCGTCCCATTGCTTTACAATGATACCATTTCCCCTTCATCTCGGACGTTGGAATTTTATGTATCGGTTCCAGATCTCCAAGCGATGTCTCGGCTATCATCCAATGGACATTATAGTCTCTCGCTTCCGTTAGATAGACTTGTGGTGGATCACGCGGAATTTCGCCCATTTCTGAACCACGATTCCAGAATTTGGGTAAATTCCGCTCAATAATATAAACATCCATTTCTATAGCAACCCGCCTGCCTCTCATCAACGTTGTAAAATACGGATCAATCTTTTGATATATCCAGGTATTGGTTTCGCCTGTGGGCAAATTCCGTCTTAGTCGTTTCTGATCAACTGGAATTTTACCTTCTTTCTCCAATCGAAGTTGTTCCCGAACCGCTGGTAGAGGATTTGGGGCATCAATATACGCCTGAGTGAGATGAAACCTAACTGAGTGTTTACCATCTTTAATTTGGGTTGAACTTACCGAAACAACAGGCGCTTCTCCTTGAGGAACTGGTGGTTGTTCAACCTTCCAGTGGAGCGGAAACACAGATTCATCCAACGCTTCAAAACCTGGATTCCTGATAAAATTTGCTCCATGAAATTTGTTTTTCATATACTCGCTGGCTTTATAGTCAATTCCCTTTGAAAATGAATTTCCGAAATGAGCATTCCAGATTTCCGCAGGATCATGTGGATTCAAATCGATTGAATGATACCGTCTTTGCATTCTATCCATGGAGGTCTTTCCGACCATTTCCCAGGTTTTGCCTTCATCCAGGGTTCGAAATATGCCATACCTTTTAACCGCTGCGTAAATAATTTCAGGAGCGATTGGATTAATGCAAATTCCTTCCACTTCTCCTTTGCCTTTGAAGTCATCTTGAGGTGGATAAAATATCAGATCCCATGTCCTGCCTCCATCCACAGACCTGAATATGCCACCTTTTCTCCACTCAAGATGGTCTATTGTTTCTGGAAATAAATAATCTTCACTCCAGGCTGCAACATAGACAATATCAGGATTAAACGGGTGGACAGCGATATCTTGAACGCTTGGTATCTCACGGCTACTGTTGCATTTTTTCCAAGATTTTCCGCCATTTGATGTTTTGAATACTCCACCATACATTCCTGGCTTCAGTACTGGATATTGATCTGGTCCAAAAGTAATCGGACGGATTCCATAAGAACCGCCAATGCCGAGATAAAGTGTACTGGGATCTGACGGCGCCATCTCAAGCCACATAATTCTAGTATTGCCATTAAACATTTTTATTGGGGTAATTCTTTTGAAATGATTGCCATCATCAATGCTCTTATATACTCCGTTCCCATAACTTGCCACATATATTGTTCGATTGTGAATCGGTGAGGAAGGATCGATGATAATTGAGCGCACAATACCATCATCTAATCCATGTTTTTCATAAATGGGAGTCCAATTCCAGCCGCCATCGACTGATTTGATAATGATTCCTCCAACTGCAGCCCTGCTATCGGCATTTTTGCCATTGATTGATGCATAAATTGTGGTTGAAAGATCAGGATCGACTGCCATTGAAACGCAAGAGCCAGAGGAGTGTACCAGCTTATCTCGCCAATAAGCAGCCTGATTAACCTCACCCCGATGAAATGAAATGACGTTGATGATTGTTTCGCCCCGATCTTCTGAAAGCATGAGTCCGGTATCAGAAAAACCCATCCAAACGATGTTCGGTCGATTAGGATCGAATACAGCTCGATAATCTGTGAGCAGGGTCAGCCCAGTTCCTTTCCAGCGGTCACGACGAATTTCTTTTGTTCCGTAGTGCTGCCAGGTTTGACCACCATCATGTGTTTTCTTATTATAATCTGTATATAACGTGTATGGATCATTAGGATCGATTAACATATTTTGACCTGAGACTGCTTCATGCTGTCGATAATTCATGGGCCAGTTACGCTGTGAATTGAACCGTCTGTGGGCCAGCAACCGAAAAGAATTCCCTCCGTCCTGACTGCCATAAATACCTTCATCTCGTTCTGTGGCGATATAAACAAAATCTGGTCTTGAATCGGTTGCTACGACACTAAAAGGGAATTTACCATCCAGTCCCTCCTCAATTTTAAGCCAGGTTTCCCCTCCATCGGTGCTACGAAATAATCCGTAGTCCGGAAAAGCTGCATAAACAACATTCCCATCACAGACTTCTACATCGGTACAGGTGCTCTGCGGAAGTCTATCCACCAATTTCCAGACACCATCAGGTTCCTGCATTTGATAAAGCCCTAGGTTGATTGGATAATAAATCCGACGCTGATCGATTGGGCTATTTTGGTCAATTTCCAACGCATGGCAGTGGTAATAATTATGTTTGATTTTCTCTTTTGGCAATCCCAGACTGACATCCTCCCATGATTTGCCACCATTATTAGACCGCCTGACACCCATATCAGCCGCTGTCCAATAAATCACCTGATTATTATCAGGATCAACAACTCCTGATTGACTACGACTGATACCGAACTCCTCGCTCTGGTAAATTTGCACCCAGGTATCCCCATTATCAGTGCTCTTCCAGATTCCCGAGGCTATGGAAGTCTCACCCTGTTGATTCATATAGAGTGTATGAGGCTCTTTGGGATCTCCGGCAACATAATAGGCAGTTCCAGGTATGGCATTGGCAATGGGTTCCCATGTTTCACCCTGATCGCTACTTCTCAAAAGAGAGAGGCTCATATCTGAGGAAAAGAAGAGATGCCCAGTAGTCGGATGAATTGATGCAAACATGAGCCAGCCATTTCCACCTGGATCGACTGGTTGCCAGACGGTTTCCTGGGCAAAGTTAATGTTTAAAGAAATAACTTTGACAAAAACAATTAACAGTAAAGTGTTAAAAGGTTTCATGATATTTCCCAATACATTAATCCAAAAATCAACTATTGTTTGAAATCTAATGTGGTAAAGCCGTAACAAAATATGAAAGTTTCTATCTTTTCAAGATTTTATAAAAAGTGAAAATTTGATTAATGATCTTGTTGATTCAGTGCTATTTTTTTGTCGTTAAGCACAATATGCAGCAGCCAGGGACTGCTGCTACCCAATATGTTGTGGTGTATTGCTATTAATTGATGCTAAATCAACAGAGTCATTAATGATACTATATTTATCTCACCTCACTAACATCATCTTTTTCACACACCTGAAATTCTTCGCTTTCATTTCATAAAAATACAAATCCGACCCAACACGCTGCCCATTTTCGTTTCTACCATTCCATCTAACTTTATAGGTACCCTCATCTATTTCTCGGTCTAAAAGTGATTTTATTTCCTGACCAAGCAAATTATAGATTTTTATGATAACCCGACTCCTTTCTGGCAATTGATATCCAAAATTAGTGTCAGAATTAAAGGGATTTGGATAATTATGTGTTAATGCAAATCGTGGTAAAACATGTGCTAAAACATTGATCGATTGATCTGGAAATTCAACACTCTTTATGGTGATCATAGCAGGAAAGTATTCACCAAGCGTCTGACTTATAGCAAAAATCACCCGTATACTATCGATGGATCCAGATTCCAATGTTGAAACTGATTCAATTGTTCTGCCTCTTCCAGAAAAATCTAATAAAGAAAAATGTTTAGGGTCTGTACAGGAAGTCTCTGTGATATGTATCGTACCAGTGCAGCCATTTTTGAGATAAAGCGTTAGTTCTTTTTTATCAAGATTATGTCCAATGTCACCAAAATTAATTGGATTGGGGATAATCGTCAAAAAGAAATTATTAGTAGTTGCGGCTTTTGATGTTCCTCCGAATGCGCCCATATTGATGAGATAGCCGTGAGGCAACGGCTCATCTGCTACATCATCCAGAGGATCTCCTGCATCAATACAGGGTGAGCCGGGTTGTAACGTGAAGTCATTATTATCAGGGTCTGTGAATAAAGGATCTGCAGTGATATTACCTGTTGCCCATCTAATTTCATTTGGGTAATAACCAAAAAAAATCAAATTAGAGATCGTGCTATCTACGTCTGAATATTGAAATTCTATAAAATCGCCATCCTTAAGTGATAATGTTGGAATGTCGTAAGGTTGTCCAGTCCAAATGATGGAATTTTTAAATACAAATCTATTACTACCTTCCAAAGAAATACAACCACCCTGTTCAGTTGCTGTGTTATGACTTACTGTTACATTCATAAAATTAGGTGACGAGTTTTGTCCATATACAGCACCACCATATTTTGCATCATTTTTGCACATAATGGTATTCTGAATCATGGGAGATGATTCTATAAGAGATAAAGCGCCACCATACCATCCGCTATTTCCCCCAATTTTAGAATTGTATATTTGGGGTGAAGAACTATGACAATAAATAGCTCCCCCATATTTATCTGCTTTGTTATAGCTTATTGTTACATTCATAAAACTGAATGACGAATTCTTTCCATATACAGCACCACCATATTTTGCATCATTATTATTGATAATGGTATTCTGAATAATAGGAGATGAATCCAAAAGATATAATGCGCCACCGTAATATGCGTTATTTTTCTCAATTCTGGTATGCGATATTCTGGGTGAGGAATTATGGCAACTAATAGCCCCTCCATTGGATGAATAATTGCTGTTAAATGAATTAGCGCCTGTTATCACACAATAACTTAACGTATCGTCAGTACTGCTTGATACAAAAGAGAAGCCTGACCAGCCTTTTTCAGTATCTACAGCACAAAAATATATGGAATCAGTCTCTGTACCTTTTGCAATCAGTTGGGCATTTGATCCTATTCCAAATTCCGATGGAACCGCAAAAATAATCTCAGTTCCGGGTTCTATCTCTAATCGCTCACCTTCTCCAATTAAAATATCACCAAAAATAAAATATGGTGAATCTGATTTGTTCCAAATACCAGCCACAGCGCTCCCATGAACGATTGAGCTCTCTGCCGGTATTCCATATCCTGACAATTCAATAGCAACATATTTTTTTCCATTTGAATAGGACATGATGAGATATCCTTTGAAACTGCCTATTCTATTCGGGATAAATTTGACATTAAGTTTTAATTGGAAGCCTGACTGAATCACAAAATGTCCGATGGAATCAACAAATGCATCTTGTGTTAATCCCACTAAAAAACCGTTGGGCGCAACGATGTAATCAATTTCGACGGGCATCTGGCTACAATTTCTCATCGTAACACTTTGAGTTTCTGAAATCTCGCCCAATCCTAATGGATTGAAATAAATTGCGGTATGACTCACAATAATTGTATCTGTCTTGGATGCAAATGGCATAATATTCACCGTCGCATCAGAAACAACATTGTAGCCTGCAGGCATACCTTCTGGTAAATTGTACCACGCATCCTCAATAAAATCAGGCGAGTATTCACCATTGCCAAAATTCAAATGAAAGAAACCGCCCGTATTGTAACCATCAACGACGACTGAGTGCTTACCACCCGTGTGATTACGATTTATTGTTAGTTGTGCGGGCATTCCATTTATAACGTTTTCTATTATCGTATGATAAGCATTGTTAAAGTATTTACATTCAGCGTTAAAGTATCCCAATTTGTCGGTTAGTACACCAGGCAAATCCCACGTTAGAGCTCCCGATGCATTCCATGTATAATCCATTCTTATTAAAATTCCACAAACAAAACTCAAAGCAGTCTTATCTATATCTGTAAGGATTGAATCATTTTCATATTTATATTTTATCGATTCTAATAGAGTGTTCAACCTTTCAAAAGAGGGAAAATCACATTTCAAGCTATCAGCATCAATTTTGATTTTTCTGGTTCTAGTTGTGTACTCATCATCGAAATTCAGATTTGCGAATCCTAAACACTTATGATAGTTCACGATTTGTGCCATTGCAGTCGCAACACATCCAACAAGACTTCTCGCCAAATATTCATCCTGTTCTGGATCAACTGGACAAAAATCATTATAAGGAGACCGTTGATGCCATGTCGTTTCTAACCAGCCACCAGTACGGGTTGTGCCTGGCTCTGGCCATTGCTGAAAGATAGGACTTTGAAATCCGTTTATCCATTTCATATTGATTTTTTCAATGACTCCACTTTTAAGGTTGTTAAGTACTCGTTTTCGAGACTTCATATCCTGAAGTAAAATATGGTACAAAATGTTTGTACTACTGGTGTCAGGACTCCAATTGTGACGAAAAGAGTACGCAATAATCGGTTCAATATTCGTATCTGATGAAACAACCATAAAACCTTCTGGCTGAACATGAATTATATAAGCCAAAACACGCTGTGTTTTTGGATTTTTAAAATCTTCAATCGCCGTTATTTCACTTTTTACCTGCTTTAATAAAATGTTTCCTCTTGTATTCCTCATCCAATCAAGATAGGTTTCAGCTATTTTGACTGCTTCATTTCTGTTCACCTGCCTTGCAAGGCTTGTTCGAATTAATAAAATAATAAATACAATCGAAATTATTATGCCTAAATTTCTTTTACACATATTATGTGTTCTATTTTATTACATCCACTTTTAGTTGTAGAGCCTGTCGTTTCACATTCCATCCATCTGTCTGGAGTGTGAGTCGGATGGGGCCAGAAATCTGAGCACGATCGCTGATCTCGAGCGAAGCGTTCAAAGTTCTTTCCTCCTCGGGGAGGAGATGAATGTAATTATCATCTAAATAAAAATGCACTCCATCAGGCAAATCTGTGATCAACGTCTCCAATCCCATGACAACGTTAGGTGTGGTATTTTTATAGGTTATCGTAAAACTCTTCTCGTCTCGTATTTTCATTTTCGCCGGAAACTTCTTTACCATCGGTGTAAGTGAATTTTTTGACCAATTGTGATACTCACCGAAGAAACCGCCTGATACGCTACTACGATTCTCATCGCCAATCATGCAAGTGTACTCATTCCGTGTAATGAAGTGAGCCTTAGCATCATACAGTTCCAGACGCAACAGGAAATTATGTTCTGTGGGATCCGAGGGAATTGTCCAATCCAGATTACCAATGCAATCCCTGCTGTTTGCTTTCACCAAACCGGTCATCTCTTTTTTATAAACGAGCGTTCCTTTTTCACCCAGATAAATGGCGGCTTTCACCGTTAGATTTTCCTTTGGTTCAAGATAGTCATTGATCACACAGACTTCCAGGTCATACTTTTCACCGGGTTTTAAGATTTGATGTTGCTGTGAAGCCGTCACCTGCAGCGGTTGGGCTGCTCTTTTGAAAGCATAATAATGATTCTTGGCAGTTCCATAGTAATCAACCATTGAACACGACGTCGTGGGCCAGACATCATTGTGCGCCCAGAACAGACAGCCGGAAACTTTGTACTTTTCAAGCCGTGTATTTTCCAACTCGGACTGCCAGCCAATGATATTGTGCAGCATCTCAATGTGTATTAATTCATCGAGATTCCGCGGAACGCCGTAGATCGTATCATTCGCACGTGGGTGCCGGATAATTCTGCTGTTGCGATAGGCAAGCCGGTCTTCATTCCCATAAATTGGGAAAAGGTGCTCTTCCTTCATGAATTTAAGCAAATCAGAACAGGGTGGCCAGGATTGAGTATATCCCCCTTCGCTGATAAACCGCCAATATCTGTGACGACGCTGTACTTTTGGGGTGATTCCCATACCACCGTGCTCGTCTCCACCATAAGGAGATGCCTTATGAAAATCACGAGTCCCATCATGAACCTCACAGAGTTCTTTTAACTTATCAATCTGGGCAACACGATCCGCACGACTGGCATCAAACTCGTTGCCACCACAATATAAAACAAGACTTGGATGATTCCGAGCTCGCTGGATATTGGCAACCACCGCCTCCCAGGATTTGTCCTGCGATTGGGCTGGCGAATAACTCCCGATCCAGAAATCCTGCCAGACCATAATTCCCAGGCTGTCGCAGAGGTCATAAAAAGTGTCAGTTTCAAAGAGTCCTTCTCCCCAGACCCGCAACATGTTCACACCTGCCTGCGCTGCCAAACGAAGCAAGTAGCGATATCGTTCGGGGTGAAGATCAAGCATGGCATCAACAGGAATCCAATTGACACCGCGGACAAAAATTTTCTCACCATTTATCACAAATGTCCAGTTGTATTCGCCTTCCACAAATTCCTCTTTATGAATTTTTACGTTATCAAGCCAATGTGGATCTTCATTAGGAACTTTTTTTAATGTTCGAACACCGAACTGCTCTACAATCTGATCAGAAATGTTTCCCTTTGAATCGATGATGGAAACTGACATTTCGTATAACAGTCTCTCTCCCAATGGTATGGGCCACCAGAGCTCTGGGTTCATCAATGTGAAAGAATCAGAAATAGTTTTCGATTCCTGCCCGGTAAATGTAACAAGAAATTCTTTCTGAAAAATAATGGTTGAACTGCCTTTTCGATTAATTTTTAGTTTAACTTTTCCCGTTACTTCTTTCATGTCGCGATTATGCGCCGTCACAGAAAATTCCATATTCGCATGACGCTCTGGTGTCAAACTCCGTGTGATCATAAAGGGTGCTTCCAATTGCAGCTTGTTACGGGCAACCAATCGAATTGGCTGTGGAATACCGGTGGGTACAATGTGCGTTCCCCAATCCCAGCCAAAAAGACAACTTGAAATAAGAAATTCTGAATTTTGCGGATTCGTCGGGGTTACCCAGGGACGCCGCATGAGTGTATTATTGTAGCGACCGCGTGTGAACCAGAGATCAGGAATGGCTTTAGTCGAATTCACAGGCGGACGCAAGCGGATCGTAATGATGTTTTTTCGGTTATACTTCAGCGCTTGCTCCACATCCATTTTCAACCGTAAGTAATTGCCTTGGGTAACGCCGCACCAAACCTGATTGATCCAGACATCAGCGCGGTAATTGATCATATTGCATTCGAGCGTAACCAGTTTTCCTTTCCAGGATTCCGGAACCTCAAAATTATGGACAAACCACCACTCTTTTTCTTCTACCCAAAGAGATTGCTTTGCCTGTTCTTCGACATACGGGTCAGGTATTACACCTGCTTTCAATAATGCTTTGCGAACAGTTCCCGGCACCTGAGCCGGAATGGCATCTCTGGTCAGTTGCACTGAATCTGGAGGAGGATCTACTAATAAAATACGAAACGTGGGCTTCCACATTCCCATTCCGAATTCAAATCCTTTGACCGTCCAGGTACCGTCAAGTAAAATTTCTTCGATTCCGCTTGACTTTGCCATGACCAGGCTTGTCACTGAAAAAAAGAACGCTATAATAAACCAGATCAATCTTTTCATCTTTTATTCCTTTCAGGGACTATTTTACACATTATTATGGCAATTATCGCTGGAAACAGGAATCGCTCAGCGTATACTGTCTCCTGTTTAATAAGATTCGCTATCGGTAGAATACGTAAACCAAACCAGCCGATCCAGAATAGTACTGGTCGTTTTATCGAAGACCATTGTTTAACACTCGCAAAGACGATGAGAAAAATCGCCATACCACTAATGATCATCCGTGGAAGTGAAAACCAGATTCTCCACGACCAGAGCTCATGAATTAATTCCCATGTCGGTGTAAAGATCGACTGCAGCGCATAGACCGGTGTCATCAACGGCAATGCAAGATGCTCGTAAACAGTTAAATCAAATTCAAGCCCTTTAAAAAGAGTATGACGAATAGTAAAATAGACGATGTATATAACAATAATCATCCAGTAACGATTCACCCTTTTCCGAATATCTGTGCCCGGTGAATCTTCCGACAGTTTTAAGATGTCTGCTAGCACAAAAATGCCAAGAAGAACAACTGAAGCCTCTTTTCTGAATATTGCCAGCACACAAAGAACAATTGCCATAGCATCCCAAAATTTCCCGGCACACAAAAATGCGTACACCGCTGCAATGACAAAAAATACGGATGGCAACGATTCTCGACCCCACGCCGGAAAGGCACTTGCCGAAACAACCGGATGTAAACCAAACGCGGCTGCTGCGATCAACGCTGGAATTTTAGGGATATCAAACGCAGGTGATCGCAGTATGGCATAGATAATCACTGTTGCCAGACCAATAATAATCGTATTAAATAAATGAAATGGTACCGGATCATTTCCATGAATTGCCTTTTGAACTAAAAAGGAGGCTTTTGTGATCGGACGATAATAAGGTAATTCAGGATAATATGGTTCTTTAAAATAGTCAACAATATTCTGAATCGATTTTGGGGCATCCTGCCTGGCGATCATGATTGTGTCGTCGTACGTAAACTCACGCTTTAGAAACATGAAATACACCAAGACAATACCGACGAACACAATGAGTAATCCTGCGTAATTTCCGATCTTGTTAGACTGAGATGATTTTTGTTGTTTCCTTTTCATTCAGAGAAAAAGATTCAATAATTATTTTTCCAGATAGAGATGAAAAAGCTCCTGCAATTTATAAAAAGCCATCTTCGGTTGCCGATAGCAATCCACAATCCCTTTTACATTCCACCCACGCAGACGAGGACCTAACATTCTGAGATGCGCAGTTCGAGTATCACAGAACTGCCAGACACAACCACCAGAAATCCAATCGGTGTCCAATGCATATTTCCCCGAATCCCAGACATTGCGAGCCTGATACTCCTCGCTCCATTTTACATTGCCCCAGTTATGCCAGCCTGCCTGTGAACCTGACCCCCCAAACTCGGTCAGGATAACCGGTTTGTCAGGGAATTGTTCAAAAATTTTGTTTAATTCTTCAATGCTCCGTTTCCCGACTTCCTCGCTCAACACTGTGGAGGTCACTCTGCCACGCGAATTTTCATCATTGAACGATGGATCCCAATACCATTGATATTTTGACCAGTTGGTACAAATGATATCAATCAATTCATAAGAGCGATCTACATGGGCTCCACCTGTAATAAACGTGATAAAATGCGTCGTGTCCACCGTTCGAGCAAAATCAACCAGTTCTTTGATATCGTCGAAAGATTTTTGAAACTCCCGCCATTCATTTCCCAAACTCCAGCTAAAAATTGATGGATGATTCATGTCTCGATAAACCATATCATAATACTGCTTCTTAATTTTATCCTTAATCACCCTTCTCGCCAGTTGTTCTGGTCGGTATTGCCATGATGGAACTTCATTCATGAAAAACAGCCCATTTTGATCGCAGAAATCCATAAACATCTCGCTTGGGGGATAATGACAGCGCACAGCATTCGAGCCCATTCGTTTTAAAATCTCTATATCCTGTCGAATGATATGCGGTGGCAATGCCGAACCCCAATCTGGATGGTCATCGTGGTGATTTGCACCCACCAATTTAATTCTGTTGCCGTTGAGCAGAATTTTATATCCCTCTTCCTTTAGCGATCTAATGCCAAATCTATCGAATTGATCATCTTCATTATCCCCCAATATGACCCTGGCAGAATAGAGATTTGGCTCATCGGGAGACCACATTTTGGGATTATTCAAAATTGAGGTAAATTCTATGACAGGTTCGCTGCCGCTAATCTGATGGAAAGCACTGTAAAAGGATTTACCATTTATTTCCAATTGAATTTTCTTTTTAACGGATTTTCCACCGATATTTTTTATGAATACTTTGGTCAGCAGCTTTGCCTGGTGAGACGAAATCTCTGATGGAATCATAAAAAAGTTATCGATATAAACGTCAGGAATTAATTCGGTATAAACAGGTCGGTAAATTCCGCCATAAGGAAACCAATCCACCCCGTCTTTGGGGAGAGATTCGTCGTTCAAACTATTATCCACCCAAACCGTAATGACATGCCTGCCTTTATTGACGTTTGGAATAACGAAGGCAAACGGGCAATAACCACCTTCATGTTCTCCGATTAACTTGCCATCCAGCCAGATTTTGCACTGATAGAAAACACCACCA
>JABAOH010001902.1_pt5 | contig 16872 bp, 20 predicted proteins | sample 7062181 | NCBI WGS metagenome assembly JABAOH01 (sample SAMN14538630, study PRJNA623070) | marine sediment metagenome | biome: marine biome [ENVO:00000428]; feature: marine pelagic biome [ENVO:01000023]; material: deep marine sediment [ENVO:00002113]; isolation source: pool of 5 deep marine...
ATGATGAAGTCCCTGATGAAAAAGAAGAACGTTGCTTCCCTGGATCAGATGCTCGAGATGGCGGCAGAGTTAGGCGTCAAGATCTACATCTGTGAGATGTCCATGGCGCTCATGGGATTCAAAAAAGAGGAATTCATCGACTATCCTGGCCTGGATTACGTCGGTGTCGCCACATTCATGGAACAGGCAAAAAATAGCAGGGTCCAACTCTTTATCTGATCGAGAGAAATCGCATCGAATGTGATCAGAGGATTGGAGTGGGGACGCAATCTTTTCCAATGTCCCCATTGGATCTCCGCGGGTAGTAATTTACGCCTGCACAACAAGAGCAGCCCAATCGCGATTTTACCCAAGGAGTGCGAGGGAATGAATTGGTTCTCATATCTCGTAGCGGGGATTATGGTCTATGTGGCAGCGGCAGTCTTTTTACTGGGTATGAGCTACCGGGTCTATCAATGGATAAGATCGCCCAAACCCCGCTTCAGGACGGGGGTGTTCCCCAAGCCAAGCACGCCAGAAGCAAGATGGCTCAGGGTTGCCAGAGATTCATTTATTTTTCCAGAGGCGAGGACTTATGACCGATGGATGTGGATCTTCACGATTCTTTTCCATTTTGGGCTGCTCGGTGCCCTTGTTGGACATCTGAGGCTCGTCCAGGAACTCACCCCTCTCGCTAACGCATTGGGAGCAAAGGGAATGGAGCAACTCTCTTGGTTAGGGGGCGGGATCATGGGAATCATTCTCATTGTGACCCTGGCTTACTATTTCCTTCGTCGCCTCACCCCGCCTTATAAGGAATTATCGATCCTCGAGGACTACCTGCTTCTNNAAGCCGGCTTTCTCCCATGCTCTGGCAGAATCATCAACCAAATCGGCTCTGGTATTTCACGTCCTGTTTGCAAACCTGTTGCTGATTTATTTTCCTTTCAGCAAGCTCGTTCACGTGATTGCAACATTTCCGGCGAATCTGACGAAACGTCGGTAAGAACAAACAGAATCGTATCAGACCTCTTTGTAACTGTCCCAAAAGTCTACGGCACAACACACTCACTCAAGAGGAGGATATCATGACCGAGGAAATCAAGGTGGATAAGACGATGGATCTTAAAGGACTGCCGTGTCCCCAGCCGGTGATCAAGGTGAGCAAGGGAATCAAGGAGATCGCGGTAGGGCAAGTTCTGGAGGCAGTGACGACTGACCCAGGCTCCCTCTCCGACTTTCCAGCCTGGGCCCGTACAAGTGGCAATGAAATCCTGAAGACGGATCAAGATTCGGACGTGATCAGGTTTCTCATCAAGAGGGTGAAGTGAGAGGAGCCTGAGTTTTCCATAAGCGATATCCCTCCCCTCCACGATCCATTTTTCTGTCTTGTGGGGGAGTCCTCAGGAGAAACAAGGAGTGTTCCCGCGTCCATGGGTGAGACAATAAAGAGGCAAGCGTGATGGATAAGGAGAAAAAGAAGAAACTGCTCGAGCTTTTTGGATCCAAGCTGGACCGACCCATGCGCTATTATCTGGACACCTGTACGCGATGTGGCTTCTGCAATGAGGCGTGTTTTGCTTACGCCTCAGTTCCTAAGGCGGAATATACACCCTCCTGGCGGGCTGAGATCCTTCGGAAGATATACAAACGTCACTTCACGATAGGGGGCAGGCTTTTTCCAAGTCTGGTCGAGGGGTTAGAGCTGAGCGACGAAACAATGGATCTGCTCTACAAGGCCGCATATAGCTGCACCGGATGTCGTCGATGCATGATGTATTGCCCCTTTGGCATCGATACACAGGCTATACAGTCGATTGCGAAGTTACTCCTCATCGGCAATGAGAAAGAACCTGAAGTGCTCTCGATGCTCGCCGACGCTTCGATTGAGAAGGGGAAGAGTCTTGACCTTTTCAAGGACTCCTTCATGGAAGGCATCAAGCGCCTAGAAAACCAGATCATCACGAAGTGGAAGGGGGAATCCCATGAAATCATCCCCATAGACAGGGAAGGAGCAAACCTTCTGTATGTGGCCCTGGCTGGTGCCCATTCGATCGTTCCTGCGGCTTCGATTTTCAACGCAGCCAAAGAAAACTGGACGTTGAGTTTCTTTGAGGCGGTCAACTTCGGCGCCTTTGTGGGTGACCCAACCAAAACCCAGCTCATCGCCAAAAGAATCATCGATGAGGCAATCAGACTCAAGGTGAAAGAGGTCATTATCTGTGAGTGTGGGACGGCTTTTCGAGTCATGAGGCACCTTATCGGGGAACAGCCTTTTCGGGTTTCCCACATATTAGAAGTCATTACCCGTTATATCAACGAGGGGAAAATAGAGCTCCAGAAAGATCGAGCGAACGGAATCATGACCTACCACGATCCCTGCCAAGCCGCCCGCAACGGCGGGATCATCGAAGAACCACGATATGTCTTGCAACATTTGACGTCCCATTTCAAGGAAATGACGCCCAGCCGGGAGTACAATTGGTGTTGCGGTGGAGGTGGGGGACTCGTTGCCCTCGACGACGAAACGGAAGAATTCAGAGAAGAAACTGGAAAGACGAAGGCCAACCAGATCAAAGAGACCGGGGCAACCATCGTCGCTACGGCTTGCGAAAACTGCCATACCCAGCTGAAGTTTCTCGGTGAGAAATACAATTTGGGAGCCAAAATCGAATTCTTGACGAACCTCGTGGCAAACTCCCTGGTACTCCATTGATCAAAGATCCGCCACCGTGATATTGGCCTGGCCACGGTACGAACGATCCGGTCTCGAGACCTTCGCTCATGGCTTCGAGAAAATAGGCCAAGCGGGGGATTGGTCTACGAGAGAACCAATTCTTTCGCGATGAAGGAATTGGTTTTTTTGTGCTCATCGGGTCCGTTGTGTCTCTGAGATATCGGATCTGAGTTGGCACTTCCGACGACCATCAGTTCTGGCATAGCCGCTCCAGAAAAAGGGAAAGGAACCGAGCTTCCTCCACATCGAGGCAAACTTGCGCGTTTGGCGATTTCTTCAACGTNNACGTGCATGGGTTTCGAAGAGACAAGAGAAGGGTCGATGACGACGCCAACTGCAAGGGGGTCATGAAGGGAAAAGCTCGGCTCCCCCTCTCGCTCCTCGGAGATGTCAAAAAGGTCCGATGTGCAGTCGCAGACAAACTGGCTCACATCCGTCCCACATGGAAAAACCTCGGCCTCCACGGTCTCTCGAGTGAGTCGGACTTTGCGGCTCACATCGAGTCCGACCATAGTAATCGGGATTCCCGCACCCAAGACGATGCTGGCAGCCTCGGGGTCGACAAATATGTTGAATTCTGCGGCCGCCGTGATATTCCCTGGAACGGTGACGGCTCCGCCCATCAAAACGATTCTCTTTAACCGTTTCATGGTGTCCCGGTCCCTCTCAATCGCATCTGCGATGTTTGTTAAGGGACCGAGAGCGATCAATGTGAAGGATTCTGGCATCGGACCGATGTGAAATAGGATCTCCTCGACAGCACTGCGGCCAGAAGGCGTTACCCGCGGGGGACCATATCGCGGACGGCCAGAAGAATCACGATATCGGTGGAGCCCTCCCAGCCCATCATCACCGTGAACGGACGTGGCAAAAACGGGAGGTTTTCTCCGGGGTTGGGATGACCCGCTCGCGACCGGAGGCTCTTGGGACAGCGACAGAAGTGACAGTACAGTGAAAACGTTTCTCGTCCCCACATCGACGGGAACATTACCACTGACCGTTGTGATGGCAGCGACTTCGAGTTCCGAAGATCGGAGCGCCAGAATCAACGCCAGGGCATCATCGATGCCAGGATCCGTATCAATGATGACTCGCTCTGCCATAAGAGAAATTCTAACGATACACCGGGGAATGTGAACGAGAGGGTCATTCCTGCGGAGTGAATTAGTCTTCTTCTAACTTGTAATCCTCTGGCGCAACCGCTCGCCTAGCCATCTTTTTCCTGAATCTTGCAGCAGCCTCGATGCCGGTCCGGAGGGCGGTTCGGTTAAGCGCCTCTGTGCCCCTGGGAACGCGGCCGAGAACCGCTTTTTCCAGAACCTCACCATTCAGGAGCGGACAAAACTCTGTCAGGGCACCGAGAGATACGATATTGGCCACGAATTCCTTGCCAACTTCTTCCCTCGCGATCTGAGTGAAGGGAATGGTGACCGCCCCCTCAAGGGGGACCTCAGACACAAAAGTTGAGTCAACCAACAGAATGCCATTGGGCTTGAGATCGGAAAAGTACTGATCACAGGACTTTTGGTTCATGGCCATGAGCATGTCGAATTTGATCGCTTTCGGGTAGTCGATCTCCTCGTCACTAATGATGACATCTGATCGGCTTACACCCCCTCTCGCCTCTGGACCGTAGCTCTGGGTCTGAGCGACGAATCTGCCACCATAAATACCTGCTGCCTCGGCCAAAATAATTCCAGCAAGGATCAAACCTTGTCCCCCTGATCCGCTCAGTCGGATCTCATAACGGTCACCGGGTTGCCTAACCCATTCGCTATCTTTCAACATCTTCGCTCCCTCACCCAATTAGGCCAGAAGGGATTCCGGCAATTTTGGCAGTCCACGGTGAGGTCTGGAGGTCCGGCTGGTTAAACCAGCGGATGTCTCTTGTCAGTTCCCCCTTATTGATCCTCGACAAGGACCGTCCCTTTGGCCCGAGCACGGACTTTTTCATACTGCTCCTGATACACAGGCAGTTCTTTATCCATCAGGACCCCGATGATAACCTTTCCCTCCAGAGCCTCAGGGGCAAGTTTGCTAGCCTTCTCGACTGTGACGGCGTCTCCTTTCTGCATCCTCATCATGTCGACCGCCGAGCCGAGGCGGTTGAGCTTGCCATATTGGGTGTGACAGTGGCCGACCACCTCGACCACACCGAAACCCGGTTTGACAAGCGCCTTTTCGATCAGTTGATCTAGGAGTCTCGCGTGGTAAACGGTCCCACGACCTACAAAAACTGCTCCCGCCGTCACGGCAAGTTCAGAAATCCGGAAGGCGTGCTCGACATTCCTGTAGACCGCGGTCGTCGTCTTCATCCCGTAGGGGGTTGTGGGTGAGGTCTGGCCCCCTGTCATCCCATAGACAGCATTATTCATAATGATTGCTGTCAGATCGATATTCCTCCGGGCTGCATGGATGAAATGGTTTCCTCCGATGGCCACGGCATCACCATCACCCATGACGACAATGACCTTGAGGTTTGGATTGGCAAGTTTGACGCCGGTCGCGAAAGTCACTGCCCTGCCGTGGGTGGTGTGAAGGGTATTGAAATCCACATAGACCGGGAGACGTCCCGTGCATCCAATTCCGGAAACGAGAACAACCTCGTCTTTCTCGTAACCCAGTCGGTCAATGGCACGAATCAATCCTCCCAGGAGGATGCCAATCCCGCATCCCGGACACCAGACATGGGGAAACTTCTTGTCATGACGAAGGTATTTATAGATCAATCGACCGGACTCTTTCATCGGCTTGCCTCCATAATCTTCTCCAAAATCTCATCCGGTGTAATGAGGTCCCCATCCACTCGATTGAGTGTGACTACCGAGGCCTTCCCCTCGTTGACCCGCTTGACCTCCCTCGAGATCTGGCCAAGATTCATCTCCGGCACGATCAGGACCCTGGCCTGAGAAGCGATTCCCTCGACAGCTTTCCTCATGAAGGGCCACAGCGTTACAAGCTGAAAAAGACCCGCGCGAATGCCCCTGGCCCGAGCCTCTTTGACAGCTCTCTTGGCAGATCGGGCAACTGCACCGTAGGCAATGACCGCAATCTGGGCGTCTTCGATAAGAAAAGCCTCTCCCACCTGGAGATCGCCGAAGTGCTGAACGATCTTTCGAAAAAGGCGACGCATGAACGGATCGATTTCATCCGGCCGCTGGGTCGGAAACCCCCGGACGTCATGTGTGAGGCCTGTCACATGGTAGCGGTAACCCGATCCAAAGATCCCCATGGGAGGGACCCCAGTGGCGTTATCCTCATAGGGAATGTACCACTCTGGTGGCACCGTTGGCTGAATTCTGTCAAACACTCTCACCTCCTCAGTAGGAGGGAGGAGGATTTTTTCCCTCATGTGTCCCACGACTTCATCGATGAGGACGATGACAGGGGTCCGATATTTCTCCGAGAAATTGAAAGCCATAACGGTGATATCAAAGCATCCCCTTACCGTGGCCGGTGTGAGGACAACAATGGGATGATCTCCGTGGGTTCCCCATCGAGCCTGCATGACATCGCCCTGAGATGGGAAGGTGGGAAGTCCAGTGCTGGGCCCCCCCCGCATAACGTTAACCACGACACACGGAACCTCCGCCATGCAGGCAAAGCCGATATTTTCCTGCATGAGAGAGAACCCGGGGCCGCTGGTGGCAGTCATCGATTTCACCCCCGCCAGTGAAGCCCCGATAATGGCGCCCATGCTGGCGATCTCATCTTCCATCTGGATAAAAGTGCCGTCCAGCTCGGGGAGTTTGACAGAGAGAACCTCCGAGATTTCCGTGGCAGGCGTGATGGGATAGCCCGCAAAAAAACGACAGCCCGCTGCCAGTGCCCCCTCAGCGACAGCCTCATTTCCCTGAAGAAGGATTTCCCGTCCTCTCTTTTCTGTCACCGCTTCCACTCAAGTCCTCTGGCGGATGATGATATACGGACAAGTTCACTCAGATTTCGCTCGGGTCCTCTTCTCTCTGACCGTAATCGCAAAATCTGGACAATGGATCTCACACCACTCACAGCCGATGCATGCCTTTCGATTCGAGACCTCAGGATATCCCTCATCCCCCTGGGCAAGAACATGGGTCGGACAGAAGGCAACGCAGATCCCGCAGGCTTTGCACCAGGCCTTATAGATATCGATCTCAAATTCCCGATCTTTTCGCTTTGGTCTCTCCGGGTCGCGGACAAGCCTCGCCCGCTTCGGATGGTTTTGCTTGACAGAGAGGTTCTTCCTTTTTTTCGATGAAGTCTTTTTCTTTTGAGCCATTGTTCGAGAGATCAGCGACCTCATGCCCCCTTTTGCAAGGGCTATGCCCCTCTGTTTACTCTACCATGTCCTCCAGTATCCCGCTAACGACCGTTCTCTGCATCGGATCTCTCTCACTCTTTATGAAAGACCCGCATCTGTCTGGCAAAATCCTCAAACTTCTGGAGATAGGCAAAGGCTTTTTTCTCGTTCCGGAAAGCTACCTCTGCTACCAAGGACGAGAGAATCGCGAGAGGACCGGAGTAGAGATCAACAAAGGTGACCATTTCCACAGGTGCCAGTAAGATGGGACGACACCGTCTGGCGATGGGCGAAGCCATGCGGTCGGTTAGTCCGGTGACTTTCATATTGAGGCGAAGGGCGAAATCGACGAGCTCGACGGTCTCACGAGGATATCGTGGGAAAGCGATGGCAAACAGAAGGTCGTTCCCTGTACCTCCCTTGATGAAATCCCAGGTTTCCTGCTGGGCCGAGCTCACTTCAACCACATTCTCATGGATTCGTCCGAGCTGAAAGGCAAAATGCTGCGCCAAGCATCTGGCAGCCCGGATTCCTGTCACGAAGACACGATTGGCTTTGAAGATGGCATCAGCGACAGCTCTGAGTTCCGTCCTGGGCAAGCGATTGAAAAGGGCTTGCATATTCTCAACTTCTTGCATAAATATCCGGCTGAAAATGTCGTCTTTTGTCTCGGAGTCGAGAGACACCCGGAGGCGCTCCGCAGAGGTAAGCTCTTCTCGAATGATCCGCTGAAGGTGCTCCTGGAATTCCGGATACCCATTATAGCCAAGAGAAATCGCAAAACGAATGACCGTAGACTCACTCACCCCAACATCGGAAGCCAATCGGGCTGCTGTAAGAAAGGCCGCCTTATCGAAGTGACGGATGATGTAGTCGGCAATCTCAAGCTGCTTCTCCGTCAGGTCGAGACTGTTCGCCTTGATTTGGTCGAGAAACCCGATTTTGTCTGTGACTGATTTCATTCTCGTACACCTTATGATGCAATTCCTGCATCTTTTTAGCCCAAAAAAGGAAAAAGGTCAAGGCATTTCCTTGGAGGAGTTCTCCCATCTTTGAGAGGGCCTCCCGTCCCTTCGTTCCCAAACTCACGGGGTGACCCGTCTCGGCGAAGGGAGTGTCAGCGACTTGGTTCCTCGGTCATCCCCATTAACAAAAACTTGTTCAGGTGATAATGAGGGATCTGATCCCGCAGGGCGATTTCTGGGGAGTGTTCGGATTTTCAGGGGAAAAGGCGCGTGGTATAATCGAATGAAACCCTCCTCAGGGGGAGTCTCATGAAAGCGATACGGGTCGGTTTGATGCAGATGGACTCGCAGGATCAGAAGGAAAGAAACATGAGAAGGGCCTCTGAACTCCTCGAAGAGGCGGTGTCACGAGGGGCCACGCTTGTCGGTCTTCCCGAGTATTTCAATTTTATTGGTGAGGAAAATCAGGAGTCAGAGCAAGCCGAGACCATTCCTGGCCCCACAACGACCCAGATGGCAGAATGGGCAAGGAAGCACCATATCTGGCTTCACGGTGGGAGCCTCCTCGAAAGGGTCGATGGGAGAGACAAGCTTTTTAACACCACCGTTGTCTTCAGTCCTGACGGAAAAATCGTCAGCCGGTATCGTAAGATCCATCTCTTTGATGTCGACGTAATGGGTGGACCAGCCGTCCAGGAATCGACGATCCGTGAACCTGGGGACCAAATTGTGGTCTGCCCCACACCGGTGGGCACGATAGGTTTGAGTATCTGCTACGACCTGAGGTTTTGTGAGGTCTACCGGATTCTTGCATTGAAAGGAGCCCAAGTGGTCTTCGTCCCATCGATGTTCGCCGACCTGACGGGCAGGGATCACTGGGAACCCCTGCTTAAGGCTCGGGCAATTGAGAACCAGTTTTTTGTTCTGGCCCCTGCTCAGATTGGCAAAAAGCCTCTCTATTCTTGCTACGGCCACAGTATCATCGTTGACCCCTGGGGAACGGTTCTGGCTCAGGCGCCCGACGGTGAAACCAGCTTGCTGGCCGATCTCGACTTAGAAAAGATCGAAGTTATTAGAAAACAGATTCCCTGCTTGAAGAATCGAAGACCCTCTGCTTATCGCTGGCCCTAAATCGCCAAAACCATCTAATGACCCTAAGATGGGACGGCATTTCTTAAAGTCGATCGATTGACTCTCCATGTGGGTCTTTTACCTTTCATAGAAAGAACCCAAGCGAGCATCCACATCAGTCTAAGCTCGTGGGCCTCAGAGAATTGAATTTAGTCTGAAATGATCCCTTCCGCAATCCAGAGGTACACGGACAGGGCAGCAGTCACTCAAGATGCATCCCGACTTCTCAGCTTAGGAATCCAGCATGATTGACCACCGCTGAAAGACATGATTGTAACGGAGGAGAGCTACATCCCCTTCGCCAGTCAGAACTCGATGATAGTCTTGGTGGACCGCTCCTCTCGAAATTCCCCCCTCATACCAGCGGTCGATCACTTCTACCACCTCGACTCTCCGACCGTCACGAAAAAATGCCCGGGGAGTCTCGTTTCCTTTGTGTCCGGCGTAGCACTCTACCTCAATAATCTCGAATCTTTTCACCCCTAGAATTTCCTAGGCGCTTTACTTCTTTCTGAGACGCTTTTTTCGAGCCTGGGCAAGCTTCTCGCCAAGACCCCTTTCTTTGGCGATCCTCCTTCGTTTTGCCGAAAGAGATTTCGCGGTGAGTGCTGTTGCCAGGGGGATACCGTACTTCTCCTTGTAGGATCTTGGAGTCAATCCATGAGAAGCGAGGTGCCTTTTGGAAAGCTGCTTAAATTCTCGCTCACAACCCAGGCAAATGATCTTATTTCTCTGAATCGAGGCCGACGGTGCCGTTTTCGATATCTTTTCTGTGACAGGTTCCGGCGCTCCCTCCTCCCGACCCTGGATTCTCTGCAAAGCTTCATAGGTCTTCTGCAAACCTTCGGTGATCTCGTCAGGGGTCATTCGGCTCTGAGAAGCCTGGGCCGCAATGATTTCTGCTGCCATTTCCACCAAGCTTTTTGCCATTTTTCTACCTCCTCTCATTCATTATTCTGTACATCACGACTTTTGAATAATTTATATCACATCTTTCAACAATGACAAATTGTTTTTTTGAAAGTGTTTTAAGTTACTTCAATTACGATCGTTACAGTTTGAACAAAGACGTGACCTCCATGATAAATCCAATGGGCTAAAGCCGGTCTGACTGATGAACTACCGACAGGATGAATGGTAAATTCCGAGAACCATCATTTCTTTTGGATAGAATTGCTGGTTTGATGATTCATTGTTATACCCAGCCCTCGGTGAGCGTAAGAATCAGATGTTTTAGACCTAGTGAGAATATGAAGGGACATCCGAATTGCCATAGGAGATCAATGCAATTCACTGGTTGGCTGACATGGGTTCGTAGGGAATCATCTTGGTCTTTTTCGCAATATGAACAGATATACAAAGGCCTAAAATACTTCACAAAATTCCCGACTATACTATTCCTATATAGGGAATTCTTGACTAGGATCCTTTGATGATCTCCAGTATCTTCGCTTCCATATCGGGAATTGTCTCCAGTTTCCGGCGCCACGATGTGACTGCCCAAAACGTGACCAAAGCGGACACGTATGGTTACAAGGTCTGTCGTATCGTGGCACAAGAAAACCGAACAGGCGGAGCCGATTCAACCCATCTCCAAAGGATCAATTCCCAGGGGCCATTGATCCATACGGGACGACCTCTCGACCTGGCCCTCCATGGCGAGGGTTTTTTCAACTCGAACAGGATGATGGAACAATCGCCTATTGCCGGTCTTGTGTCCTCACCATAGATGCCGACCGCAGGCTTTCAACAACTTCTGGCCGGCGCATTCTACCCACGATCACGGTTCCAATCGATGCTTCTCACCTCATGATTACCACCCGTGGAGAGGTTCGGGCCACAATGGATGGCAAGACCCGGGTTTTGGGCGAGATCGAGATTGCAAGGTTTAGAAATCCCTCTGGCCTCATCTCTGTGGGCGACAACCTACTCGCAGAAAGCGCGGCCCTTGGCCCTCCTTTCATTGGAATTCCCGGATCTGGCGGCATGGGCATTCTTATTCAAAAGAGCCTCCAAGGTTCCAACGTGGACCTCGCAACCGAATTCGTCATGGAAATTCTATCCTCGATACATTTCAAAACCAACCTCAAAACCCTGAAAACCCTGGATGAGATGCTCGGGAGCATACCCAATATCAAGACGTGATCTCGAAGCTCGCCTGACCCCTGTCTTCCGACTTCTCCCAGATTTCGCAGAATCACTTGGCCTAGCTGACCGCATGGTTAAATGAGAAGTGTGGGGTCTCCTGAGTTTTCAAAGCAAGAAGTCTGTAACCTTCTGATGTTCACGACAATTTTGAATCTTTTGATTAAACCCTCATATCCCTTCGCCCCCTTGCTCTCGCGTTGACCCTCGCGGAGCTCACAGGTTAATCAAAAGAAGGATAAAGGTCAAAGGACAAAGGAAAGAAGACCAAGAGGTGCAAATCGATGATCCTTTAACCTTTCGCCTGTAACCTTGTGTTCGTAACGTTGGCGCACTCGTGAGCTACAAAGACAGGCTGAGAACGCGAGAGCTTATGGGCATGAACGCCTCTGCAAACGTTCCTCAGGGACATGAGCGTCCACAAAACTGAGAAACTCCACTAAACTAAATAAGAAGTCTCTTGACTTCTCAGAGCGCGGTTTTCGTACCATCTCGATCCTTCACGATGATTTTCAATTCTCAAATGGGGTCCTCGCTGTCCTTGAGCGAGATTTGCGGAAGAAAGGGTTATTATTCCCTGCCTGTAAACCGATACAGGGTCGCCGTGACAGCAAGAGAAGCGAAGAAACAAAAGCACCCTGAAACTCAGGAATTTCCTTCTTCCAATGCGGAGTTTCGTCAGAAATAAAACATGTTATTCCAGAAGTAATTGAAATAGAGAGCACTCTCGAATTAGCGAAGGGATTTGGTCCACCCAAGTTTGTCGTTGATGGAAAAAGCCCGGAAACCCTGACCCTCAAATTTTTTGACATCATTGGGTCTCTGTGCTAATTTAGCTTTGGTTCAGAAGATCAAGAACCAGGAAAGGAGGTGAAAGATATTTTCTTTTTCTACGAAAAAGGAGGTGGAGGTATGAAGGGGGCAAAGATACTTTTAGCAATTGCTGTGTCATTAATCCTATGCGGAGTCCTCTTTCTCCAAGTTGGGCATACAAAGATGATCCGCATTGGAGAAACGCAAATCGTCTCCCACCCAGCACTCGACAACGATTCGAAAGGATTTAAGACAGCACTAGCGGAAGAAGGCTTCGTTGAGGGCAAGGATGTCACATTTGATCGGCAAAATGCTCAAGGAGAGCAGCCAAACTGCTATACGATTGCTCAGAAATTTTTTGACGACAAGGTCGATCTCGTCCATGCCATTTCCACACCGTCGGCCCAAGCTGCTGTCAAGGTCGTGAAGGGGATTCCCATTGTATTCTCATCTGTCACAGACCCGGTCCAAACAGGCCTCATTCCCAGACTTGGTCCGACGGGAACAAATGTGACCGGTGTCAGCGACCGCTGGCCTATCGCACTCCAGCAGAATATGTACCAGGATCTGGTCCCTCAGGCAAAGAGATGGGGAACCATCTACAATCCTGGGGACATCAACGTCACCTTCCACATCAAAGAGATGAAAGAGACCATCGAGGCCATGGGTGGGAAGCTCATCGAAGCCCACGTATCGAGCAGCGCCGAGGTGATGCAAGCTGCCCAGTCTCTGGTTGGGCGGGTCGACGCGATTCACTTCACTTCAGACAATACCAGCGTGGCGGCCTTTGAGAGTATCGCAAAAGTATGCAATGAAAACGATATTCCCCTTTTCGCTGGGGATAGGGACAGTGTCCCCCGGGGTGCAATAGCCGCCTACGGACTTGATTACTTCATGGTCGGCTATACGGCCGGAAAGAAAGCAGCGAGAATCCTGAAGGGTGAGGATCCCGGGGAGGTTCCGGCAGGGATGGCTGCAGGATTTAGCCTGTGGGTCAATCTGAAACACGCCAAAGAACAGAACGTGAAACTGCCAAGCACCGTGCTCCAAAAGGCTGCGGACAAGCTATGGGATGAAAACGGGAATGTGATCAAAGGTGAATAGCCTCATCGGATGACAGGGGGAGATGGGAGGAGTCTCATTTCCCCTTTTCTTTGGCGGTCGCATGCTTCTTGAAGGATTCCTCCGAACGATTCCAATTTCTCTCGAGCAGGGGTTGGCCTACGCCCTCGTGGCTCTTGGAATTGTGATAAGTTTCCGGGTTCTCGCCTTTCCTGATCTCACCGTGGATGGCAGCTTTGTCCTAGGGGGAGCGGTCGTCGCCAGGTTGATTACGGAGGGATGGCACCCCTTCACTGGCGTCATTACTGCAAGTGTCGCGGGCTTTCTCGCCGGCTGTTGCACCGGGCTACTCAATACTCGGTTGAAAATTAACAGCCTTCTCGCTGGCATTCTCATGATGATTATTCTCTACTCGGTAAACCTGAGAGTCATGGGCCGATCAAACATCCAGCTCTTGACGGTAAAAACGCTCCTGACCCCCCTTGAAACCCTCCAGGTGAACCGTTTTATCCCCATCATCCTCTTCTTCGTGGCTGTTACCTTCCTGTTTAAGTTGGCGACCGATCTCTATTTGCACACCCAGATGGGTCTAGCCATTCGTGCCACGGGCGACAACGAACAGATGATTCGGACCTTGGGCGCCAATACGGACAATCTGACGGTTTTCGGCTTAGGCCTCTCAAACTCCTTTGTAGCTCTATCCGGATGTCTTGTCGCCCAGGACCAGGGGTTCTCAGATGTTGGCATGGGAATCGGAATGATTGTGGCGGGCCTGGCGGCCATTATCATCGGGGAAACCCTTATCGGGAAGAAAACCGTCGAGAGAATGACCCTGGCTGCCATTGTCGGGTCAGTGATCTACAGGTTCATCATTGCCGTCGGCCTTCGTCTCGGTCTCGCTCCTACGGATCTGAAGCTGGCAACCGGAATAATGGTCATTATCGCACTCGGCCTGCCTGCGATAAGGAAAGGCAAGCAAGAAAAGCTTCGTCTTCGAGGGGTTTAGACTGGGCTTTTCAGGTCAGGGTTCAAATGGTTCGACTCGAGAGCCTCACAAAGATTTTCAACAGAGGCACCATCGACGAAAAGATGGCGGTTGATGATGTCAGCCTCCACATCCGTCAGGGCGAATTCGTTACCGTTATCGGGAGCAATGGAGCAGGAAAAACAACGCTTCTACATCTTATCGCTGGCACCCATCTACCGGACAGAGGTGACGTTTTTATTGACGGCAGAAAAGTTGACGGACTTCCCGAATACCGCCGCGCCAAGTATATGGGAAGGATTTTTCAGGATCCTCTTGTAGGTACAGCGGCCTCTATGACCATCGAGGAGAACCTGGCCATGGCCGAACTTCGTGGCAAATCCAGGGGACTCAGATGGGGAGTTACAAAAGGACAAAGGAACGCTTACAGAGAGGCGCTGAAGGTGCTCGATCTCGGTCTCGAGAATCGATTGAAGGACTCCGTGTCGCTACTTTCAGGGNNNTCAGGGGGGCAGCGGCAGTCATTGACTTTGCTGATGGCGACCATTTCCATGCCGAAGCTACTCCTCCTGGATGAACACACTGCAGCTCTCGATCCCAAGACCGCCACTAAGGTGATCGAGCTGACGAACAAGATCATCAACGAAAACCAATTGACCACCATCATGGTAACCCATAATATGCAGCAGGCTATTAGTTATGGAAATCGAATGGTGATGCTCCACGAGGGAAAGGTCAAATTCGATGTTCAAGGGGAAAAGAAGCGCCATCTCACCGTCAAAGAGGTGGTGGAGCAGTTTGGAACCGTTCTGGAAGATGAAACTCTCCTCTGCACCCCTCCGGACCGGTCTTGAGGGATAGACAACCCTAGAAATAGATACTCGTCTTTCCCCTTTGGAAAGGCGCCGAAGCGCCTCACGTTTCATTGCTCACTCGAATTGAAGATTTCAAATTGGACACCAAATGGCGTTCAGGGCCCTGAGAAGGATAGATCGATCGACGTCATGAGCATTTGGCTCCCGGGGGACTTGACCGTTTCGATTGGAAAAAGCACCAAAGAGATCCTGACTTGCGCAGGAAACGGTGGTCTCTAAGCCTCTCCTGGAGGCGGATTAGAGAACCGAGGGAGCCGTAAGCGTAAAGGCGTTGCAAAAATGAATACAGGCTTTAAGTCTCAGTGTGTTCCGAGTTATCGGCTTTTGACAGAGGATCAGATCAAGGAGATCCATCGGGCCACACTGGAAGTCCTCGAGACGGTAGGGGTCCGAATTCTGGATGAACAGGGCATCCAGCTATTGAAAGACGCCGGATGTCGAGTGACGGATAAGGTGGCACAGATCCCCAACTCGCTTGTCGAAGAATGCATTCATAGCGCCCCTTCCCACATCACGGTCTACAACCGGAGGGGTGAAGAAACCATGCGTCTCGAAGGGAACAGCATCTACTTCGGTCTTGGAACCGACCTTATCAACACCTACGATCTGAAATCGGGCGAGTTGCGGTCTTCCCAGCTCCAAGATGTGATCAATGCAGCCAAGACGGCTGACTATTGTGATGAAATCGATTTTATCGCCTCTTCTGCCCTGCCTCAAGACGTTCCAACCAATCTGATGTATGTGGAGTGCTTTCGAGCCCTCGTAGAGAACTCCGTCAAACCGATTTTCTTTACTGCTGCCGGAAAAGAGGACCTTTCGATCATCATCGACATCGCTGTGACTGTTGCTGGCGGGCAAGAGCATTTACGGGCGAAGCCCTTTCTCATTCACTATTCTGAGCCCACAAGCCCCCTCTCACACTCCCGCGGTGCACTCAGAAAACTTTTTCTGTGTGCGGACAAGGGGATTCCTGTCAATTATACACCGGCTTTGCTTTCGGGCGGAAGCGGACCTGTGACCCTCGCTGGAGCTATCGTTGTTGCCAATGCCGAGGCGCTAAGCGGAATCGTGCTCCACCAGCTGAGGGCTAAAGCAGCTCCGATTATCTCCGGTTTTGCGACCCCTCCCATGGATATGCTCACTTCAACCGTCGTATACGGAGCTCCTGAGTTACGATTGAGCCATTCAGCCTATGCCGATCTATATCATTATTACGGTATTCCTATGTGGGGAACAGCAGGATGCAGCGATGCCCACACCCTGGACCACCAAGCCGCCATCGAATCGGCCATCTCGATTCTCATGGCCGCCCTGGACGGAACCAATCTGATTCATGATGTTGGCTACCTGGGGCAAGGACTGACTGGATCTCCAGCTGCCATCGTGATGTGCAGCGAGATTATCAGCTATGTGAAGCGGATTATTCGGGGCTTCGATATGAGTCGGGATCGGATCGGAATGGATGTCATACGGCGCGTCGGGCCCGGAGGTAATTTTCTGATGGAAGAGCAGACGTTAGAGCGCCACCGCGAAGAGCATTGGCGGCCAAGATTCCTCAACCGCGATAATCCTGAAACTTGGATGAAAAAGGGTTGTGAGAGTTATGGGGAAAGGGTGACGCAAAAGGCCATTGAGATACTCCAAACTCATCAGCCTGAAAAACTGCCCGATCGCGTGCTGCGAACCATCGATGACATCGTCGAGGAGGCAGGGAGGTCCCTGGTAGACAAGCACTTTTCCACCTAGGCACATGCAGACCCGGCAACCCCCCAATGGGTGGCTCGAAAAGAGAGCGTTTCTGGTTCGAGGTATCCACGAGAGACCCGAAAGGAAATACGTTGTATTTCTGGACGGATATACGAGAATAGATCTGTCCTGTAAAGGACAAAAGACAGAGA
>JABAOH010040209.1_pt1 | contig 16866 bp, 20 predicted proteins | sample 7062181 | NCBI WGS metagenome assembly JABAOH01 (sample SAMN14538630, study PRJNA623070) | marine sediment metagenome | biome: marine biome [ENVO:00000428]; feature: marine pelagic biome [ENVO:01000023]; material: deep marine sediment [ENVO:00002113]; isolation source: pool of 5 deep marine...
CAGGAGATGATGATGAGAAGAGATGTTTACCAGAAGGAGCTACAATATTTTATTGTTTTAATAACGTTTCCTATGAGGTTCCAGAATTTGATACTTGTACAGATGATTGTGTATGGGGTGGTTGTGAAGAAATAGAAACTCCAGATGATCCAAGATGTGTTCCACCATCACCACCTACTTGCAAACAGTGTGGCTCTTCATATTCATATACCATTCCAACATTTACAATGCCAACATATACCATTCCAACATTTACAATGCCAACATATACCATTCCAACATATACCATACCAACATTTACAATGCCAACATATACCATTCCAACATACGATTATCCTTCTTTCTTTGGAAAATAATATTTGTAATAAATTAAATATTTAAAATTTTCTCATTTTTGTTATATCTTTGTATCAATTTTGTATACAAAATGTATTAGAATTGTCTCAGAGTATCTTAAATATTTTTTTGATTTTACTTTGTTTATGATTAACTTTCTAGAGTTAACTCTAGCGCCGAGGAGGGGCGCTATAACAAACCAGCGTTCACCGCGAGGTTTGGTTTTCCTAGGGAAACTAAATACCCGAAATAATATGGTGAAATAATATGAATAAGATAATTGCAACAGTTATAGGTTTTTTGATATTATCAACACCAGCATTAGCATGTTGGCCCGACTGTCCACCAGACGATGGAAGTATAGACACATACTTCTCTGGAAGTGGTTGGAACACTTATTTCAACGATATGTTGGTTCTATACGATCTAGGAAATCCTGATGTGATCATTGAAGACATATATACAATGAAAGGAGAAATAAATGTGACTCAGAATATAGACATCGAAGATCCATTTTGGTTCGGACAAACAGAAGTTTTGTTAAACAAATGGGTAACAGTTGATCCAGCCAGTATTTGGTGGTTCAGCTTTGATGCAAATGTAGAAAAATATGTCGATTGGGACGGAGGAGGAGCAGAAATTTACAGAGAAGCATACTTAGGAGATGTAAAACATGTAGTCAGTGTCGGTGCTGATGCAGGAACTTTCGTTGATGACATAGAATATAATGACAAAGTAATGGTCTATGAAGTTGTTGGATTAAACATGGACGCAATATGTCTAGATCCAGAATTTCCAGACATGCCAGACATGCCAGAATGCGATTGGTGTGTAAAATAAAAACCCTTCTGATTTTTTTTCCCTTTATTTTTTTAGGAAAAACCAAAAAGCATAAAAAGATTACAACTTAAAGGTAATTAAATGAAAAAAAGAATAAGCTTGATAGCAGTAGCATTAATGCTTATATTATATAGCAATGTAGCTTTTGCTACAACTGTTAATACAGATTATGAAGGAATGGGAGACTTTGAACTCCAAACAACTATTCTATCACCAATTGCTCCAATTATAACTGATACAGTTGATATAAACACAGGTTGTGATGGAGGTTGCTGTTGTTGTCCTGATTGTGCTGGTGATTATGAAGGTAATCAAATAGTGACAAACAATCCATTTGCTGCATCAGGCCACAAGACAACTGTAACAGATGGTTGTGTTGTTATTGAACAGTATTATTATGACGAATTCAACGGATACACAACTCACACTGATTATTATACTTACTTTAATGGAACAGGCACTGCTGAATCATATGTTTATGCAGTTCCAGGAGAAGGTATGAGTTATCAACTTGCTAACGGAACTGGTTCAGCCTTTGTTTCTTTTGATCAAGTAGTTTTTCTAAATGATGTCTTTGATTATGGAACAAGTTATGGAGGGGGAACTTGGATTTGTAGTCCAGGTTATGCAGGGTTAATGAATGGTTATTATCTTGATAATGGTGAGATGCATTATGATTCAGAATTAGGTTTGTATTGTATTCCTGCTAGTGAGAGCAGTCTTTATACTTTTTTATTTGCTAAATCTACTGATTACTTTGACCTTAGTAGTAGTTTTGCAATGGGTCCAGTAGAATATTATCAAAACGTAGGAGTTGAAGGCTCTTCTGATTATGGTTTTGTAGTTGAAGCAGATCCTTCAGAGTTTGATGATATAGATTTTAATTTTGAGATGGATTTAGGGTGATTAAATGAAAAAAATATTATTACTTACGGCATTGTTTGGGATTGTTTTACTAGTTCCACTAGTACTGGCAGACCAAGTAAACATGAATATAAGTGTTAATGGAACAGCTAATCTCAATATAACAGTTGATGCTGATGACACATTAGCAAGAGCAATGATAAATGAAACACAAACAGATACTTATGGAACAATGACTGGTTCAAGCCCTAAGGATGTAGTATTAAATGAAATAGCAAATGCTGGTGGGAATCCTATTCCAGAAACAGAAGGTTTGGAAACCATAAATCAAATTTGTAGTGATCCTAGTTTACAGCAATATTTTAATGAAATTAGCAGTTTACCACCATTAGGATTTGTGAGTTATTTAAAAGCTTTAGGATATGATGATGAAGCTCATATAAACTTTATCTGGACAATGTGTCAGCAAGAATACATTAACCAACATCAGGATATGTGGTCACGAGATTTGATTGGAGGAGGGGTACAACAAGGAGATCTAGTTAGTATATTCAGAGCTGCTATAGGTTGGCTAACTGGAAATGGGGACACTGTTTATATGTATGCAAAAGAATTGGCAATAGTTTTAGAGAGTTATTTTGCAAGTGATAAAGACGTTTGGTTTTTGGCAAATAGAGTAAAACAGCTAGAATTGAGAATAGAAGCCTTAGAAAGAACAATAGAAGGAGTAGCACCAGAGGAATACTGTGAAGTCAAACTTGATATAATGGAACAATACAATTTGACAGGTGTAAAGTGTGGTATAAACTCAACACAATACTGGAATGCTAAAAAAATAGGACTTGATGAATATGAGACAATTGCTTACATAGATTGTACTGAAGATTGGATATGTGTAAAATGGTCTGATTGTGAAAACGGTGAACAAGCCAGAAAGTGTGTTGATAAAAACGACTGCGGCACTTTTTTCAAAAAACCCATAGAATCTAGAGATTGTGTGGTTTCATTACAACAAATGATTGAAGCACCATTTAAACCAGCAACAACTGCATCTAAAGTAGAGGAATATCTAACAATCGAACAAATATTAATACAAAACCATATACAAATTTTGTTAGTGACATTTATTTCAATAGCAACAAGTTTAATAGTTATTGGAATTAGGATAGATTCTAAAAGAATAATAAGATATAGACCCAGAGGTGAACGAAAACTTTCCCTTTTTTATTATTATTTTTCAAAAAAATTATCTGCTTCTATACAAAAAATTAAAGCTTTTATTCGAAATAATTATTTGGCTGATTGAATAGAAATTACATCTCCGTTTTTCAATTCATAATCAGCAGAAACTCTTTTTTTTGTTCTTGCATCAATTGCTCCAATAAAACTTTTACCAATATCAGTATGAACTTTGTAAGCTAGATCCAGAGCAGTAGAATTAGGAGGCATTAAGAACACATCAGGCAATACATTACCTTTTTTATCAGAGAATTTATGTTCGTTTTCAACAGGATAAACTGCTATGTATTTTAGAAAATCAAAAACAGCTTTGTTTAAACATTCCTGAATTCCTGTAGAATTATATTTATCTAAAACTTTTTCTTTTATTAAATTCAAGGCTATTTGTTGTTTGTCATTTAACTCTTTTTTTATTACAAAATCTTTGCTCCCAGAGATATAATCTATAAATTCTGCTTTACTAGCAGTTCTTAATGCAATCTCAGTTTCTGCTGAACAAGGAACAATTATTAAATCTGGAAAGTTTTTTCTCATTTTTTCTAAGTTCTTCTCAGAGTTTGACAAATCAATTTTGTTTGCAGCAATTAAAATTGGTTTAGAAAGTTTTCTTAACTCTTTAGCCAATTCTTCAGGATTTATTCCAATTTTATTGATTGCTTCATTCACATGTTTTTCTTTTATTCCCAAACCCGATAAAACAGTGGCAGCCTTTTTCTCGTCTCTAATTTTTTTAATGTTTCTATTGATTATAGAGGCAAACCACAAGTCAATCTCTTCTTCTAAAAATTTGATGTCTTCAGAAGGATCATGCCCTTCAGTTTTATTACCTTCAGCATCAGTTGTCCCTGAGGCATCAACTATATGAATCAACATATCAGCTTGTATGATATCGTTTAAGAATTGGTTTCCCAATCCTTTTCCTTCATGTGCCCCTGGTATTAAACCAGCTATATCCCAAAGTTTTACAGGTATTAATCTTACTCCATTTATACATTGAGAATTTTTAGGATTACATTTTAAGTTTAATTCTTTACAAGGGCAAGTTGATGTGACATATGAAATACCAACATTTGGTTTTATTGTTGTGAATGGTCTTGCAGATATGGGTATGTCAATCATAGTTGAAGCTTTGAAAAAACTTGACTTCCCAACATTTGTTTTTCCACAAATTGCTATTTCCATTATATCACTTACATTAAAATTTAGAATTTTAAATTTAAAAATAAGTTAAAAATCTTTATATTTAACTTCTAACAATATAATCTTTATGCAAACTCCAATTTGTGAAGTGTGTTTAAAATCTAAAATCTTGTGTAATGCTTGTCAAAATAAGTTAGATAATGGAATAATAAATGAAGATGAGATAGAAATTACAAAATACATCTATAAACTAAGCGAAAAAATGAAAAGTATAAGATATGTTAAAATAGTGAAGATAATTAACAGAGATGTTTTAATCATAGTAACTGGAAGAGGAGATGCAGCAAAACTTGTAGGAAAGGCAGGCTCGGTTGTTAAAAAAATAGCAAAAAAATTCAAGAAATCAATAAGGATTTTAGAGGAGGCTTCTAGTTTTAAGAATTTTGTTGAAGAGTTAATATTTCCTGCTCCAGTAAATGGAATCAATACCCTTTATAGAAACAATGAAGAAATATTAAGAATAAGAGTTCCAGCTGTTCAAAAAAACCACCTTTTAATAAAACCAGAAAGTTTTTCAGAAATAATTTCAAGTTTCTATAACAAAAAGGCTGAATTAATCTTTGAATTATAACTTTTCTCGTAAATAAAATTTAGTTTTATAAATAAATTCTTCTATTCTTTCCTGAGCTTCTTCGGTTGGTAAATTTAATATAATATAACCACTAATAATTCCAATCAAACATCCGAATAAAGTATCAATTGGATAGTGAACACCTAAATAAATTCTACTAATTCCTGTAAGAATTGCTAGAATATAAAAAACAGTTTCAAATTCAAAAATTTTATAAAAAGAACTCAGTATAACAGCACCTGAAAATGCCCTCTCAGTATGTCCGGAAGGAAAACTAGGTCCCACAGCCCTTTCTACTATAATACTCCTCTTAAGTAAAGCTTCAGAGGGTCTTGATCTCATAAAGAGCCATTTTAATGAAAGAGATAGTAAAGAGTCTATCACAAGAGCATAAATTAAATATACTGACAATTTTTTCTCATCTTTTATCCAAGCTATGATTATAATGAAAACCCAAAAAATTATTGAACCAAAGTAAGTTATTGGAATGAAAACCCAATCTAAAAATGGATTAGAAAGATCATTAATAAAATAAAACAGGCCCTCATCAATCAGTAAGGCTTGATCTCCGAATAAGAGCAAGATAAATGAAAAAATAAACAAAATTATAAAAAAGATAATTATTTTTCTTAGGTTTTTCATAAAATTATTAAAGGCAAACTCAATATAAATACTAAGTGATTTAATGAGAAAATTGATACTTTTATTGATTTTGATCTTTGCACTTTTAGTTAGAACAGTTGAAGCCAAATCAATAGTATATGTTACTGGTGCTACTTCATATTCTCCATGTTCTATTTTACCACTAGATGATTCTTTGTTTTGTACCAGACTTATTGATTTAGGATACGATGTAACAGTTATTAATGAAGAATATGTGAGACAAAACATGCCTGTTTGGCGACAATACGTAAACGAATCTGATATGATATTTTTGGGACATGTTAATGTAGATATGATAAATGGAAGCATGTATCAAGATATTTTTTGTGGTAATATTTCTGATGTTTTAGACAATAGAACACTTTTTGCCGCATTTGAAAACACATGGTATAATCAAACCTTTCCTTCTAATATTATAGGTTGTGCATTTTATCCCACAATATCTCTTGTTAACATCAGTTATTTTGATAACAAGTGCAATCAAAGAACTTTCAAAATTATAAGAGAAGGCTTTGTGACAGAAGGTTATGAATTGGGTGATGTAATAGAATTTTATAATACAATAAAATCTTTAAGAACATTCAATATTTCTGATGGTGGTTGGATTGCTGCAGAATGTACACCACGTGGAGCTATAATTGATTTTTATCCAGTTGTTAACACCAGTTCAAAAGGAGTTTTTTGGGGACTAGAAAAACCTCAGAGCTTTACAAATAAAACTTGGGAACTTTTTGACAGGGCAGTTTTAACAGCTTTAGGTGATATTTCTTGGAACATTTTGCCAACAGTTATACCTTCAGTTGCAACAGTAGATCAAGAGGTATGGATTATTTCAAATGTGACTCAGATAGAAAAACCAGCCAAAGGAATTGTTAAATTTATAGCTAATGGTTTTTCAGGTGATATGCCTTATACAGATGGTTTATGGAGAAATTATACTTTCACATTTCCCCAGCCTAAAAATTATTATTTAGAAATTAGTGGATATTCCATTTCTACATTGAGAGGAAAAGCAGGAGTTCCTATAACAGTTGGTGATCTTGATGTTGATATAATATCAGGAAATTTCAAACCAGGATCTGATTATTTAGTATCAGTTAAACTTTATTTAGATGGAGAACCCCAAGAGCCATCCTCAGCTAATTTTAGAATTCTAGATTCTATAAATTTTGAAACCATATTCAGTGGTCTTATGACTTGTGGTTCTATTGAGTGTACATCAAAAATAAATTCTATGCCTGATGTTCAAGACCTTATATTAGAGGTAACAGCTATTAGTGAAGATGGAGATGTTGGAGGCAGTTTCAAAGTAATAAGTAAAGAACCTATAACAACTAACAAAGTTTTTTATCAGCCAGGAGAAACTATGAAAATTGAATTATTTTATTCTCTTCCTTTAACTGACGCAAACTTCACTTTAGTAAGGCCTGATGGAACTAAAGAAACATCAGTCCCAATAAATATGACAAAGATAAACCCAAATCACTGGAAAACAAATTATACTCTTGAGACAACAGTTCCAAATGGAACCTATGTTATAGAAATCGTATCTTTAAAGGAAAACAAAAAAATAGTAGAATTTAGTAAAAATATTGATGTAATAGCATGGAAAACATATGCTTATTTGAACAAATACTCATTTGAATCATATGAGACTTTATATCTAACTGTAGAAGTAACAAATAAATATTCTAGCACTTTGGAATTTGATATTCTTGTTGAAATAAAGGACCCAGAAGATAAAAAAATTCAATTGGTAAGAGATTCGTTTACAGAGGAAACTTATAGAACCAATTATTCAATACCAGGAGATTATAGAGGTGGTAGATCAGAAATTTTTATAACTCTAAATGATTCTGATGGAAGGGTTGCTAATTTAGGGTTAAACCTTTCTATTAATTCTACAGTTGTAATAACGCCAAGCCTTTCTATCAATCCTACGCTTATTTCTGAAATTACAACAATAGGTAAAAAAATAAAAAAGAGTTTTCTACTTGAAAATTCTGCTGATATGGATTCAGGAACCTTATTTTTTAATGCTTCTTCAAACTTGAAAGATGCAATTACAACAGAACCTACTCCAGATTCTATACCAGCAAACGGCAAAGGAGTTCTATTAGTAACAATAGACACAACAACTTTGTCTGAAGGTTATTATCCAGGGTTAATAGATATAGATAGCAGAGTTGGTGATACGAAAATATCTGTTAAATTAGAAGTTTTAGGTAATCTTAATTCTAAGGCTCAGGATAAACTAGATGAGCTCCTTTATTTGAGAAACAATATCACGAATTTAAAAGAAAGAGGAGTTAATGTAACAGAGATTGAGGATTTGTATGATCAAACAAAAGATTTGTTAGAAGATGTTAAAACAGATTTCTTAAATGAGGATTATGCTTCAGCCAAGATCGCACTTCAAACTGCTTCAACTCAGATAGAAAATATGATATCAATGTTAGAAGAGCTCCAAGAAAACATACCTGCAGCAGACTATAGTTATATTATATGGTATTTTGCAATTGGAATAGTTGTAGTAATAATTATTATCACTGTCATCAAATACAGAAAGAAATTAAAACGAAAGAAAAAAGGGAAAAAAGAAGAAGAGGAGGAAGAGTCTGAAGAGATTTATTATAAACCGCAAAAAGAATATAGAACAGAATATTATTAAATTTTTAAACTAAATTCTAATTATGCCTGCAAATGTTACAGTTGAGTATGTAAAATCTGAGGAAAGGTATAGAAATGCAAAGACAAGAGAAGAAAAAATAGAAGCTCTAGAGGAAATGCTCTCTACAATTCCTAAGCACAAAGGAACAGAAAAAATGCAGGCAATGATAAAACGAAAACTCGCAAGATTAAAACAACAAAAAAAGGCTAAAGTTTCTAGAAAGAGTCTGATGATTTCTAAAGAAGGAGATGCCCAAGTTTGTATTTTAGGTTTAACTCAATCTGGCAAATCAACTCTTTTATCAAAATTAACCAATGCCAGACCTAAGATTTCTGATCATCCATTCACAACAACAAAACCTGAGATAGGAACCTTTGATTATGAGGGTGTGAAAATACAGTTAATAGAGATTCCTTCTAATTTTAAGCCTGTTTTTATGAGCATTGTTCAAAGCTCAGATGGTATGATTTTAATTTATAAAAATAAAGACGAGTTAAAAGAATTAAAGAATATTTTATCTGATTTCAGGGTAAACAAATCTTTTGTTGAAATAAAATATGATGAAAACCTAGAAAAAATAAAGAATAGTATTTGGAACATTTTAGATTTGATAAGAGTTTATTGTAAAGAGCCAAGAAAAAAGCCTGAGAAAAAGGCTCTTGTTCTTAAAAAGGGTTCTAGTGTTAGGGATGCAGCTAAAAAAGTTCATAAAGATTTTATTAAGTATTTTAAATTTGCTAGAGTTTGGGGATCTTCAAAATATCCTGGAGAAAAAGTAGGTATGGATTACAAATTAAAGGATAAGGATGCTTTAGAAATTCATATAGGATAAGCTATTTTCTAAATATTTTCAAACCCTTAGTAAGACCATATATTGCAATAAATATCCATACAATGTTCAAAGCACTTGAAGGATAAGCTTTATTTGTAATCGAATTTATTCCTATTAAAAAAGCTCCAATCAGATTCATCCCATGATATAATTTAGATTCCCTATTCAACTTTTTCATAGTAATTAAAAAATATGCTGTTAATACAAGAAACATTCCTATCCAACCAATGATTTCAATAATTAAATCAGCCATTTAATCTATTAATTTATATATTTTCTCGTTTTAATTATTTTATGAGAATAGTTCTAAAATATTGTGATAATTGTAAAAAACTTGTAGATGTTGCAGACAAATCTAATTGGGAAAACTGTCCAATATGCAATTCATCAACTCCTGGAGCACCACATCAATATCCAGGTTATTGATAATATTAAATATTTTCTTAAGCAAGTATTATTATGATATCTGAAGGCGATATAAGTTTACCAGATAGATGGTATTCTAACATAGAAAAAAGTAAAGAAAAGGCTAGAAAACTGTTAAGAAAAGTGATAGCTGTTGATTTGAATACCTCTATAATTACTGGAAGATTAGAAGATGTTATGATAGACAAACTATTTAGGTTAAAATATCCTTTTTGTAAACTAACATTGAGTAAAGCAAAGAGGTATAATATGGATGAAAAATTAGAAACAAAGGTAGATGAGCAGGTTTGTTTTGTTAATAAACCTCAAATGATACTTGATATGCAAGAACTCTCAAGTAAATTTCCAGGTATACATGAAGATGTTTTTGTAGAAATTAAAAAAGGTGTTTATTAATGGCTTTAAAGCAAATAGAACCTCCAAAAGAAAGTGATAGAGTTCCATGCCCTAGGTGTGGAGAAGATGCTATAATAATAGATGGAAGGTTTGTTAGATGGTTAACCTGTCCCAAATGTAAATTTAAGAAACTCATGGAAAAGAAGGATAAGGGAATAAAGGTTACACCACTGAAATAATTATTTTAAATATAATCTCTCATAATTCTTATTATGCTCGAGAATTATTCTCCTAAAATCAAAAAAGCTCTAAAAGGAATCAAGATTGGAGATAGAATTTCTATAACTAAAGGTAAAAGGAAATATGAAGGGTTGTTAATGCCTAGAAATGAGACCGGAGATAGCAATTGCATTGTTTTAAAGCTTGATAATGGATATAATATAGGAATAAGACTTGAAGGCAAGATAAAAATAAAAAAGAGCAAAAAACCTGAACCAAAGGAAGTAAAAGAAGAAGTTGAATTTGAGTTTGGAAAAAAACGTTTTAAAGAACTGGAATTTGATTCTAAAAAACCTAAAATTTCTCTGATAATGACAGGTGGAACCATAATTTCTAGAGTAAACTATAAAACAGGAGGAGTTACAGCCTTAGAAAAACCAAAAGAACTTCTAACAAACATCCCCGAATTAAAAAACATAGTCAATATAAAAGATATTTTAGCTCCTTTTAGAAAAATGTCTGAAGATTTGGATTATAAAGACTGGCAAAAACTAGCTCAATTAACTGCTAAAGAGTTAAACAAAAACCAAGGAGTAATATTAACCCAAGGGACAGACACTTTGCATTTCACATCTGCTGTTTTGTCCTTTATGTTAAAGAACTTGTATAAACCTGTTGTTTTTACTGCTTCTCAAAGGTCTTCTGACAGAGGAAGCAGTGATGCTTTTATGAATCTGATTTGTTCTGCTCACACATCTATTTCAGACATAGGAGAAGTAGGAGTTTGTATGCACGGTTCTACTGATGATCACTATTGTTATTTCATAAGAGGAACAAAAGTTAGAAAAATGCATTCTACAAGAAGAGATGCTTTTAGAAGCATTAATGAAATTCCTTTAGCAAAAGTATTTCCTGATGGAAAAATTGATATTTTAAACAAAAATCATAAGAAAAGAAAAGATGAAAAAGTTATTGCTGATATTAAATTTGAACCAAAAGTAGCTCTGTTAAAGACCTATCCTGGAAGCGAGCCAGAGATTTTAGAATTTCTTGTTAAAAAGGGTTATAAAGGATTTGTTTTAGAAGGAACAGGAATGGGCCATGTTCCTACTTTTGCTGAAAAATCATGGATTCCTACAATTAAGAAGCTAATAAAAGATGGGATTCCAGTTGTTATTGCACCTCAAACAATTTATGGAAGAATTAACACTAATGTTTACACAAATCTAAGAGTTCTATTCCATGAAGCAAAAGCAATTCCTGCTGAAGACATGCTTCCTGAAACAGCTTATATCAAATTAGGATGGGTTTTAGGACATACTAAAGATTTGGAAAAGGTTAGAGAAATGTTGTTAACAAATATTGCTGGAGAAATTACTGAAAGAACAGAATTAGACACTTTCTTGGTGTAGGAATGACTGAAGTTAAAATTTTAATTGAAGGTTACGCTGAAAAAAGAGAGGATGGTTGGTTAGCTTCACCCTCAACTGTTTTAATAAAAGATAGTGGTTTGAATATTCTTGTTGATCCAGGTTCAAATAAAAAACTTTTATCTAAAAAACTTGCTGAAGAAAATATAAAACCAGAAGATATAGACCTTATATTTGTTACACATTATCATCTTGATCATATCCTAAATATAAGACTTTTTCCTGATTGTGATGTTCTAGATGGTGATGAGATTAATAGAGATGACGAAATTTTTGATTATTCTGGAAATATACCCAAAACAAATATAAAAGTAATTCCAACTCCCGGTCATGCTCACGAGCACTGTTCTCTTTTGATTGAAACAGATAAAGGAAATATAATAATTGCTGGTGATTTATGGTGGTGGATAGAAGGTGAGGAACAAAAAATTGATTATGACAGTTTGATAGAAAAAGATGACCCCTATGTGAAAGATAAAGATGTTATAATAGAAAGTAGGAAGAAAATCTTAGAAATTGCAGATTATATTATTCCAGGACATGGAAAGATGTTTAAGGTGATCGAATGAAATGTCCTTTTTGTGATTCAAATGTTATAAAAGAACAGAAATTCTTTGAATCTAAAAATTACTATTGTCTCTATAACATAAGACCAGTTTTTCTTGGACATTCTTTAATAATCCCTAAACAACATATCAAGAGTTTTTTAAAACTTAAAGAAAATACAACAAAAGAATTTTTTAAAATCTTAAAAAAAATATCAAAAATTTTAATGAAAGTATACAAAGCAGATGGTATAGATTTAGCTATTCAAGATGGGAAGTATGCAGGTCAATCTATCAAACATTTTCACATTCATTTAATTCCAAGAAAAAAAGGAGATATTAAAGGAGATCCCTCTTATTGGTTCATAAAACTTATTTCTAATGAAAATAGAAATATTTCAGAAAAGGAATTAAGGAAAAACATCAACTTGATAAGAAAAAATTTAAAGTGATTAGATGATTGATTATAAAAAAATAGGATTTAAATGTGGAATTGAGATTCATAATCGATTGAATACAAAAACAAAATTATTTTGCAACTGTAAACCAAGATTTTCTGAAACAAAACCAATAGAATTAATAAAGAGAAAATTAAGGGCAGTTGCAGGAGAATTAGGACAAGTAGATGTTGCTGCCATGTATGAATATTTAAGAGATAGAACTTTCTTTTATAATTGTTATCCTGAAGAAACTTGTTTAATAGAAAAAGACGAAGAGCCTCCAAAACCAATAAACAAAGAAGCTTTAGAAGTTGCCTTGCAAGTAGCCTTGTTGTTAAAAGCAGAAATACCAGATGAGATTCATATAATGAGAAAAACTGTTATAGATGGTTCAAACACATGTGCTTTTCAAAGAACAGCTGTTATAGGATTAAACGGAGTCTTAGAAACTTCTCAAGGAAAAGTAGGAATAACTAATATTTGCTTGGAAGAAGAGTCTGCTGGAATTGTTAAACAAGAAGGAAATGAGATAACATATAGATTGGATAGATTAGGCATTCCTTTAATAGAAATTGGAACTACTCCTGATATTAAAAATCCTGAACACGCTAAAGAGGTTGCAGAAAAACTAGGAATGATAATAAGATCTACTGGAAAGAGTCAAAGAGGAATTGGAGTAACTCGTGAAGATATAAATGTTTCTATAGCAAAAGGAGCAAGAGTTGAAATAAAAGGTGTTCAAGAACTAGACATGATACCTGAAATAATTGAAAATGAAATAAAAAGACAACAAGAATTAATAGCAAAAGGAAAAGAACCAAAACAAGAAACTAGAGTAGCAAAAGAAGATGGAACAACAGAGTTTACAAGACCTCTACCAGGTGGAGAGAGGATGTATCCTGAAACTGATTTAGAAACTGTGATTATAACAAAAGATTTTCTTTCTAAAATAAAAATACCTGAAACCTGGGAACAAAAAACAAAGAGATTTTCAAAAGTTCTCCCAAAACAAATGGTAGATCAAATTATAAAAAGTGAATATTTAGATATGTTTGAAAAATTCTATAAAAAATATGATCCACTTTTAGTTGCAAGTACTTACGCTTCAACAACTGTATATTTGAGAAGAGTGGGAATTGCTGTTAATGTTTCTGAAAAACAATTTGATGAATTATTTTCCTCTGTCAAGAAAAAAGAAATTTCTAAAGAAGCTATCCCAGAAATATTAGAAATAATGTCTAAAGAAAATCTGTCTGTTAAAGAAGCTATAGAAAAAAGCGGTTTAAAAAGTTTAACAGAAGACGAATTAAGAAAGGTAATAAAATATATATTCAAAAAACATCCCAAATTAGTTAAAGAAAAAAGAGTTTCTGCTCTAATGGGAGAAGTGATGAAAGAAGTTAGAGGAAGAATAGATGGCAAAACTGTTTCTAAAGTTTTAAAAGAAGAATTGAGATAGAAAGGGATTTAAAGATTTTTATCTTATATTCTATAGAGTAAGATGAATAATGGAATATTATGCTACGATCTTGTTGACTCGAATCTTGAACCTGCTTTCACTTTTCCAAATTTTAAAAAAATTAAACCTAAAACTTATACAAAACAGGTTAATTTTAGTTGTCTAACTTACAGAGAAAGTCTTGGAGATTATGAAGAAAGATTTAATAATAATCTTAGTAAAGAAATTCTAGTTTTGGGATATAACACTCGAAAAGAAATTAGAAACAAAAGAAAGTGGCATCAAAATGATATAGAAAAACTCAAATTTAAAAATTTTATAAACCCTCTAAGCAAAACTAAAAAAGACAATATAGAAAGGGCGATACCATTTGTCTTTGTTGGAACACCTACAATAGGAATACCAGCTTCTTTTATGGCAGATTCAGAATGGGGATTACTTGTTTCAATATTTTTTCCACTTGCTGCTGAAGTTTCTAGAAGACTTGGTATTCGTGAAACAAAAGGAAAAATAAAAAAAATTAACAAAATACTTAAACAACCAAAAGTAAGAATTCTTTCTGATTTGATAGAAAGAAAAAGTGAAATTAATGTTGAACCTGTTTTTGTTGAATCTGCAGGTAAATATATGGAAAAAATAAGAGACCCGGACGTTATTTCATATGTAGACTTTAATAAAGTTAACCAAAGATTGATTCAAGAATATCAAGATTTTGTAACACAACCTAAAATATAATTACTCTAAAAATTCTATAGAATCAATAACCCCATCACTATCTTCATCAACGCCTTCTACAACCCTAGCAAATACTTTAGAATCATAAGAATTCCCTTTACACAATTCATCAAATTTTTGAAGAAAAACTAAAATAGCAGCCCTTGTCCCAGAAATCCTTCTACCGGCAATAACAAGTACATCTTTTGTTCTATCAAAAGGATTTTTTGTTTTAACAATTATTCCACAGCCTTCTTCAGCATAGTTCTTTTTAGATACAGAAGAATAGATGCTGGAATAAAAGTTTCCCATATGTTTTTTTCTTTCAAACTTTATTGGTAGTTTATTATTTATCTTAGCTGTTATTGAATTAACACCAGGACCACCAATTAAAATTAAATTGTTTTTCAAATCATCTTCCCTAACTTCAGTATCTAATTTTGCAGGAATCTCAGGTCTGTAAATCAAGAAACTTCCTAAAAACAACCCTAAATCAGTTGCAAATGCTCCATCCTTAGCTCTAGATTTCGTTGCTCCATGAGGTTCTGGACTACCTAATATTACAGTTGCATTCAATTTTCCATCTGTTATGAATGGTTCTAAGAATTTCTTATACTCTCTTTTTGACTGAAATATTTTTTGAGATTGTTCTAATGGTTTTAATAACACTGTAAATGCAAAATCTGTTACAGTATAAAATTTTGCCAGTGCTCCTTGCCTTTTCTCTTCCTTTATTTTTTCTACTAATCCAACCTCTTCTAGATTTCTTATATGATAATAAACCTTTTGTTCATTGATTTTTAATTTCTTTCCAATTTCTTTAGGATAATTTGGCTTTTCTGCTAATATATTAAGTATTTTCCAAGCTAGAGGAGATAAGGCAACTTTCAATTGCTTGGGTTCTAATAGTTTTGTTATCAAACTAAAGGTTTTTCCGTTCTTGTGTTCAACTATCCAGACCATATAACCACTATAAATTATTTTTTAATACTATTATAATTTTTTTAACAATATTTATATCTAACTGTTACCATATTTCTGTTACTATAATTTCAAAAAAGCAGAGGAGAAAAAACCCCAGGTGGTGTCCGCTAAAATAAGCTTCTCCCTCTGCTTTATTTTTTTGTTGATTAACATGTGTGGAATAATTGGTTATATTGGAAAAAAACAAGCTGCACCAATTCTTTTAGACGGGTTAAGAAGATTAGAGTATAGAGGATATGATTCTGCTGGAATGGCAACTGTTAATGGAGGAATTATATTAAAAAAAGATGCTGGAAAAATAGGAGAAATTAATTCTAGGCTGAATTTTTTAGATTTAAAAGGTGTTATTGGAATAGCTCATAACCGTTGGGCAACTCATGGGGCTGTTAATAAAGAAAATGCCCATCCTCATTTTTCAAATAATAGAGAAATAGCTGTTGTTCACAATGGTATTATTGAAAATTACCAAGAATTAAGAGAATTTTTAATTTCAAATGGTTTTACTTTCTACAGTCAAACAGATACAGAGGTTATACCAAATTTAATTGAGTATTTTCTGAAAAGAAAAGATTTTGAAGACTCTGTTAAAGAAGCTTTGAAAAAATTAGAAGGGAGTTATGCAATAGTTGTTTTAAATGAAAACGAAAATAAGTTGATTGCAGCAAGAAAAGATTCGCCATTAGTTATAGGAGTAGGAAAAAATGAATACTTTGTAGCTTCTGATATACCTGCTTTTTTAGCACATACAAAAAAAGTTATATACCTTTATGAAAGAGATTTAGCGATTTTGGATGGTGATATAAGAATCTTTAATTTAGATAAGAATTCCCTTGTAGAGAGNNCCTTGTAGAGAGACCAATTAATACTATTGAATGGGATATAGAACAAGTTAAAAAAGGAAATTTTGAACACTACATGATTAAGGAAATAACAGAGCAAGCAGAAACCATAAAAAAAGCATTAAAAAGCAATAAAATAATAAGAGAAGTTGCTGAATCAATAAAAAAAGCTAAAGGAATATACCTTGTTGCATGTGGTTCATCCTATCATGCTTGTTTATCTGCTAGTTACAAATTCTCATCAATAGCTAAATTGCA
>JABAOH010004765.1_pt1 | contig 16864 bp, 14 predicted proteins | sample 7062181 | NCBI WGS metagenome assembly JABAOH01 (sample SAMN14538630, study PRJNA623070) | marine sediment metagenome | biome: marine biome [ENVO:00000428]; feature: marine pelagic biome [ENVO:01000023]; material: deep marine sediment [ENVO:00002113]; isolation source: pool of 5 deep marine...
ATTTTTCGGATTATTTTCTTATATTACAAAAGAATAAATTAGAAAGATTGTAGGATTAAGAAGCCAGCAATTAATGCTTTCCCTATTGAAAGAAATACAAGGGTAGTATTAAACTCGAAATAATATTCATTTTTAATAAGGGATTTAGACATCTGCAAAATTAAAATATTTTTAATTGTTTCTTACATTACGCGACTTCTTCGAGGAATCTTTACGAATCAAGAAAATCAATCTTCTAAGCTCATAGTGATCAATTGGTTCTTCAATTCAAAAGGATCCTGTTCAGCCTTTTGGCCTCGTATTAATTTACTGAGTGTATGAAATAACCTTTTTACGATTCTATAGCGTTTAACATTTCCATGAATAGGGATTTTCCGTCGCTTTTCTTGAAGCGTCACAAACGGCTCTACTATTTGCCGCAGAGTTATTTCCTCCCCCTGTTCTTTTAAATAAATCCAAGCAGCATGCAAAGCTGCGCCTAATGCAGCCCCTTCACCCTCTACTGGTACAACCTCTGCTTCGAAAACGTCTGCAATCGTTTGGCCCCAAACATGAGATTGAGATAGTCCACCAGTCAACCTAATCTCCTTGGCTTTCACAGGCATTCGCTGAAATCCATCATACAAATTCATGATATGACCTTCAAGTACTGCTCGACAAAGATATTGTTTGTTAAAATCACCAAGACTAAATCCAAAATATAACGGGGCAGCTAAAGGTACATCCGGAGTACGCTCACCAGCATACCAGGGGATTAAAATGCGTCCATTACAACCAGGCGGAACCTGATTGGCTATCTCGATAAATTGTTTATGAGTCAGATGATATTGTTGTAATATTGCATTATATCCGTTGGCGAGATTAGAAACACATAACAGCGGTAAATAGTGGCCTGTGCTATCACAAAATGCGGCTATTTCACCTTCAGGATCAATAAATGGTTGTTCCATAAATATGTAAGCAGTGCCACTTGTGCCAAGACTAATTGTTACTATCCCTGGTATTACGTTCCCAGTACCTACTGCGCCGTACATATTATCACCACATCCGGCATCTATTTTGCAAGCAGGATGAAAGCCGTATCGTTTTGCCAAATTTGAGGAAATTTTTCCAATTGACTGATCCGATGGAAGGACAGGTGGTAGTTTTTCTTTTAAGGTAGGGGATATCAAGTCGATCACTTTCTGCGACCATGCTCTTTTACCTGGATGCCAGAGCGCCATACCTGATGTATCGCCAGGTTCCATGACCCGTACACCACTATTCTTTCCACCAGTTAAATACCAATTAACATAGTTATGGACCAGAAAACAAGTATTTGTTCTATTGAAAGCCTCGGGTTCATGCCGTGAAAAATGAAATATTTTAGGAGCTGTATATCCAGTTCGTTGTGTATTGCCAACTTCGGCAATCATTTGTTCTACGCCTCCTACGGCTTCTGTCAACAGGTCACATTCTTCCTTAGTCGAGAAATCGTTCCATAATTTACTTCTTGATCGAGATAAATTCCCCTTTTCATCCAGACAGACGAGGCCATGTTGCTGACCAGATACCGAAATTACCTTAATATCCCCAATTGACAAGGAGGATTCTTTTAAACGATTAAATAATAAATAAAGAGCATCTATCCACATTTGTGGATCAGATTCAGAAACCCCTTCTCCTAATCCCTGTACCACACCATTCAATGTATTGTATTGTGGAAGATCTTGATCATAATTAACGAGATCAGTATAGATAACTTTAGAGATATCTAAATCAATGATGACTAATTTACAACCTTGCGTAGAACAGTCAATTCCACCAAATAAATGACCCACTCAAATCTCCTTATTTTTTCTCTCCAAAACTAAATGATTGTCGATAGGTTTTCTTGCCAATTGCAGGATCACAGGTAGGAAAATTTCGCCAGCGTTTAATGCGATTAAGAATGCATTCTTCCATTCTTGGGCTGTTCACAGTTGATGAAATTATGGAAGCATTTGTTACAATTCCTTCAGGATCGATGGTAAATCGAACAACGATTTTTCCACTTATAGTTGGATCGTATCTTAATTCCTGTTTATAGCAATCTTGTAATGCCCGCGTATGGGATTGAACAACTCGCATAACATCTTGAACTGATCGTACTTGGTCTTTAAAATCTGAATTAGATAATTTACTCAAATAACTTGAAGGCACCTCCTCATATTGCAAATTTTTCTTCACCGGTTTTGTCTCAACTGGTTTAAGTGGCGCCACATTTTCAATTATTTCTTTAGTTTCATTTTCAGTTGTGGTACGCCCACCCTTAAGCCCAGCAAATTCATCATAGATACCGCTTCTTCGAATCTTCTTTAAATATTCACTACTACCATATCGAGGTACTTCAATTGCATTTAATTTAGCTAATACCTGAGCCAAATGTTCAGAATTTTCGGAGGCATATTCCAATAAATCTTGAACATATTCATAATCAATTGTTTTTGTGTTGCTAGAAATTAAACCCAATAAGCCTATCGAGTTAACTTCTTTTTCTAACTCATCTCGTGATGCTTTACGTTTGAAAGTGGCAGATTCTCTTGCTGCGCTCAATTCCTCTTTGGAAGGTAGTCTCATCTCTTTTGAAGTAAACTTTGTGGTTGGCTCTTTTAAAGCAGGCATATCTTTTATTGACTCAAGAATATTATTTGTAAAGACATCCATCCATTTGTTAAGTCCAGTTATCAATTTACTATCCAAACTATAATCCGAGCTTACGCTCTCGAAAGAAAAAGACGAGGTTGTTATTTCATTATTCAACAGTAATTTTGCATACTGTTCTTGAATGCGACTGATGGTTTTAGAAGTGACCTCTGATGGAAGAATTCTTTTAAGTATCAAAATTGTGCCGATATTCAGGACAATAGAAAATAACAAGATCACCAGAAATCTCTTATCAATCGATTGAAAAAAACTTTTTTTAAATTCGGCAGGAAATTTTTCGATTTTAATATTTAAATTTATTTCAGAGGATTTCAATTGGTTAATGGAAATGGATCCACCTTCAATGATGGCTCTTCTGCTGTCAATCTCATCGATGTAGTGCTTCACTCCAATCTCCAAAAATTTCAGATATTCATTAAATACTAATTCAGTTGTTATAATATAAATTATTATCTATAAAAGTCAAGTAAAAAATTAATATTTCTCTTGCATTTTAAAATAAAAAATTTATCTTATACGTCTGTGCTTTGAGATAAAAAATGTCATTATCAGAAGTCCATTCGGAGGAAAAAAGATGACTATAGGAATCCCAAAGGAGATTCTTGCTGAAGAAAGGCGTATTTCTCTGACTGCTCAAGGGGTTTATTCATTGGTGAAGGAAGAACACATGGTATATATTGAAAAGGGGGCCGGTATTGACAGCCGTTTTTCAGATGAAGATTTTCAAAAAATGGGCGGAGAAATCGTATTTTCACATGAAGAAGTGTTTAAACGATCTGATTTAATAATTAAAGTTATGCCACCAACTGAAGAAGAAACGAAACTGTTACGGGCCAAACAAATGATCTTTTCTTTTTTACTCACAGGTTTACAAACCAAAGGTGCAATAGAAAATTTAATAAAAAACAAAGTTACGGCCGTGGGAACAGAATTAATAGAGATAGCCCCTAAATATCGTCCGTTATTGGTAGCAATGGGTGAAATAGCCGGCAATATGATGCCTCAAATTGCAGGTCGATTCTTACAATGTGACAATGGAGGTCGAGGAATCGCCATCGGTGGTTTCCCTGGCATTCCACCAGCTACCATTGTTGTTCTCGGTGCTGGCCAACTGGGTTATAATTCAGCAAAATCATTTTTGGGATTAGGAGCACAGGTGATTATTCTTGATGAGGATATCTCGAGATTGCGATATATTTACAATCAATTAGGTGGACGTGTAATTACTTCTATCGCGAATCACTATTCAATAGAGCGGGCGCTTAAGATTGCAGATGTATTTATAGGTGCCGTTTATCAACCAAATCAAAGGGCCCCAATTCTTATTACCGAGGATCATTTGAAATTAATGAAGAAGGGCGCTTTAATTATCGACGCGGCAATCGATCATGGTGGCTGTGTGGAGACCAGTCGTCCTACAACGCATTCCGATCCAGTTTTCATCAAAGAGGGAATCCTTCACTATTGTGTTCCCAATATCCCTGCCGTTGTCGCCCGAACTGCATCAAGAGCGATGAATAATATTGTACTCCCGTATGTACTTTCCATAGCTCGAGACGGTATTAAAGAAACTTGCAGCAACAACAAAATTCTTGCTTCAGGAATATATATTCTTGAAGGTAAATGCACAAACAAAGGTGTCGCTGAGCTTTTTGATCTGGATTATCGAGAATGTATGTAAATTGATTTAAAGATGAGAGAGAGTTAGAAATGAAATGGATGGAAGAATATAAACAGAAATTAACAACCAAGGAAGATGCTGTATCAATCATTGAAAGCGGTAATAGAATATATGTATCCGGAAACGCAGCTACTCCATATCCACTTGTTAGGGCGCTGGCTGCACGTAAGGATTCATTGCGAAATGTGGATGTTGTTCATGTATTGCTATTAGGGGACGATCCCCTCTCTGCTCCGGGAATGGAAGGTCATTTTAGACATAAATCACTGTTTGTCGGTCCAGCCGATAGAAAAGCAGTGAATGAAGGGAAAGCTGATTATTTCCCCATATTTCTTTATGAGATTCCAAAACTTTTTGTTCATGGAACAGGGACTCTATCTCTGGATGTGACCATTATACAGACTTCTCCACCTGATGCTCATGGATTTCTTTCATTTGGTGTTGAAAATTTAGCAACTAAAGCGGCCGCAGAAAATGCGAAAAAATTAATCGTTCAAATAAATGATAAAATGCCCAGAACTTTAGGAGATTGCTTTATTCATGTCTCCAAAGCGACCAAAATCGTTGAAACTTCAGAAGAACTGCCAACTCTGGAGATTAAACCACCTAATGAAGTGGAAAAAAGAATTGGGGAATATATTGCAGATTTAGTTGAAGATGGTTCCACACTACAGTTAGGAATCGGGGGAATACCAAATGCTGCTTTGAGTGCAATGGAGAATAAAAAAGACCTTGGCATCCACACAGAGATGGTCTCAGATGGTATTATGGAAGCCATTGAAAAAGGTATTATCACTGGTGCTAAAAAAACATTACACTCCGGAAAGGTCGTAGCAACTTTTCTTCTCGGGAGTAAAAACCTATATGAATTTTCCCTCAACAATCCGCTTTTTGAAATGCATCCAGTGGACTATAGTAATGATCCTTTTATCGTAGCACAAAATGAAAAAATGGTTGCCATTAATTCAGCAATCGAGGTTGATCTTACAGGACAAATCTGTTCTGATTCAATTGGATATAGAATTTATTCTGGCTTCGGTGGGCAGGTGGATTTTATAAGAGGTGCAGCAAGATCACGAGGAGGCAAACCCATCATTGCTTTACCCTCCACGGCTAAAAATGACTCCATCAACAAAATTGTCCCCCATTTACAAGAAGGGGCTGGTGTCGTGACGAGTCGCGGAGATGTTCACTATATAGTAACAGAATATGGAGTGGCTTATTTACATGGGAAAAGCCTCCGACGTCGTGCTGAGGCACTAATTAATATAGCTCATCCTAAATTTAGAGATGAGTTGACATACTTTGCTAAACAACAAAAAGTGATTTAGTATATAATCGAGGCTCATTTATAATTCTTGATAAAGAAATTTCGAATTATGAAATTGAAGACAACCAATTGGGATAATAAAGCATTTTGCAATCATCTATTTTTGTTTTGCTACCTGTCAAGAACATAATGCATTAATGTTTAACTGTTACAGGAGTATATGAAGTATGGCTAAATTAACAATAGACGATTTGGATTTGAAAAATAAAAAAGTATTGATAAGAGTCGATTTTAATGTTCCTTTAACCGAAAATTTAGAAGTCGCTGATGATACGAGAATTCGTGCCACATTACCAACTATCAAGAAAATTATTGATTCTAATGGCAGAGCGATTTTAATGTCACATTTAGGTAGACCCAAAGGTCAAATAATTGAATCGATGCGTTTGGCGCCAGTTGTCAAGAGATTATCTCAGCTACTTGATAAAGAAATTAGATATGTGACGGACTGCATCGGAATTGCTGTTGAAAACATGGTCAACGAACTTCAAAATGGTGAAGTCCTCCTTCTTGAGAATCTTCGATTTTATAAAGAAGAGACCGACAATGATCCTGCATTTGCTAAAAAATTAGCCATGTTGGGAGATATCTATATTAACGATGCTTTTGGAACTGCGCACAGAGCACATGCTTCAACTGAAGGCGTAACCAGATATTTCGATCAATGTGCAGCGGGATATCTCATGCAAAAAGAATTAAAATATTTGGGCGAAGCTATAGAAAATCCTAAAAGACCTTTCGTCGCAATTCTGGGGGGGGCCAAAATTTCTGGTAAAATTGATGTTATCGATAACCTTCTAAATAAAGTGGACACGCTACTTATTGGTGGTGGAATGACTTATACATTCCTCAAAGCCCAGAATATTGAAATTGGCTATTCACTGATCGAAGAAGATAAGATACAATTAGCACAAGAAGTTTTAAATAAAGTTAATTCTCAGAAAATAAATTTTAACCTCCCATCTGACCACATCGTCGCTAAAGAAGTTTCAGTAACTGCGGATACTGATATAACCGAATCGCAAGAAATACCAACCGAATGGATCGGTGTCGATATTGGACCTAAGACAATTGATCATTTCTACTCAATTTTAAAAGATGGCCGGACAGTTGTCTGGAATGGACCAATGGGAGTATTTGAGATTGATAAATTTGCTAAAGGCACATTGAAAATCGCTAAAATTCTTGCTGAGATCACAAATCAAGGAGCCATAACCGTTGTCGGTGGCGGTGACTCTGTGTCCGCCTTAGCGAAAGCTGGAGTCATTGATAAAGTCACTCACGTCTCGACAGGAGGTGGCGCTTCACTGGAATTTCTTAGTGGGATTAAATTACCAGGTATAGAAGCACTAAGCGATAAATAGTATCGAAACAAAATCCCGGTTATTGAGTGAAGTGGAAAATTCTTATTAGGAAAATCCGTCTATTGAGAGCGAAAAACCTAGTATTCGGAATCCTGATTGTGTTTAAACACTCCCTGACGTCTTGCGGACAGCCGGGGTGTAAGACTTTTTATTCAAACCCTAAATAACTTTCCTTTATTAAAAGATAGATATATTTTCTTTAGTTTAAATTAAAAATATTCTTTTCTAAGCTAATAAAGGAACTCCCTATGCACTGCAACTTAAGCACTGGAACACAAATGAGTGACAATCTTCAAGAACCGCAGCAATTCTATGAAATGTATTTAGAATTTCATGAAAATATATTCAAAACTCATGTAAAATGCATGCAACATCTTGTTGCTGTCTTACCCTTTCAAAAACTCAATCAAATCGATATTACCCAGCGATTGAATCAGAAAGAATCGATTCTTGATGAGAACAGCTTCATTATAGAAGAAAAAGAGTTCGAATATATTTTCGATCTGATTTTTCCCACATTTAAAAAATATTTATATCGTAGGAAAGAACAGATACTTCGACTGGAAGAACTAAATGATAAGAGAAAGTTCTCTCTCAATGAATTAGTTGTCGCGCAAGTTGTGGGTGATAAACAAAAATTTACTGAAATTTCTGATAAATTCGATGTTCCTTCAATATTATTAGAAAGCATAATAGAATTTATTTCATCTCCATACCTTGAACTCTGCGCTGAATATTTCAATAAAAAACTATTGGAGTTTGGCTGGAATCAATCATTTTGCCCCATTTGTGGAAGTTCTCCTTCTATGGCCAGGGTCAACGAACATGAAGGAACACGAGTTTTATGGTGTCGTTTCTGTGATAGTACCTGGTCCTTTCACCAACACGACTGTCCTTTTTGTTTCTGCAATGATTTAAAATATATTCGAATCATTTTTCTTTCAGATGGGAAGTCTATTCGAATCGACGCTTGCAACAATTGTAAAAATTACATCAAAACCATCAATGAATTAATTGCGTTTCAGAAATATAACCTGAGTGTCAAGAATGTAGAAACATACTATCTTGACCTGTTGGCTAACATCTTTGGCTATAATGTTCCCAATCATATTAAATTCTTTTTAGAATCAATTTAATAAGGAAACGAGCAAGATGCAAAATAGTAATGATTTCCAGATTAAATTAGTCGTTAATGATGAACCTATTTCTCTTAATCCATTTGTGCAGAATATGGTTCGAAATGTAGTGTTTTCACTGGTCACTTCATTAAAATTGGAAACTGAGCCTGAAAAAATTGAGTTAACCTTAACAAAATTAGAATGCTATCCTGTTGAATTACTATAATTTAGATTTTGCTTAAGATATATAGTCCCGATTATCCAAAGAATATCGATTTAATTAAAAGTACAGACTACCCAATCAAGTAATATGTATCTTTAAAATCGATTTCCTATTATGTCAAATATATCGCAATTTAATCATTTTTTTTATTCCTAAATTATGAAACCTAATGGCATAATCACGCTATTAACTGATTTTGGTGAGATAAATGGATTCGTGGGCACAATGAAAGGGGTAATTTTATCCATCAATCCTGAAGCCAAGATTGTCGATATTAGCCACGAAATACCTGCCCAGGATGTAGAAGCAGGCGCTTTTATTTTAAATAATTGTTATCGATATTTTCCCATGGGTACAATTCATGTCGCAGTAGTCGATCCAGGAGTTGGATCCCACAGAAAAGTAATTGCAGTCTTTTCGGAGGATTATTTTTTTATTGTGCCAGATAACCAAGTTTTAAAATACATTTTTCATACACATGAAACCTTGACCGTTGTTGAGGTGTTAAATAAACAGTATTTTTTAAATGATGTCAGTCGAACTTTCCACGGTAGAGATATATTTGCTCCCATTGCTGCGCACCTGTCGAACGGTTTAAATATTGAACAATTTGGTCCAATTATTAATGACTATAATCGCGGTGAAATTGATTGGCCAGCGGTAAATAATTCGAGTTTGATCGGGAAAATTGTTTACGTGGATAAATTTGGGAACTTAATTTCCAATATCGCTGAAAATTTAATAAGCAAACCAATCGCTTCAATCAAAATCGGTTCAATTATTATTAATCAATTATCAAATTCTTATACAGAAGTTGATATCGGTCACCCGTTGGCGATTATTGGTAGTTCTGGCTATTTAGAAATTGCTGTCAGAAACGGCAATGCGCAGAAGCAACTGTCGATCTATCGTGGAGATATTGTTCAAATCGAATTTTAGTGGATTAACAGATACTCATTAAGATTAAGAATTTTAGGAAATAAACTCTTATGCGATATCCGGAATATTACTCCAGCGACGATTATTATTACGAACATCGGAATCGATTTCGCTTTTTAACTAAATACCACGGAGATCGTCCATTACTTCATATCATCTTATTCCTCATGACGATAGTATCGACCTATCTTGTAAATGGTATTGCCTACTCTCTCTCTATAGTCTCAATTTTACTGGCTCATGAAATGGGACATTATTTAATGTGTCGAAAGTATGGGATAAGCGCAACGTTGCCATTTTTTATACCATTTCCGATTCCTCAACTCAATCCGTTTGGAACAATGGGGGCAGTCATTAAAATGAGAGCTCGCATTCCCAATCGACGAGCGCTGTTTGATATTGGGGTAACTGGTCCATTAGCAGGTCTGGCCCTTACTGTTCCGATTCTCATTATCGGTTTAAACAATTCAGAATTTGTTCCTTTATCAAAAATTCCTCAAGGGACATTATTTTTGGGTGAATCAATTTTATTTTCCCAACTGGCCAAATTCATCTTAGGACCGACACCAGAAGGATTTGATACAATGCTTCATCCTATGGCCTTTGCGGGCTGGGCTGGTCTGTTTGTTACTGCACTAAATCTCCTTCCAATTGGTCAGTTGGATGGAGGTCATGTACTGTATTCAATTTTCGGGCGTAAGAGTCAGGAAATTTATAAATTTGTCATGGGTGCATTTATTATCATTTGCGCTATCTGGTATCCTGGTTGGTTATTATTGATCATTTTGCTCCTATGGTTTGGCTACCGACATCCACCTCCTGAAAACGATTTTATCCCTCTCGATCCAAAAAGAAAATTAATCGGATATTTTACGTTCTTTGTTTTCATCATTTCGTTTATCCCAGTTCCATTTTATTTTAAAGTGAATTAATTATGGACCCAAAAGAAATTAATTCTGAACAATCTAAAAAATTAAACCTTAAAAAAATCCTTGTTGGACTATTCTTAAATAAAAAATTTCTTATCGCAATGGGAATCATCCTCTTTTTAATTGTAGTTGAATTTACAACTGATTTTGTTGAAATTGTTCTTGGAAGTATTATTGAACTAACTAATCCCTACCGCCCAAAATCCGGTACAATCTGGGAGTTATATGAAAAAGATCGTTTAGCCAATAAACAACTTGAAGAAATTACTAAATCGCTCCCTGAGCGAACACAAGAGATTCCCGATATAGAAGATTTGGTTCAATTAAGAACCAAATTAGAAGAACAACAAACGATAATAATTACAGCCGATCAGTTTAGAAACCTTTATAATCAAATTTCACCACGATTTGCCTATGACATCATCTCGCCTTTTGACCTATTAAAATTATCTCATAGTCGAAAATGGGTTTGGACAAAAATTGTAAAAGGCGAGAACAACCTCAGCTTTCACTTTCTCGATGGAGATAGACAATTTCTAATGGATACCTACCCCCCGCTTTCCATAATCTATAATATCCCTGAGGCCGAGAGGACCCATCAAGTTTCATTGGATTCAGTGCTAATATTCAAAGGACGTACTTTTTCTCGTGACAAATTTTTTGTTGTTTTTGATGATCTGCCCAATTCAGTAAAGCTCAGGCTCATCAATAATCCTTTTCAACTCGTAAAATGGGATAAAAACATCCAAAAAGTAGGCATTTCTCGATATATGAACGATAACGTTGTTAGTATTGGTTTTCAAATCAATCAAGGTATTTATAATGAAGTTTATACTTTTGAAGCCAGCGATTGGGCCGTGGACTATTTTATCGAGAGAATGAATGAATTATATCCCGAACTTAATTTAGATACTCCCGAGGAGGAAAGATATAGTGCGTTTCCAGACTTTTACTAAAAAGCGGATTATACTTGGCTCTTTGTTCGGCTTAATGCTTGTACTACTAATCATCTTTTTCCTCATTGTATTTTCTCTCCCCCAATTACCAGATAGACTTCAGGATTTTGTACTAAGTACACCGACAGAAATCTATTCTGATACCGGTGAATTGATCATTGTGCTTTCTAATCGGGAAGAAGTAAAACTCTCTCAAATATCTCAGCACTTTATCAACGCTATTCTGCCCATGGAAGATACAGAGTTTTATAAGCATCATGGCTTGAATAAAAAGGGATTATTACGCGCACTTTTCAATCATTTCATTAGATTCAGGCGTTCCGGAGGAGGAAGCAGCATCACTCAGCAATTAGCAAAAAACATGTACTTCACATTTGAAAGAAATTGGCTTCGAAAGATCAAAGATATCTTACTGGCCTGCCAAATGGAGCGGCGATATTCAAAGGATGAAATTCTTGAAGCTTATTGCAACCAGATTGATTTTGGCTCGAACTCCTTTGGTATTGAACAAGCTGCACAAACCTATTTTGCTAAACATGCCGATGAATTGACATTGGCAGAAGCCGCATTTTTAGCTAATATTCCAAGATGGCCTCCTCATTATAATCCATATCTAAATTTTGATATTACCAAGGAACGGCAGCAGATTGTTCTTACAAGAATGTATAAGGCTGGATTCATTTCCAAAGATGAAATGGAAGAAGCTATTGCCGCTCCACTCAATCTGAAACGTCTAAATCTTTTCTGGGGAAAAGCCAGCTATTTCATTGATCATGTTAAAAATATTGTTGAAGAAATGTATTCTAAGGAGGTTCTCTCTTACGGTGGACTGAAAATATATACGACTTTGGACACAAGACTTCAAAATTATGCCCAGGAAGCGGTGCAAAAAGGGCTGGCAGAATTGGACAAACGCTTAGGTGCTCAGGATTATGATCTCGCCAGTGTTGAAGAAAAACAACTCTACATTCAAGCTGCCCTTATAGCCATCGATTCCAGAAATGGTAAGGTAAAAGCATTGGTTGGCGGACGGGACTTTTCAGTTAGTCCATTCAATCGTGCTGTCAGTAATAACCGGTTGCCAGGATCTGCATTTAAACCTTTTGTCTATTTAGCCGCAATCGATAAGGGAAAATATACACCGGCTTCTATCGTGCTGGATTCAGCCGTTACATTTGAGTTTGATAACCAGAAATGGTCGCCGCCGAATTTTGACAAAAAATTTAGGGGACCAATCACCCTCAAAACTGCTCTGATGAACTCGATCAATGTTGTTACTGCAAAATTAATTTATGATATCGGACCAGAAACAGTTGTTGAATATGCACATCAAATGGGTATTACCAGTCCTTTAAGTGCCACTCTTTCCCTTGCGCTTGGGACTTCCAATGTTTCACCTTTGGAACTGTGTCGTGCTTACTGTGCTTTTGCAAATGGAGGAATCAGTCGCGAGCCCCTTATAATGAAATATATCGAAAATTATCAGGGTAAAATTTTACATGAATTCTCTAACCGTAGTGCACAAGTTGTGGATCCTCAATCGATATATTTAACCCTGGATATGCTACGTGCAGTGGTTGAAACTGGAACGGCAAAAAGTTTACGAGCTTGGGGGTTCGATCGACCTACAGCAGGCAAAACTGGTACGACCAATGATGCCAGAGATTTATGGTTCGTTGGGTTCACTCCAGACCTGGTAACCGCTGTGTGGGTCGGCTATGATGATAATCGTCCAGTTAAAGACAAAAACGGAATCGAACTCACAGGGGCAGGCGCTGCGATTCCCATCTGGATTAATTTTATGAAAAACGCATTACAAAATGAACGCTATCGAAATTTTCCTATTCCAGAAGGTATTATTTTTGAATTTGTGGATTCGACCACAGGGGAGATCGTACCCCAGAATTATCCTAATGCGCAACAAGTGGCTTTAAAAGCTGGCACTGGACTGCCTGAAAAGGATTTGACAAAATAAATTCAATAATAATTGGTGTAATTGGTACAATTGGCGGTTAGCAAGAAAGTCATTATTATTTGAGATTCTATATTTTTAATTTTCAGCATCTTATTCTTTAAGCTGTTCAGTAAGCGTTAACTACGAGTAGAAGCTGAGAGATGAGTTCAAAAAAATTTAGCATTATCGGTATCGGTGAAATTCTCTGGGACATTTATGAGGATAAAAAATTTTTAGGGGGCGCACCTGCTAATTTCGCCATTCATTGTCAACAATTAGGTGATACGGGAATTATTGCCAGTCGGGTGGGAGATGATAAATTGGGTCAGGAAGTGATAGATACTTTAAAAAATCGAGCTCAAACGATAGATTTTATTCAAAGGGATTCTAATCAAAAAACTGGAACTGTTAATGTAACTCTGGATGAGCACGGGAAGCCTCATTTTGAATGTACCGCCAATGTTGCATTTGACTATGATGACATTTCATTTCTCCAATTTTTAATCGATAAGTATAATTTAAAACTAGCTGCGTTAACACTTGGTGAAAACGGTTGTATTTTAGTCGACATTCAAGAAGTGATTCATCAAAAAGGAGTTAAAATCAATCCGAGAGACACCACTGGATGTAGCGATGCATTTGCAGCAGCTTTGATTCATCAGTATCTTCGACAAAAACCTCTAGATGAAATCGCTTCTTTTAGTAACTTATTAGACGCCTATGTGGCTCTTTTTCCAGGTGCTAAACCAGAATACATATTATCTGATTTATCACGATTTGAGAAAGATTATAATTCATGAAAAATCTATTTCCAGCAATCGAAACAATATTTTGTGCTGGCTCTCTTTCCATTTACGATATTTAGTGCTAAAAGTAGAAAAAGTACTTGACAATTGACAATTTATGTATTATATTTATAGCGCTTTTTTGAGACTGAGCTTAGGCTTATAAGGCTAAAATTCGGAGGGAATCTACTTATAATTTCGCGAGGGTGGGAAGATGAATAAAAAAAATTTGGAGTATTTTAAAAACCTTTTACTGGAGAAGCGGCGGGACATCCTCAATGAGTTAGGATACATCAGAGATGTTTCCGAAAATAACTCTCAAGAAAGATTTGGAGAAGACACCACCTATTCGACTCACATGGCTGACCACGGTACTGATGAGCAGGAAAGAGAAAAAACTTTTTATCACGCCTCTCGAGAAAATAAATTTTTAATGTACTTAGAAGAAGCACTTGATAGGATCGAGGATGGTACCTATGGTATTTGTATCTCCTGCCATAAAGAAATACCGAAAGAAAGATTAGAAGCGGTTCCTCATACAAGATTATGTGTACCATGTAAGATAGCAGAAAAGCAGGAGTAATAATTTTATTTAATAGTAGCCTTTAGGACAGAATTCACTTAAATATAAGCCTTTATTCCCCCTCACCTTCCATGTGAATAATACTTATCTACGGTAATAAAAAAGCGATTATAACATCAAAAGCATGTCTTTTGTAAAAGCTTTAATCTTTTCAATCCTTGAATCCAACAGAAATGATTTCTAGAACTTCTTTTTTTACTTTCATAATGTTTGAAAAAGATTTTTTCGCCCATAGAAATATTTTATTCTCAAGTCCGTGAGTTATCCAATTCTGTGGGTGTTTTTTTTACCAATACAAATATACTCGTTAAGAATCATTTTTTAACATAAAACATTTGTGAATATTGATGCTCTAATTCTTTAATAAATAGACCTTTTTCTATACAATGATGATTCAATGAATATGTTTGATTTTAAATTTTAACAAGTATCGACTGCAAGGTTAAAACTAACAAACTATTACACAGTCGTTATATTATGTTCTTTGACATACCAATTTGTTGCATCGTACAACAGCGACTGGATGCCTGTCACCATTTTATGTGGATCCAGAACAAATCCATCCTGTAATTGGATGCTATAGAAAAGTTGTTCAACCGCTTTGCTCAGATAGGCGTCTTTAGGATCTTCTTTAAAAATAGAAAGTAAATTCAGAATGAGTTCGTGACCGCCATTAATTTCCATTATCTTTTTGGGTAGCGGAGTATCTTTATTGATCACATGAAGGATCTTTTGCATCTGGGCAGACAAGCCAGTTTCTTTCGAAACCAACACCGCTGGACTATCGATGAGCCGTTCTGATAATCGAACCTCTTCAACCTGGTCGCCTAAAATATTTTTGATCCGGGTACAGAGTTTTTCCAGTTCACGCTTTTCTTTTTTCTTAATTTCTTCCTTTTCTTTATCCTTATCCTCTTCCTCGATTTTAATTTCTTGCAACGCCTTTAAATCAGCTTGATCGGCTGAAACGAGCTTTTTCTCTTTAAATTGTCCTAATCCTGAAAAAACGAATTCATCAATTGGATCATAGAGATAAAGCAGCTCAATCCCTTTTCGTTTGAAAATTTCGATATGAGGGTCGCGCTCAATAGATTCCCGGTTAGCACCAGAAATATAGTAAATTTCATTTTGAACTTCTTTCATACGGTGGATATAATCATCAAGAGAACATAACTCTTCACTATCTGGATGAATAGATGAATTATAACGAAACAATTCAGCAATCTTTTCTCGATTAGGATAATCCATATATCCTTCTTTCAAAATTCTACCACATTGATTCCAGAACTCTTTGTATTTATCAAATTCGTCCTTTGCCATATCTGATAAATGGGATAGAATTCTCCTGACGAGAAGATTGCGTATTTTTATAATTGTTGTGTTTTCCTGGAGTGTTTCTCTGGAAATGTTTAATGGTAGATCCTCTGTATCAACCACACCTTTTATAAACCGTAGATATTGCGGCATTAAGTCTTTATTATCGGGTTGAATTAACACACGCTTTACAAATAGATTCACACCATGCTCTTTGGGACTGAATCCGAATATTTCATAATTAGTTTTGGGTATAAAAAGCAAAGTATTTAACTGGATCGGTGCATCGGCTGAAAAATGAATCCAGCTTAGTGGTTCTTCAGACGTGTTAGCAAAAAATTTGTAAAATTCTTTATATTGATCATCTTTAACCGAAGTTTTAGGCTCTCTCCAAATGGCCGAAATCTTATTGATCTGTTCTCCATTTAGTTTAATAGGAAAAGGTACAAAATTGGAGTATTTTTTAATCACATTTTCAATACGATATTTCTCAGCGAATTCAGTTGCATCTTCCCGCAAATAAACCACAATTTTTGTCCCACGGGGCGCATCTTTAACTGGTTCAATTTTATAGCTGCCGGTACCGTCACTGCTCCATTGCCAGGCCTCACCGTCTTTTAAATAAGAGCGCGTTGTTAACACGATATTTTTTGCAGCCATATATACCGAATAAAATCCTACGCCAAATTGACCGATTAAGGTTGGTCCAGCTTGTTCATTTTCAGCAACTCGCTTTAAAAACTCAGCCGATCCGGAATGAGCTATCGTGCCAATATTGGAAATCAATTCCTCTCGGGTCATTCCAATGCCAGTATCAGTTATTGTAAACGTTCCTTTATCCTTATCCAGATCGATTTTAATTTCAAATGGTAGATCAGGTTGATAAAGTTCTGTACCACGAATACTTTCAAATCGCACTTTATCAAGTGCATCAGCCGAATTGGAAACCAATTCTCTAACAAATACTTCTCGATTGATATAAAGTGATCGGGCTAAAATATCC
>JABAOH010010795.1_pt2 | contig 16864 bp, 19 predicted proteins | sample 7062181 | NCBI WGS metagenome assembly JABAOH01 (sample SAMN14538630, study PRJNA623070) | marine sediment metagenome | biome: marine biome [ENVO:00000428]; feature: marine pelagic biome [ENVO:01000023]; material: deep marine sediment [ENVO:00002113]; isolation source: pool of 5 deep marine...
CGACTATCTTGCAATGATGACTACAAAGATGGCAGTGTACAATGTCTCTATCAAGTTTCTCATAGAACATTGCTTCTTTCATTCTGTATTCAGCCCTTCAAGTTCTGAAGAATGCTGGTTCTATATAGAAAAGAGTTCTCTGTAGCGATATTCTTTTCGCTATCCTTTGACGACGGCTAAAGGCACCAGTCGAACTACTCTGGCTGCAACACCTATCTTTTCGCTAACTTCAGCCACTTTGTCAACATCCTTGTAAGCGCCAGCGGCTTCTTCTGCTAGAACTACTTTGCTAGCCGATCGAATGACCATTCCCCTGTCTTCCAACTTCTGTTTTACTTCTCCTCCCCAAAATCTTCTCTTGGCAGCTGCACGACTCATCAAACGTCCAGCTCCATGGGCTGTAGATCCGAACGTTAAATTCATAGACTTTGTTTTCCCGACCATCAACCATGAACTCGTTCCCATGGACCCGGGGATAAAGACTGGTTGCCCGACAGATTGGTAAGGAGCAGGAACTTGTTCATGTCCCGGTCCAAAGGCTCTGGTAGCGCCCTTCCTGTGAATCCACACTTTCCTGTTCTTCCCATCTATATCATGATCTTCCTGCTTTGCAATGTTATGAGCGACATCATACACTAGCCCAAGGCCGAAGTCTTCTGCAGGCTTTCTGTATACTTGTTTAAAACTTTCCCTCACCCAGTGCGTAATCGCCTGCCTGTTAGAAAACGCGTAATTGACAGCACACGCCATAGCCTGGTAATAGTCCTGAGCCTCTTTGCTGTGTCCAGGGGCGCAGGCCAGCTCCCTATCAGGCAGAATCACACTATACCTGTGCAGGGCACGTTCCATCACTCTTAGATAGTCTGAACAGACTTGATGTCCGAAACCGCGCGAGCCAGTGTGAATCATCACTGTAACTTGGCCTTCCCCTACGATCCCAAAGGTCTTGGCAATCCTTGGATCATATATTTTGTCCACTTTCTGGACTTCTAGGAAATGATTTCCCGAACCAAGGGTGCCTACCTGAGCCAATCCCCGCTCCTTTGCTCTATCAGATAATTTGTCAGGGTTGGCGCCTTCCAAACATCCTTTCTCTTCACAATGTTCAGCGTCTTCTGCCCACCCCATATCCTTCTCAATGAGCCCAGGTGCCCCTTCGGTCACAAGGTTTTCGAGCTGGTTTCTCGAAAGACGAAACTTCTTTCGCTTGCTTCCCAGACCTGAAGGAACATTCTGAAACATAGCTTCTCCAATGGCTTGAAGTTCAGGTCGAATGCTATCTTCTGTGAGATTGGTTGTCAGAAGGCGCACTCCGCAATTTATGTCATAGCCCACTCCTCCGGGACTGATTACACCTTCCTCATAGTCAGTCGCAGCAACTCCGCCTATTGGAAAACCATAGCCCTCGTGTCCATCAGGAAGGGTTATAGCGAATTTGTATATGCCAGGTAAATGGGCAACATTAGCACACTGATCTAGAGTTCGATCAGACTTTATCTTTTCGATCAGTTCGTCATCCGCATAGACTCGCCCCGGTACTCTCATACCTTTCTTATACTTCTTAGGGATCCTCCAAGTATATTTGTCGATTCTTTCCAGAGGAATCTCCCTATTTTTCCTATTCATGAGCAAGCCTCGAATATAAGAAACAACGAATCTATATAAACAATTTCAACTATTGAAAAAGCCTGAATAGACGTTCGTTATGCGTCGAGAACGAATTTCAGAGTTACGTTGCCCGGTCTCTTCCTGATCTCCATTTGATAGTAAGTGACCGCCTTCACACCCAGTCTCTGAGGGTGCCTTGCCGGATCAAAAGTCTCTCCCCTAATCTCTGCCTCAAGCGTCAATCCTTCACCACGCTCCTTTATCCCGAAGACCTTGAAGTATGAGAATAGCTCTTCCCTGAGATCAAATCGCACAAGGATTTCCTCTATCCACAGGTAGAGCAGTGCTTCCTCATCAAAAGCCTCCAACTTCACCTCTGCAACAGTCTTAGCTCTTATTTTGTCGACATCACTCATCACTGCAGTTGTCGCCAGAGCGGCGTTTTCAAATGCTTCCTCTAGAGAACTACCATATGCAGCGATATAGACATCAGCTGTATGTTCAAGGAATTCAAACTTCTTCTTCACCATTCGCCCATACTCTCAAAGCATCATTAAATCCAACTGTAATATAGATTGCTGCGGTTTGATCTCCGCAATCGCAGGCATTACAGTCCTAGATCGGTCGATTTAAATGGCAAGTCCTTATACTGGATTCAGGTGTAACACCTGAAGTTGATCTACACAGTCATTGACGGCATGGGCGACTTGCCAATTGAAGAGTTGGGCTATAGGACGCCTCTTGAAGCCGCCCATACGCCTAACATGGATTTCTTAGCAAAANNACCGCCCGAAAGCGATGTGGCCGTGATCTCCATCTTAGGCTTTGACCCATTCAAATATCAGATAAGCCGAGGAGTCTTGGAAGCTTCCGGATCGGATATGAAAGTTGAGAATGGTGATCTGGCAGCCAGATGTAACTATGCCACACTTGGAAGGGGAAATCAAATAGTTGACAGAAGGGTTGGGAGAAGCCTCACTACGAATGAAGCAGAGAAACTGGCTGATGAAATCAACAGAAGGCTAAAATTCACAAGTCATCCCGTCAACTTCGAATTTTAGAGTACTATGGGTCACCGGGCAGTCCTAGTAATAAGGAGCAAAGAGAAAAAGCTCTCAGGCAACATTTCGAACACGGATCCAGCATACTCTAGACTGAAAGGAGTTGGCGTGGCCGAGTCCCAAGCCAAGATGATACTAGGAAAATGTAGACCTCTAGAAGATACAGAAGAAGCAAGGATTACGGCGGAACTTGTCAACGAGTTCACTCAAGAGACTAGGAGGATTCTTGAAAGGCACAACATAAATGAGAGACGTAAGAAAGAAGGAAGACTGATGGCAAATGTCATCCTCACAAGAGATGCTGGCAGCACTGTACCGAGTCTTCCCCACTTTAGCCAGCAATATGGTCTCGATTTCGTGTGTCTTGCAGACATGCCAGTGGAAAGGGGAATAGCAAAAATATCTGGTATGGATGTAGCAGATCTTCCTCCTCCATCCAAAGATTCTAAAAAGACTACAAACTCAGAATGAAAAAACTTCTTGAAGCATTGCCCTACTATGACTGCTTCTACATACACATAAAAGGACCAGATGAACCAGGCCATGATGGGAATTTCGAACAAAAACAAAAGTCGATAGAAACAGTTGACAGGCATTTTATTGGAAGACTGCTAAGAAAGATAGACCTGGAAGATTATGTTCTCTGCGTCACGTCAGATCACTCAACACCATGCGAACTGAAAGCCCATAGCGACGATCCTGTGCCTCTTCTCGTCTCGGGAAACAAAGTCCAAGCAGACAAAGTTCAGAAGTTTTCAGAAAATGAATGCAAAACTGGTGACATAGGAATACTTCAGCATGGAAATGAACTAATGCCTAGACTAATCGCCTTTCTCAGGCAATGAGAACATGCGCTACCATCAGAACAACAGATTCTGTTCCATGCACTCTCCGATTTCTTGCAGCAGCCAAATGTTTATTCTATCTCTATAGGTTCACCTTTAGGCCTCTCTTCCTTCTTCCTGGGCATCGTAATCTCTAGGACGCCGTTCTTGTATGAGGACTTTGCCCGTTTCGAATCGGTTTTGAGTGGCAACTTGACTTCTTTATGATACTTCCTTTCGGCAGTATCAACTGAGATTGTCACCGAATCTTCGGTTCCCTGCAGCTTTATGTCTTTCTTCTCGACTCCGGGCATTTCAGCAATGACCTTCACAGCATCATCAGATTCCATCACGTCCACCAAAGGTTCTCGCTCTTCTCTAATGCTAATTCTGGGCTTGGCCGGCTCTGTTCCTGGTTTAATGTTGCCAAACTCCCTGACTTTCGGCCTGCCTTCTGGATCTATCGTCACACTGTATCCATACACAAACGGTCCCCACTCCTTGACCTTTGTGCCATCAGGCAAGGTTCGCTCTCGAACTAGGTTTTCAGGGGCTTTCTTGGACAGTTCCTGGAACTCTTTTCGCATTGACTGCTCTATCTCCCTGAATATGTCGTCGGCGTCCTCAAACATCCATCGTCTACTGAAGGGCCACCAAGTTCGCCTCCTAAACCATCTTCTCCACCAATCTTCTTCTTCTGACAACTGATCACCTCCCAGATGCTTTCTACATCTCGAATTTTTGGTTCGCGCGCACATAAACCTAGCGGAACACAGAGCAGTGTGGACCCTATCTTTATAGACAACCACTCAGGATAGCAGTTGCCTGTCTACACAATAATCATGCCCTGTTAGAGGGCACTACCAAATCGGTGAACTCCATAAATTCTAAAAGGAGATAATGAACTCCTATATTCCGGGATTACATTGGCAAGTGAGATGGCTAGGCAAAAATCCAACGCAGATTTCGTTTTTCGCGTAAAAATAGGTGAGTATGAACTAGAGATCAATGGTGACAAGGAAGAAGTCCTGGATACAATCCGAGAATTGCCCGGTCTAATGGCAAATGTCTATAAGGCTTTTGAATCTTCAAGACCCAAGACTAAGGCGACGATAACAGTCAGCAAAACAGCTCCAAAAGAAGACTCCAAGAGAGACAGATACCCTAAGATCGCAGCTACTCAAAGCTGCAGCGAAGCCATTCTTAACGCTCTTGGAACCAATTGGGGAAAATGGCGTCCCCACACCGTGAAAGAGATGAAGGCAGCTCTAAAGGCAAACGGACTCGATTTTCCAGGCCGCACCTTGGCAGGAGTCTTGTCAGGACTCGTCAGAAAAGGCAAGGTAAGACGATGGAGAACAGATGACGGCTATGTCTATATCCTTGCGGAGAAAGAAGTTCTAGCGTGAAAGGAAGACTTCTGATGGGAAAAATAAGGACAAGGATAAGGACGCCCTTCGGCGAGATCATTGTGGAAGGGGAGAATCCTCAAGAGATTCTCAATATACTCAAAGACTTTCCCGAAGATTTCGTAGAAAAAACCTCGAATCTTATCTCGAAGAGAATGACCACAACGGAAACGATTCAGATGAGAGGTCTGGTTGAATTCACTACTGAAGGACCTGTGCTTGTCACTAACGAGAAGCTCACACACTATGAAGCAATAGGCGTTGTGTTATATGCTTCTGAAGGCAGATCAAACACTTCAGCTCAGATAAAAAAACTTCTGGAGTCAAGTGGAGTAAAAAGCATGGTTCCAGCCCGACTGAATGAGATGACTAAAAGAGGCCAAGTCTTCAAGCCAAACCCGAATAAGCCCGACTTCAAACTGACAGCGCAAGGCGAGAGATGGATCGAGAATGAAGTCCTATCAAGGCTCAGAGGCAGGATGAATTGACTCTGAAAAAGGAAGACATAACGGTTGAAATCAAATACCAGAATGTCCTAAAGACTTTCTCAGGTCCAGTTGAACATGTGTGGTTAGCACTGAACACGTTCTTCACTGAGTTCATTCCCACGTTTGAGATCTCAAGAAGAATGATCTTAAATGTCAATCTGGAAAATCTCATCAAACAATGCGAAGGAATAATAGCTTTTGCAGAGAAAGATTCACACATATTAATTCACAGGAACAGTCTAACAGACAATGAAACATTGGCGCTTCAACTACTAGCTAGTTATGTGGGCCATAATTTGGGATTTATGCTGGATGAAAATCTCTCCAGAGAAGAACTCAAGGCAGCGTTGGGAAAAAGCTCCAAAATTACGAGCACGCGCCTAGGTGAACTCATCAGAAGCGGAATAGTGGACAAAACTGATGACAACAAATATAGAATTACGACTTTTGGTGTTGTCCACATGCAGAAGAACGTTCTTCCAAAGATCGTTAAGAAATGAAAATGTAGAGAGATATCAAGCACTTCGCTGACAGAATTCTGCTAGGACTTTATGAAAGAGGGCTTTTCGACCTGGCGTTCACGGGCAGGGAAAATAGTCTTCTACGGAGGTCGTTTCTGCGTGTATTGATATCTTCTTGGTTTTCCTTCTCTAGTTAGTATTCCATCTTTGACCATATCTACTAAGGCATGAGCAACGGCTGTGCGGTCATAGTGAAAACCCTGTCTTGCCATTTCGCGGTGCACGTCGCCTAGATTTCTTGGCGGTTCAAACCATCCTTCTTCCCACAGTCTTTGGATGACACCTTTGCATGTCTCTGCTCTTGAAGTTGGGATGACTCTCTCAGCCATCAATGAAGTCCCTTTGAGCTTCTTTGTCACTGTGGAAAGAAGCTTGTCTATCGTTTCCTGTAGTTGATCTTCTTGGCATTCGATCTCAAACTCTATGTCCCCAATCTTCATCTTCACGCGTATTGGTGGTTTCTCCTCTTTTTCTGCCAAATATTCACCTATTGTATGTTGAATTGTGCATCTTGTTCATGCGCAACACTTAAATATTTCGACCCTGGACTAGTGGTTATTGGTGCATCTTGTTGATTGAACAACTAGCTATTGCAACAACACCAAGATATAATTTTCCACAACCGTCCATAGACACGTCATTGCCTCAAAGCTTTACCCAGCTAAGTAGGCACTCGCTCAAACAAGCAGAGGGCCAACCAATTCAATTAAGCCAACAAATTTTTCAACAAGCAGACAACATGGGAGGACCTATACAGATTACACAAACAGGACTTAGACCTATCCAACTGAAGCCCGTAACTCAAGACACAGTAGTTGCGGCGGTAGACACTTCCAGCATAAAAATTGGCGAAACACGCAAAGGCATATTGATGGCAATCAGAGGTGCAAATGTCTGGAAGCAAAAAAGAAGTTACAGATACCTGAGGATCGGTCCATTCATCTTTCATGTAACAGAAGAAAACAGAGAAGCCTACGATTTATTGGAGAGAGAACACCTCAACAATTCATCCAAGAATAGTCACTATGTGTCACCCAACCTTTCCCAGACGCCACTACGTATGGCAAGCCTTCTCGAAACGTGGCAGCAGAACATGCTTGCCAAGACCATGAAAAGCAGTGTAATTCTGATTGATGGTTCTTTAACATCTGGAATCGTGGACGCCTCGAGGCATCAACTAATCGAAACTCTAGATGCCGCGAGAAGAATGGGTAGTGTAGTGTTGGCCTTCTCCAAAATAACCAGTTTGAGACTCAACGGATATCTCATAACTGATATATCGCTTGAACATAGACCCCCCTACCTTATGAAGATAGCTAGCTTGAAGACAAGACCCCCAACCGTGTTGTTGGGCGACGTTTATGTTGCCAGAATGAGTAGCGCTAAATACGCTTTCAGACTTGACATTGACAAGGAAGTTCCTTGGCTAAGAAAGATAGACGCCGTTGAGAGGCTTCTGGGAAACGATCTATTTGTACAAGGATATCCTGAAACCCTTCGTCTGGCACACATTCTATGCACGTTTACTGCAAACGAAGTTATAGCTATGCAGCACTTCACTGCACAAAGATACAATCTCAAAATCATTGACAGGCCAGACATGCACAAAATTTTGTTCGGACCCTTCGGCAAAGGTGAAAGCCGTTAATGAAGCTGTACAAGAAAGAAGGAAATGTTATCCACATCTTGAGTTTTCCGGACGAAGCAATAGAAAAGGGCGACTATCTGAGGATTGATGATGTTGATGTCAGTAGGACCCTAATCGTGCAAGTGATCGATGTTCAGTTCGCCAACATCCCCGGCATACTTGAAGAGTTGCTCCGCAGCCTGCCAGATGGAGGAGAACTCATTCGAGGGGAAGATTTTGACCCTTTGGAAATTGCCCCACATATAAATTACATTCAAGACGCCAGACTCCTCAAGTGTAAGATCCGGGCAACACTGGAAAAGGAGAACTTGAGTCCAAGTAGCCAATGGCTTCCTTCCCGATCTAAATCCACAATCGAGACGTTGCCGCTCCAGACGCTACTTAGACTGGCAAGAGTCAACGATGAACTCCCGATAGTCTTAGGAGGAACAAAGGATTCCACTTTTCTAACCATAGATGCCTCATCTTTAGATGGAAGATTAAACATAATAACGGGCAAAAAAGAGACTGGGAAATCACATCTCTCCAAGCTCTTAATGCTCAATCTAATACATTATGGAGCTACCGTCGTTGTCTTTGATCTGAACGGCGAATATACAGGTCTTGGGATGACATCTGACGGAAAGAAAAACATTCACTGCAATAAGATTCACGTATTGACCCCTTCCAGCAACTTCAAAACAGCTTTGAAACAAATGGACCTGCATGTCCTGCTGAACATTCTTGTTCACGCCCTCCACCTGCCTGGAACATCCGCTCGAGAGTTTCGACGCATATGGCGATCCATCAGAGAAAGTGGAAAGCTCACTCTACACGAGCTTGGTGAGACTATTCGTAACTGGCAGTGCAACCATCATGTACGTGACGCCCTCTTCTCTCGCTATTATGCACTAGTCAATTCCGGTTTCTTCACAGATAATGTTGTTGAAGCCATGCTTCTGAAGGAAAGCCTGTTCAAGGCTAAGAATGACGGAGGTGCCATAGTAATAAACTTGCAGAACACATCATTCATTGATCGACAAATAGTTGTTGAATACGTTTTAGGCACACTTGTTGATCTTTTAACAAGCTGGAAACTGAAAGCTGTCTTTCTCTTCGCAGAGGAAGCACACCTCTATTTGCGAGAGACCTATTGGGATGACATCGTGACACGCATGCGGCACTTCGGGATATTCACGACATTTGTAACTAACCAACCAGATACAATACGGGCCAACATATACCGTCAAGCAGATAACATATTCCTTTTGAACTTCACAAACGAACATGATCTGGAAGCCGTCTCTCGAGCAGCCAGAGTAGACGTCGAAACGGTTAGATCAATAGCTAGAGATCTGCCTCCCCATCACTGCCTAGTGCTTGGAAGAGTAGTGAAGGATTTCCCAATGGTTGTCAAGGTTAAGGCGCTGGATATAAAGACCATGGGCGAAACAAGATTGTTCTTCAAAGACAAGAATTGAGTTTTTCTAATCTCTTGCAATTTCTATTGAAAAACTCTCTGAAGCTTCTAGTCAAGTTGTAGTCTCCTACTTCGTCGAACTCTACCCATTTCAGCTCGGCGGCGTCATCTGCAGCTGCAAGCACTCCTCCCACAAGCTTGACAAAAAAGTCTACTATCACAAAGTGATACTTCACACGCTTATCCTTGTCCAATGTCACAGTATTGACAACATCAATTAGTCTAGGCTCTTTCACTTCAAGATTAGTCTCTTCCTTTACTTCTCTTATCACTGTCTGTTCCGCCCTTTCCCCTAGCTCTACGACTCCACCCGGAATCGTCCACTTACCCTTTCCCGGATCAACCTTCCTTCTCTCAAGAAGAATTCTCCCATCGCAGATTACCACCGCTCCGACGCCCACTACAGGTCTTTCGGGATACAATCTCTTCAAAAGCGTTCTCCTCTATTCTATAGATGTCCCCACTTTCTTTCCCTCTATTGCGGCTGAGACATTTCGCGGATCAAATCCGTTGACAATGATGACTTTGACTTGTCCTTTCATGAGAATCTTCACCGCTTCCGGATCGAGTATTTGATGTATACCAGCTTGATGTTTGTCTTGAGAGAGTACACGAGATAGGTCGCCAAAACTCATTCGTTCCAGCTTGACGGCATTGGAATCCCTTCTAGGGTCTTTATCATAGATACCGTCTTGATCTGTCGCCTTAACATACAAGTCAGCTTCTATCTTTTCAGCAATCAAGGCAGCAACAGTATCGGTTGTAATGCCAGGCCTCAGCCCACCCATTACGACAATTTTCGTCTTCTCGAAATATCCTACAGCGTCTGTGATCGACATCGGAACGTTCTTGCACGTAACGTCCCCCAACTTCTCTAAGAGCAGTCGGGCGAAAATTCTCGAAACCGAGATCGCAGCATTGTCTTGGACCTTTTCATCAAGCCCTAGATCCTTTGCCAAACATATGAAATCTCTGGCGACAACGCCGCCTCCGACTACGGCAGCTACTTCATGCTCCCTGTTTCTCAGATCTTTCAGCAGATCAACATATCTGCAAATCAGTGCCGAATTGATGGGGGAACCTACAACTGAACCGCCTATTCGTAATACGAGACGCATGAGTTGAAACCCCTCTCCACAAAGGCAAGCTGCTTTGTTAACATTCTTTGAGGCACAGAATGGTTTAGCACATCGCAATATAAAGGTAGTCTCGACGATTCAACAATAGCCCAACAGGTCTTACAGGGGACTAACATCAACTTCCCATTTGACACAGTTGCTGAGATTTCTGAAATCACATCTGCAGGTTTTTTGGTATGTTGCAGGGAGATGTGTTCTCAAGCTTCATTTCTGTAGCCATCAGCTGGTTCTAGAACATAACCGTTATATCCATTCTTTTCTTATTCAACCCATCTGAGGTCGTTAGACTAGGTGAAACTGGATTCCGTTATAGTCCGGTTCGGTGGAGAGATAGGCATCAAGGGCGAATGGACAAGACGCTCCTATGAAAGATTGCTATCAAAAAACATAGAAAAATTCCTCACACATCATAACACAAATTTTGAGCAAATAGTCCGTCAACGTGGAAGAATATATATAAAGACGAACAAAGCAAGAGAGGCTGCTTCAAGGGTGACACGGGTCTTTGGCGTTTCTTCAGCCTCACCTGCGACAGTAACGATCTCTGATATAAATAGTATGACTGAACAGGCTGTTGGGTTTGCAGACGCGGCACTGAAGGACAAAGACAGCTTCGCGATTCGGTGTCGCAGAGTTGGTAAGCATCCATACTCAAGTATGGACGTGTGCCGGAAGGTTGGAAAACAGATCCTGGCTCAGCTCAAAGATCGAAACATAAAAGTCGACCTAAATGACCCTGAATTCCTCTTGGGCATCGAAATCAGAGGAGACCAAGCATACATCTTTGTAGAGACCTACCGTGGCATGGATGGTCTTCCTCTGGGATCTCAGGCCAAAGTCGTGTGTTTGTTGAGTGAGGGAATGGATTCACCAGTAGCATGTTGGCTCGCTATGAAGCGTGGATGTCCAATTGTCCCATTACACTTTGATAATACACCCTTTTCTGATGAGGCTGCTACCAAGAAAGCCTTTGAAATTGCCGAGAAACTCTTTGAATGGTCCATCGGTTTCCCCCGGAGAATATGCGTCGTGCCTCATGGAAAGAATCTGGAAACCCTTGTCAGAGAATCGCCTAGAAGATTAACATGTATTTTGTGCAAACGCATTATGTATCGTATTTCTAAGCGGATTGCGGAAACAGAGAGAGCCGAGGGTATCATGACTGGCGAAGCCATTGGAGAACAAGCAAGCCAAACCCTACACAACCTGCGAATTCTGAACGAGGCAGTTAATGGATACCCTGTGCATCGTCCGATCTTAACCTTCAACAAAAGAGAGACTGAGAGACTGGCAAGAAAAATCAGCACCTTCGAGATTTCGGCCAGAAGAAGCTCAGGATGCAGTGCCGCCTCCAAAAGGCCAACGACCAAAGCGAAATTCAAAGACGTAAAGAGAGCGGAGCAAGAACTCGACATAGAAGCAATGATCGACGAATCAGTTGAACAAACCAAGGCTTTTAGCATTTAGACTAGGATTCATATCTGCAAACAAGTCAGTCAGCCCGTGCACTGTGGGCATCCGGCCCGCCGCAATAGCAGTCGGAACATTCTTCAGATTCAGGAATAAGTCTGTCAGATTCTTGCAAGCAACATGGCTCCATTGAGGAAAACGTGAGTTCGTCACCCAGGAGAGGATTGGAGACTTGATTAAGTTCAGCTAAAAGAGACTGACTTTCAACTGAATTGGCTTGGCAAGTTTCGCCTCACCTGTCAGATAGGCATGTGTTGATCATTGGTTTGACGTGTACGGTGCCAAGGAGAATCCAGACACTAATAACTGCAGGAACAGGATAAGGTAACTTCCTTCACTACTCCAAGATGCAAAAAAAGTGCACCAAGAACAAGACCCAAAGCAGTTTTCGCGTATGTTGCTGGAAGATCAAAACAACTATTTGGGCAATTCCAACCTGACATACAGGACATTGTTTCCCCGTAACAGAACGTCGCCGTAACTTGTGACTATCTCGCCGTCTCTATATTCACCCGCTCCCTCCAAGAGCATGTTCATATGTCCATCACACTTCACCATCTTTCCCTTATACTCGCGCCCATTCTTCAACATTATTGAAATATGGGCATTCAGCTGTTTAACCAGAACATTTAGCGGTTTCTTACTAGGCTCCATCAGAACACCTTGCTACACAACTACCGACAAAAGCAATACATATAAAAGTCTTATCATTAAGCGCACAGATTCTCTTGCAATGTATGAAACCGACTTTCATGAACCTGACAAAAAATCTTCTCACGAAAAGCCATACGGCCTCACTTATATAGGTGATGTCTGCTTTCTCCGCTCTAGGTTACATAAGCTTCAGGCTTGTCTTTGTTCTTATCGGCGGCCTTCTTCCTTGCTTTCAAGCCTCGTTTCATTCCTAACTTCGTTGCCTCCATGTCATATTCTATAAAGGTGCTGGCAAACTCTACGAGTTTTTTGTTCATCTTCTCTAGGTCCTCACGATCAAACCTGGTCATAATATTAGGATTATTAACCCACTGTTTCCATCCCTGCAGGCTCATCTCTAGGCCTCCTAGAGCGACACGCATAGAACTCACTAAATCTAGTCGGTCTTTCTTCTCACTTTTTTCTAGGCTCTTCAGTTGATTCAGAATCCTTTCAGAGACGCGAATCCACCTGTCCACCGAAGACAACTACTCCCTTATTTTTCTGCTATTCATCCAAAAGAGGATTCGCCCGATATAAAGGTTGACAACGCACCAGCACATTGTTCAGTAATGTATAGTAGGTCGAATGGCTGAGCGATGTATGATCAGAATCAGGTCAATCCGATAAAATTTAAAGACTTAAACCCTCATATAATGAATGATTTAGATGACTGTTTTAGCTACTGTAAAGATTGGTCAGAATTTTAGGGTGACACTTCCAAGGGAGGTCAGAGAGACTCTAGAGTTGAAAGAAGGCGATGAACTCGTCTTCTTCACGGTAAAACGATTCGAAAGGCGGGTTTGCTTCAGGCTAAAATAGAAATGAGAACCTACCTGGTTGAGATTCTGATTCTGTGTGTCAGCATTTGTCCTCTTCGTCTCGAAAAGGTCGAGGCGAATGTTCCTGGAAAAATGGGGGTTCACAGCTTCTTAAGTACTGATAGGGCTGCAATAACCAGGAAGACTGCTCCAGCCCACCATAAGCTATCAGTCAAAAACCAGACTGCAAAGGCAACAAGAGCCGCTGGTATCAAAGCCAATGCCAGTCTTATCACGAAGATTATTACCAATCCAATGATCACTAATCCGATGAAGCCCAAGAGATCATATTCAAGCAAACTGAACCGCCAGCTAGAATTTGCTGTCATGCAGCAATAATAATGTTTGCGTTCCCGAATGAAAGAAATTGTTGCAAATCATTGTGCATGCAACTCGTATTTGATTCTAGATCGATCAGTTTCTTTTCGTGCTCAATATGTCTAAGACTAGCTTCACGACAAAAAGATAAAACTCTAAGAGCTTCTTATTGGTTTGTGGGATGACAGCATGCAAGAGATCCACCTAGATGGAGAGAACTTGTCAATTGAGGATGTTGTACGCGTTGCACGACAAGACTTGAAAGTTGCTATTCCGGAAAAAGTCAAAGGGCGGGTCAAAAGAAGCCGTGAAGTCTTGGAAGATCTTGTTGGAAGGGGCCAAGTGATATACGGTGTGAACACGGGGTTTGGCGCCCTGAGCAACATTGAAATCTCACATCAAGAGATCAGTCGGTTACAGTCCAATCTTGTCAGAAGCCACTCGTCTGGAGTTGGAGATTCACTAGACAGGGAAGTCGTTCGGGCTCTGATGCTTTTGCGTGTGAACACGCTAGTCAAGGGGTACTCAGGAATACGTTTGGCAACTCTGGAGACACTTGTTGACATGTTGAATAAAAGAGTACATCCTGTAATCCCGGCTAAAGGTTCAGTCGGCGCAAGTGGCGACCTAGCGCCCTTGTCTCATATGATTCTTGTGCTCATAGGTGAAGGAGAGGCAGAAATCCAAGGATTGGTGGTTAATGGGAAAGAAGCTATGGAAAATGCAGGAATAAAACCAGTGGAACTAGATCTCAAGGAAGGAATCGCCTTAAACAACGGTACGCAGTTGATGGCCGCAATAGCCGCTCTCACAGTCTCCGACGCGGAGAATCTGATTGCTAGTGCTGAAGCTGCAACTGCCCTCTCTACCGAAGCCCTGCTAGGATTCCTTGATGCATTCGATGAGAGGATTCACAGAGTTAGACCTCATAGAGGACAAGCTTTGACAGCGCTTAATATCAGAAAGCTCGTGGAAGGCAGCAAACTTGTTCAGAAACATAGAGAAGTCATACAGAAAGCATATCGTCCCCACGATCCTTACAGTTTGAGATGCGCACCACAAGTGATCGGTGCTGCTAGAGACGCTGTTGAGTACACCAGAAAGGTTGTGGAGATTGAGATGAATTCTGCTACCGACAATCCTCTCGTCTTCCCGGAGACTGAGTTTTGCCTTTCAGGCGGCAATTTTCATGGTCAACCTGTATCCCTTGCAATGGATCTGCTGGGAATCTCACTGACAATGGTGGGTAATATGTCTGAAAGGAGAACTGCTAGGCTCCTGGACAATAACTTAAGTAATGGGTTGCCAGCCTTCCTTATACCGCCAGAAGCAAAGAAAGGGCTGAACAGCGGTTTAATGACAACGCAATATACTGCAGCCGCTCTAGCTTCAGAAAACAAGATATTGGCTCATCCAGCATGTGTAGATTCGATTCCAACTTCGGCAAATTTCGAAGATTTTGTAAGCATGGGAGTAGCAGCTGCCCAAAAGGCCAAACAAATATTGGAAAACGTAGAATATATAATCGCCATAGAATTGCTCTGCGCAACCCAAGCAGTAGACTATCGAGGGCCAAACAAGCTGGGCAAAGGAACGAAACGAGTACATTCAATCATCAGAAAATCCGTGCCATCACTGAAGGAAGACAGACCACCGAGCAAGGACATCGAAGAAATCAGGCAGATCATAAGAAGCAGAACGATCTTGACGAAACAGCGCAGCAATAGGACCTAGTATACAAGACTATGTTTCACAAGCGCGACTGAATTCTCGAACTAGCATCTCTCCTCGACATGCACAATTGCTTAATTCTGAAACCCTTATACTGTGCATTGAGAGTCGCGGCAAAAAGTCGGGCGGGCAGGATTTGAACCTGCGACACTCCGGTTTCTGCATGTACGCTTGGTAGGCTGAATACCACCCACCCCAGGCAGGTATCTACAGCGTCTCCGTCAGCCAGGCTAAATCTGACCGACTCGGAAGCTCTACCAAGCTGAGCTACCGCCCGACAGAACATGTAGAATGAAAAATTGGATTTATGTCTTTCCCATCAACGTTAGCGCGCGATGTTTTAGCTTAGATATTCTTTTAAGATTGCAGGATGAATTAGAACATGTAGTCAATAATTAGTATGGAGTCTTTTCTATGCCGCCTAATGAAGAAAGGATCATTGTTCCATCTCCCCGTCCTACTGCTATGAAAGAGATTCAGCTCATAAATAGGGTTCAGGAGATGCAGGTTCTGAGAGAAGCTGCTGACAGAGCAGTTGCTGGACAAGGTGGGGTCATTTTTCTTTATGGGGAGGCCGGAATTGGAAAGACAAGACTGGCAAGAGAGTTGGGAGCTTATGCACGTTCAAGGGGCATGCAGGTTCTGTCAGGCAGATGCCCAGCACTCTTCAGAATGGATGGTGTTCCCCCTTATGTCCTTTGGGAAGAGGTTATCAAGGATTATTTGGAAGCATGTACTCCTGAGCAATTATTCAGAGTGATTGGCTCTTATCCAATCGAAGTCTCTAAACTGGTTCCTGAACTTAAACATAAGCTTAGGACTTTTCCTCAGTCTTTTCCCCTAAGCCCTGAACACAGCCGTGATAGGCTCTTCGAAGCGGTTTCACAGTTCATCACCAACATATCCAAGGAGGCTCCATTGCTGGTCATTCTTGATGATCTGCAATGGACTGATCAGTCTTCACTTCTACTAATGCACTATCTGGCTCGAGGAGTTTACAGAGAGTCACTGCTGATCCTAGGTGCATATCGTGACACATACGTTGACAAGAAACATCCCTTGTCTCCCGTTCTAAGAGAGTTGAACAGGGAACGTCTGCTTCAGTCNNAACGCCTATCTTTCGACGATGTTACCGAGATGACTAAACGGATTCTCGAACAGGAGGACATGCCAAGGGAGTTCTTCAAACTAATCTATGAAAAGACAAGAGGCAATCCATTCTTTGTTGAAGAAGTGATAAAATCTCTAAAGGAAGAGGAAGTCATCTACCGTGAGAAGAACAAATGGAAAATCAGAGAAGTTTCAAAGATTGAATTCCCAGAAACTGTCAAAGACGTGATAAGGGCGAGAATTGGTCGGTTAGATGATGATTGTCAACACGTGCTGACTATGGGTTCTTTTGTTGGAAAAGACTTCACTTTTGAGGCTTTGCTAGGGGTTACTGGCATTGGAGAAGATAGGCTAATTGAAATCCTGGAGGAAATGCTCAAAACAGGATTGATTAAGGAGAGTGTTGTCCGTGGAGAGGACATGTATTCTTTTACTGACATTATAGTGAGAGATGTCGTGTATGAAGAAGTGAGCCGTCTGAAGCGTAAGAAGTTTCACGGTGTTGTAGGGTCTGCCTTAGATAAGGTGTACGCTGAAAAGACTGATGAACATCTGGGGGAGCTT
>JABAOH010146419.1_pt1 | contig 16862 bp, 16 predicted proteins | sample 7062181 | NCBI WGS metagenome assembly JABAOH01 (sample SAMN14538630, study PRJNA623070) | marine sediment metagenome | biome: marine biome [ENVO:00000428]; feature: marine pelagic biome [ENVO:01000023]; material: deep marine sediment [ENVO:00002113]; isolation source: pool of 5 deep marine...
CCGCGGCGCCTGGCGCGCGCCGGCGGCTGCGCGGCCCGTGCCGTCGCCCTGGCCGCGCTGTTGCTGGCCCCGCAGGGCGCCCCGGCGCAGGAGCCGGGTGCGGACACGCCGCTGCCGCCGCCGGCTTCGGCGCCGGCCTCGCGCCTGACCATCACGCCGTCCGAATTCGAGCGCTGGCGCGCCGGCACCGCCGGCCGCCCCGACATCGCCGCCGTGCCGCNNTCGCCGCCGTGCCGCAAGAGGCGTCGCCCGGCCTCGTGGCCGCGCCGCCGCCGCCGTTGCTGGTGGCTCCCCCGCCGCCGCCCTCGCTGGTGGTCCCACCGCCGCCGCTCAGGCTCGCGCCGCCGCCCGCCCCGACGGTGCCCGAGGCCCCCGTCGTTCAGCCGTCGCGGCCTCGCAGCGGCGCGCCCGCGGCCGGTCCGGAACCCGGCCTCGTCAGCCCGCCCCCGGCGCCCGTCCTGACGCCGCCCGCGGACCCCCAGGTCGCCACACTTCCGCCGGATTCGCGCGATACCACGCCACCGCCGACACCACCGACGACGCTGCCGCGGCCGGCCGAGATCCGCATTCTCTACGCTGCCGACGCGACCGACCTTCCGGAAGCGGCACACGCGGACCTCGACGGGCTGGCCGCGTGGCTCAAGGCGAACCCCGAGGTGCGGGTGCAGATCGTCGGCTACGCAAGCGAGACCGCCCCGTCGGGGAGCGAGGCCAGACGGCGTTCCTTGTTCCGCACGCTGGCAGTGCGTACCTATTTGATCGAAAATGGTGTATTGAGCACGCGGATGGATGTCAGGGCGCTCGGGCCGCGGACCGAGGAGGAGCCGAAGGACCGGGTGGAGGTGCGGGTGCCGCCGTCGTGAACGGAAAGGACAAGGACAAGGACATGGACGCGAGTTTGACGGGGAAGGACGGAGCATGACGAAGCCAGGCGGTTTCCTGTTCGGGATGATGGCTTTCGTCGGCGCTGTCGCGCTTGCCGTCACTTGGCTGATGGCTTTGTCGCCAACGCTGGTCGAAGCCTTCCATTCGAACGCCCCGCTCAACACGATTATCCTCGCGGTCTTGGCGGCAGGCATATTCCATACCTTCCGCAACGTCTGGACTTTGCGGCCGGCGGCGCGCTGGATCGAGAGCTTCCGGCGCGACCAGGCGGCGGTCTCGAGCGGCGCCGTGCCGAAGCTGCTGTCGCCGATGGCGAGAATGCTCGGCGACCGCACCGGGGGCCGATTCACACTGTCGACCACGGCCATGCGCACGCTGCTGGACGGCATCTCGAGCCGGCTCGAGGAGCGGCGCGAGCTGTCGCGCTACATCATCGGCCTGCTGGTCTTCCTCGGCCTCCTCGGGACGTTCTGGGGGCTGCTGGATACCGTGAGCGCGATCGGCGGCGTGATCGGCAACCTGTCGGTCGCCGGAAGCGACCTGACCGACGTGTTCGAACGGTTGAAGGCCGGCCTGCAGTCGCCGCTGTCGGGCATGGGCACGGCGTTCAGCTCGTCGCTGTTCGGCCTCGCCGGCTCGCTGGTGCTCGGCTTCCTCGAGCTGCAGGCGGGCCAGGCGCAGAACCGCTTCTACAACGAGCTGGAGGACTGGCTGTCGGGCCTCACCCGGCTCAGCTCCGGCGCCCTCGGCGCCGAGGGCGAGACCTCGGTTCCGGCCTACATCCAGGCCCTGCTGGAGAAGACCGCCGACAGCCTCGAACGCCTCGAGCGCGCCATCGGCCGGGCCGAGGCCAGCCGGGGCGCCACTGACCGGCACCTCGAGCAGCTGGCCGACAAGCTGGGCACGCTGGGCGACCAGATGCGGGCGGAACAGCATTTGCTGGTCGCCCTCGCCGAGGGGCAGAAGGAGCTCAAGCCGGTGCTCGTCAGGCTGGCGGACGGCGCCGGCGGCGACCCGGCGCTGCGCCAGGCGGCGCACAGCATCGACCAGACGCTGACCCGGCTGACCAAGGATGCCAGCGCCGCGCGCGCCCAGATCGTCGAGGAGCTGCGCGGCGAGATCCGGCTGCTCGCGCGCACCGTGGCGGCGACCGCCGGGCAGGCGGCGAAGAAGACGGGAGCGTAGCGTCGCATGGCCACGCTCTCACGCAGAAGCAGGGCCGCCGTAGACATCTGGCCGGGCTTCGTCGACGCCCTCGCCACGCTGCTGATGGTCATCATGTTCCTGCTGATGATCTTCGTGGTCTCGCAGTTCTACCTGAGCGAGGTGCTGAGCGGCCGCGACGAGGCGCTCGAGCGGCTCAACCGCGAGGTCGCGGAGCTGGCCGACCTGCTGGCCCTCGAAGAGAGCACCAGCGCCGAATTGCGGTCGACCGTCGCGCAGCTCTCCTCGGAGCTGCAGAGCACCCTTGCCGACCGCGCCCAACTGGCCGCGGAGGTCGGCACGCTGCGCGGCCTGACCGACAACCTGACGGCCCGGCTCGCCGAGCTGCAGGACCGCTTCGACACGTCGGACGCCGAGCGCCGGCGGCTGGTCGCCGCGCTGGCCGAATCGGAAAGCCTGCTGGCTGAGCGCGAGGCTGCGCTGGCGGCGTCGCGGCAGGATGTCTCGGAGCGCGAGCGCACGATCGAGGAGACGCTGGCCCTCCTGGCGGCGCGCAACGCGGCGCTGGAGGAGAGCAACCGCAAGCTGACCGCGCAGGAGGAGGAGCTGGCCAAGCGCGCGCTGCTGCTGTCGGCGGCCGAGGACGAGATCGAGAAGATGAAGGCCAACCTCGAGGAGCGGACCAAGGCTCTGGAAGCGGCGAGCCGCGAGATCCTGTTGACGCAGCAGGCGCTGGAGCGGGCCGAGCAGGCCTATGCCGACAGCGCCGCCGAGCTGGCGCGCCGCATGCAGGAGCTGGAGGCGGCCAACGCCCTGATCTCCGTCGACAGCGAGACGATCGAGATGCAGCTGCGCAAGCTGGCCGAGCTGGAGCAGGACATCGCCGCCATGCGGCGGTACCGCGACCAGCTCGAGGCGGAGCTTCAGACCATGATGGCCAAGGCCAAGCAGAGCGAGGAGGCGGTCGTTGCCGAGCGCGCGATCTCGGCCGCCGCCAAGGCCCAGGTGGCGCTGCTGAACCGGCAGCTGTCCGAGCTGCGGGCGCAGATCGCGGCGCTGAACGAGGCGCTGGAAGCCTCGGAGGCGCGCGACAAGAAACAGCAGGCGCAGATCGTCGACCTCGGCAAGCGGCTCAACGCGGCGCTCGCCGCCAAGGTGCAGGAGCTGGCCCGCTACCGCTCGGAATTCTTCGGCCGGCTGCGCGAGGTGCTCGGCGACCGCCAGGACATCCGCATCGTCGGCGACCGCTTCGTGTTCCAGTCGGAGGTTCTGTTCGCCTCCGGCGAGGCCGAGCTCGGCCCCGGCGGGCGCGAGCAGCTGGCGGCGCTGGCGCGCACCCTGCGTGACCTGTCGGACGATATCCCGCGCGACCTGAACTGGGTGCTGCGGGTCGACGGCCATACCGACAGGGCGCCGATCAACACCGACCGCTTCCCCTCGAACTGGGAGCTGTCGACGGCGCGGGCGATCTCCGTGGTCCGCTTCCTGCAGGACAACGGCATCCCGCCGCAGCGCCTGGCCGCCACGGGGTTCGGCGAGTATCAGCCGCTCGAGCCGGGCGATTCCTTCGAAGCGTACCGCCGCAACCGCCGCATCGAGCTCAAGTTCGACCAGCGCTAACCGCGCTGTCGGCGGCGCCGCGCCCGGTGCAGGCGCCCGACAGCGAGGCCGAGGGCGCCCAGCGCCAGTGCCGGCAGCCAGATCCAGCGGAACTCGATGGCCAGCAGCCCGAGCCAGTCGCCGGCGAAAAAGCGATCAACCGACAGCGCCGAGACCCGGATCGGCCGGACGTCGAAGAAGTAGCGCTCGTTCGAGAACGGCGAGAGGAAGGCGATGCCGAGCCCGCCGTCGGTGAGCGCGTCGAGCAGACCGTGCGAGCCAAGGCACAGCGCGAAATACAGCCACAGCACCCAGAACCCCGACCCGGACAGCCGCGCCGCCGGCCACGCCGCGAGCCCGCCGATCGCAACGGCGAAGGGCAGCGAGTGCGTGAGCCCCCGGTGCCCCAGAAGGTCGCCATAGGCGATGCCGAGATGGAAGCCGACGACGTCGACGTCGGGCAGCACCGTCAGGACCATGCCGGCGAGCAGCAGTGCCGGATGGCCGAGGCGCCGGCGGAACCACGGAAAGGCGCCGATCGCAACGGCGGGGTGGGAGATCACGGTCGGCATGGCTTCTCCGGCAGCTTCATGGGGCAAGTCTGACCGCACACTGTGGCGCCGGCGTGGCGGCCGCCCGACCGTGACAGGCGCCGGGCGACCATCCGCAAGGCGCGCGGGCGCGACGCCGGCCCCGCCGCGCCAGCGCCGTGGAACGAGCCCATGCGTTAGGGTTTTCCGCGGGTTTCAGGGGGGTGTTATGGAAAATGCCGATCCGGCCATGCGGCGCTGGCCGCACCGGAGCATCCGGTCGGACGGGAGGACCCTTCGCCCGCCCGGGCGTCGTCCTTTCCATCCGGCAAATTCTCGGGGGATGAGCGTGCAACGGCAGAGGATGTTGACCGCCGCGGGCCCCGACAGCCGGCCGACCCGGCTCCGCCGCCGTAGAGATTTCGTGGTCACGGACGGCCGCCGGCCTTGAGCAGCGGCAAGCGGGCACCCAGCGCGAAGCCCAGTGCAACCAGGACCGCGGGAATGCCCACGTCGACCAGGGTGCGCGCCATGCAGAGATCGGGATGCGCGCCGCACCACAGGTTGTAGGGGACGAGGTAGAAATAGCCGGCGAACGCCAGCGTGAAGGCCGCGGCAAGCGCCAAGACACCGACCAGCGAGCCCCAGCCATATCGCGATATCAGGGCAAACAGCGGCAGGCCGAAGACGGTCATGAAGAAGATAGCGATCGGTATGAGCATGAGGGACACGAACCAGATCCAGCCGGCAAGCGACTCCCGCAACACGTCGGGTGTAACCTGCCCGCGCTCGACCTTCTCCAGGCCGAGGCGATACGTCTCGAGCGCCGCATACAGGGCGATCGCCGCGACACCCCCCAGATAGCCGAGGCCAAGCCTGCCCCTGTCCGTCGCGGACCCACGCCCGTCCGTCCCGGCCTGTCGGCCGGCGACGCCGACGACCAGCAACAGCACGCCGCCGGCCACGACCGGCCAGAAGTACGCGTTGACGACAAAATCCGTGAGCACCGGCAGCCTCTTCGATCAACGGGACTTCGGACTATAACGCCCACGCCCGTGATCAGCAAAACCCGGGCACCATCAGCACCCGAGGGCACTGACGGATGTCCGGCGTCCGCCCCGCCCGGCCCGACCGGGGCCGCCTGGCCCCTACTTGCGCTTGGCCAGCGGCACGAAGGGGCGCAGGGTGGGGCCGGTGTAGAGCTGGCGCGGCCGGCCGATGCGCTGCTGCGGATCCTTGATCATCTCCTTCCACTGGGCGACCCAGCCCACCGTGCGCCCGACGGCGAACAGCGGCGTGAACATGGCCTCCGGGAAGCCCATCGCCTTCAGCGTGATGCCGGAGTAGAAGTCGACGTTCGGGAACAGCTTGCGCTCGACGAAATAGTCGTCCTCGAGCGCGATGCGCTCCAGCTCGATGGCAAGATCGAGCAGCGGCTCGTCCTTCACGCCGACCTCGTCCAGCACCTCGTGGGTCGATTCGCGCAGGATCGCGGCGCGCGGGTCGTAGTTCTTGTAGACCCGGTGGCCGAAGCCCATGAGCCGGAAGGGATCGTCCTTGTCCTTGGCCCGCTTCAGGAACTCGGGGATGCGGTCCTTCGAGCCGATCTCGCGCAGCATCCGCAAGACCGCCTGGTTGGCGCCGCCATGCGCCGGCCCCCACAGCGAGGCGATGCCGGACGCGATGCAGGCGAACGGATTGGCGCCGGACGAGCCGGCGATGCGCACGGTCGAGGTCGAGGCGTTCTGCTCGTGGTCCGCATGCAGGATGAAGATGCGGTCCATGGCGCGGGCCAGCACCGGGCTGACCTTGTATTCCTCGCTCGGCACCGAGAACGTCATGTGCAGGAAGTTCTCGGCATAGGCCAGATCGTTGCGCGGATAGACGAAGGGCTGGCCGACGGAATACTTGTAGGCCATGGCCGCGATCGTCGGCATCTTGGCGATCAGCTGATGGGTCGCGAGCCGCCGCTTCTCCGGATCGTGGATGTCGGTGCTGTCGTGATAGAAGGCGCTGAGCGCGCCGACCACGCCGACCATCACCGCCATCGGATGGGCGTCGCGCCGAAAGCCGCGGTAGAAGTAGTGAAGCTGCTCGTGCACCATGGTGTGATAGGTGATCTCGTGCACGAACGCTTCCTTCTCCTTCTTGGTCGGCAGCTCGCCGTAGAGCAGCAGGTAGCACACCTCCATGTAGTCGCTGTGCGCCGCCAGCTCCTCGATCGCATAGCCGCGATGGCGCAGGATCCCCTTCTCGCCGTCGATGAAGGTGAGCTGGGAATTGCAGCTGCCCGTCGAGGTATAGCCCGGGTCGTAGGTGAAGTAGCCGGTGTCCCGGTAGAGGTTCTGGACGTCGATGACGTTGGGTCCCTCGGAGCCCTCCAGAACCGGCAATTCGTACTGCTTGTCGGTTGCATGATCGATCAGCGTGACATGTCCGCACTGTTTGGGATCGGCCAGCGTCATGCGCGAGCTTGGCATATCCATGGCAACCTCCGTTGCTGCGTGGAATTCGCTGCGCCGACATAAGGCACAGGATCGCGGCGGGCGCATTGACCTGCCTCAACGCCGTGCGAAAAGCCGGGACCCCGGCCCGCCGGCGCGCAGGTCACGCCCGGCGCGACGGAGCCGCCGCCCGGCGGCGCCTTCGTTCTATTCGCCGGCCGGCCGGAAGAAGCCGCGCAGGACGGCCGGCCCTCCTCATTGTCCGGGCGCGCCCCGGGCGCTATATCGTCCGCCATGGATCTCGAGTCCTTCGTATCCCTCCTTGTCTTCGTACTGGCCTCGGCGGCGGCGGCGACGCCCGGCATCGCCTTTCGGCCCGGCGCGTGGTACCGGCGGCTGGCAAAGCCGCCGTGGTGCCCGCCCGACTGGCTGTTTGGACCGGTCTGGCTGGTCCTCTACGTCTCGGTGGCCGTTTCCGGCTGGCTGGTGTGGCGCAAGGCGGGCATCGAGGGGGCCATCCTGCCCCTCGCGGTCTTCGTACTTCAGCTCGTTCTCAACGGCCTGTGGTCGACGCTGTTCTTCGGCCTGCGCCGACCCGACCTGGCCCTCGTCGAAATCGTCGGCCTGTGGCTCAGCATCCTTGCGACCATCGCCCTGTTCCACCCGATCGACGCGACAGCGGCCTGGATCCTCGTCCCCTATGCGGCCTGGGTGGGTTTCGCGGCGCTGCTCAACCTCGGCATCTGGCGCCTCAACCCTGGACGTGCCGCATCGTAAGGGCGAGGGCGGCGCCGATCAGGGCAAGGGCGGACAGGGCGGCGATGCCGAGTTCGAGCCCGAAGCCGAGCAGGACGCTGACGAGGCCGCCCAGGACCAGCAGCAGCACACCGATCACGGTATTGCTGACGGCGACGTACTCCGCCTTGCGGTCGCCGCCGGCAAGGTCGACGACATGGGTCTTGCGGCCGATCCGCACGCCGGCATGGGCGATGCCGAGGACGAACAGCGCCGCCGCGTAGAACGCGATGCTGCCGGTCACGGCCGGCACCCAGGCGAACGCGGCCAGCACCAGGAGGCCGAGCAGCCCCGCCATGGCGGCGGCGAGCGCCATGGTCAGGCGGCTGGAGCGGTCGGCCAGCGCACCCCAGACCGACGCGCTGAGCGTGGCGGCGAGCCCGGAGGCGAGGACCAGCCAGCCGAGGCCGTCGAGCGTCTGCCCGGTCTCGCGCTGCGCGAGGCTGACATAGACAGGCCCGACCAGCGCGGTCGAGATCATCAGCGTCCGCGCCGCCAGGAATTTCTGCAGCTCCCGGTCCCGCAGCAACAGCATTACCTGGTCACGGATCAGATCGCCCAAGCCCCGTCCGCCCTCGGTGGCGCCGGGATATTCGCTGATCCGCCAGAACGCGGCGGCGGCGAGCAGCCAGGACACGCCGGCGGCGACCACCATCGCATACAGGAGCCAGTCCGGCCGCGCCTGTTCCGGGCTCAGGACGAAGTACAGGCCGACGGCGGCGGCGACGAGGCCCGAGCCCGTGGCGGCATAGCCGCTGACCCGGCCCCGGCGGCCCCTGGATACGGTCTTGCCCAGCGTGTCCTTGGCGGCGATCGAGGCGACTCCGCGGCCGAGGCTGAACACAACAAGCAGCCCGATGATCGCCCAGCCCGCGGTGGCACCCCGGACGCCCGCCGCCGCGACCGCACCCATCAGAATGACACAGAGTCCCTCGACCACGCTGCCCGCGACCCAAAAGCCCTTGCGCACCGGCACGCGCCGGATGACGCCGCCGACGAGGATCTGTGGCATCAGGGCCAGCGATTCGCGGATCGGCACCAGAAGGCCGACCAGATGGACCGGCGCACCCACCGCGCCCAGAAGCCATGGCAGCACGACCTTGCTGTCGGCCAGGACGTCGCCGGTCTTGCTCAACGCCTGGGCCACGACCTGGAACAGGAAATTCCGCGGCTGCTCGCGGCACTGGTCGTCGGCGATATCGCGACACAGCCGCGCGTCCTCGTCACCGGTGGCAAGATCGTAGAGCCGGAAGGCGAGGCTGCCGTCGTTCGCGACAATGGGGGAAGGCGGCGGTTCGGTGGGCATCGCGTAAAACGCTCTACTCGGCAGAGTGAATGGCAAGGAAACGGTCGCCTGGGACTTCATTCACTAGCACGATACCGTGCGGCGGTCGCCCGGCCTGTGAAACCACGCCGATTCGTCCGGCGACGGCGGTGCGGATTTCCCGACATCAAGGCTTGACCCGCCCCACTCCGAGGCATAGGGTCCGGTCGTTCTACGAAAATTGTATACAGTTGCGCTGCTGGCGCACCCCCTGCACGACACTGACAGGCTCGTCATGACGACCCCCTACAACGTAATGATCATGGGCGCCTCCTACGGCTCCCTTCTGGCCACCAAGTTGATCCTCGCAGGCCACAACGCCACCATGGTCTGCCTGCCCGAGGAGGCCGACCTCATCAACCGGGAGGGCACGCGCGTGCGGCTTCCGGTCAAGGGACGCGAGGGCCTCGTCGAGATCGACTCGCGTCAGTGCAAGGGCGCCCTCGCCGCGGCAACGACCGATGTCGCCGATCCGACGAAGTTCGACCTCGTCACCCTGGCGATGCAGGAGCCGCAGTACCGCGCGCCGGGCGTGCGCGACCTGCTGGATAAGGTGGCCACGGCGCGGATCCCGTGCATGTCGATCATGAACATGCCGCCGCTGCCGTATCTTGCGCGCATGCCCGGGCTGGACGTCGCCACCGTCAGGCACTGCTACGCCGACGCCACCGTCTGGGACGGCTTCGATCCCGCGTTCATGACCCTGTGCAGCCCCGACCCGCAGGCCTTCCGCCCGCCGGAAGAGCCGGTCAACGTGCTGCAGGTCGCGCTGCCGACCAACTTCAAGGCCGCGCGCTTCGAGTCGGACGCCCACACCGCCATGCTGCGCCGGCTGCAGGCGGACATCGAGGCGATCCGCTACGATGCCGGTGACGGACCGATCGAACTGCCGGTCAAGCTCAAGGTGCACGACTCGATCTTCGTGCCGCTGGCGAAGTGGAGCATGCTGCTGACCGGCAACTACCGCTGCGTCCAGAAGGACGAAATGCGCTCGATCAGGGAAGCGGTGCACAGCGACCTCGAGCTGTCGCGCGCGATCTACAACTGGGTCGGCGATCTGTGCGTCGCACTGGGCGCGGCGCGCGAGGACCTGGTGCCGTTCGAGAAATACGCCAACGCGGCGCAGGGTCTGGTCAAGCCGTCCTCGGCGGCGCGGGCTCTGGCCGGCGGCGCGCCGAACATCGAGCGGGTCGACTGCCTGGTGCGCACCCTGGCGGCGCAGAAGGGCATGCAGTCGGACACGGTGGACGAGACCGTCGCGCTCGTCGACCTCTGGCTCGAAGGCAACCGCAAGGCAGCGTGATCCCTGCCCCCGCAGGCCGCCTGGCCCGGCCGGCGCGCCAGTCGCAGCGCGCGGTCACTGTTTGACGGCAGTAACAATGTGAGCGGGGGCAGCGAACTCGACGGCGCCATCCTTCTGCACGAACGCCATGAGTTCGGCCCGCGCCTCGCGCCGCAGCGCCTGATACTGAACATCGTCGATCAGATCGGCAAGCGTCCAGCCCTTGACGTCGGTCCGCACCCACGCGTCGATCGACGGGAAACGGGCCGTACCGCACTGCGTCTGCAGGTGCGCGCCGCGGATGCCGGCGGCGCCAAACAGCGACAGAACCGTGTCGGGGTCGCCCAATACATACGGCGCCCGAAGCGCATCGGCGATCCGATCGCCGAACAGCCGCTGCAGCAGCCGCGTCATCGCGGCATATCCGGGCGTGCGGTCCAGCGCATCCCAGACGGCGACGGCGAGGTGGCCACCCGGCCGCAGGACGCGCCACATTTCGCGCAACGCCGCAACGCGATCGTCAAAGAACATCAGGCCGAACTGGCTGACGACGGCATCGAGTCTGCCATCCGGGAACGGCAGGGACTCCGCTTCTCCCTGCCGCCATTCGATAAGGGGCGAGCGGCGTCGCGCAACGGTGAGCATGCCTTCGTTGCGGTCGAGACCGACAACGGTCCCGCCCGGCCGAACGCGCCGCAAGGCCTCGCGGGCCAGCACACCCGTCCCGCACGCAACGTCCAGAACCGTCTGGCCGGCAGCGATGGCGGCAGACGCCGCGACCGGTACCGCCCACTGCCGGAACAACGCCGGCACAAAGAACTCTTCATAGATATCTGCGGCGTTTCGCGTAACCTGTCCGGCAAGCGTGGCATCCATGGCGTTCCCTCCGATTTCGATTGTCCAGCGTCGCGCATGCGGCGTGAAACCGGCGCACATCGTGCAGCGCCGGTGACGGTGCGGATAGTCCATAAAATGTAGTTTCAAAGGGTAACGCACCGGTGCTATCCTCGGGATCGGTAGGATCAGACGATGAAGAGCTACGGTCAGTTCTGTCCCGTCGCCAAGGCGGCGGAGGTGTTCTGCGAGCGCTGGACGCCGCTCATCGTGCGCGATCTCGCGGCCGGCGCGACGCGCTTTTCGGAGCTTCATCGCGGCGTGCCGCTGATGTCGCCGACGCTGCTGTCACGCCGCCTGAAGCAGCTCGAGGCGGAAGGCGTCATCGAACGACGGCCAGCGGCCCGGGGCGGGACCTACCACCTGACGCCGGCCGGAGAGGAATTCGCCCCCCTAATCGCAGCCCTCGGAATATGGGGACAGCGCTGGTCGCGACGGCAGCTGGCCGAGAACGAAATCGACCTCGGCTTGCTGATCTGGACGCTGGAGCGCAGCGTCAAGCCGGACGCGTTCGCGGCGGAGCGGGCGGTCGTCAGGCTGCAGTTCACCAATCAGCGGTCAGGCAGGGACCTCTGGTGGTTCGTGAACCAGAACGGCGTGTGCGAACTCTGCCTCAATGATCCCGGTTTCAAGGTCGACCTGTATCTCGCGTGCAGTTTGCCGGACATGATCTATATCGTCCGTGGCGACCTGCCCCTGAGCCGGGCGCTGGACAGCGAGCGCCTGGAAGTGATCGGCTCGGCAGCCGCGAGGAAACGGTTGGCCACCTGGCTCAACCTCAGTCCGCTCGCGCGCATCGGATCTGAAAGACCGCTGCCGTCCCCGGCATAGCGGTGCTCGGTTGCTTCGTTTGCGGCGCGCCGGGGCGGCAGCCAACGCGGCGGACATCCCCGCGCAGGTCGTTGGCCGCGTAAATGCCCTGAGGGGGTTTCTCCTGGGTTCAGTCCACCGGCTCGAACTGCTGCGTGCCGGCGTCGTAGATGTGGAGGGCGCAGGCGCGGATGTCGAAATACCAGCCGTGCAGGCGCAGCCGGCCGTCGGCGACGCGCGTGCCGATGCCCGGGAAGGTCATCAGGTTCTCCAGCGACACCAGCACCGCGCTCTGCTCGCAGGCCCTGGCCTTCACCTCCTCCGCGGCGTCCGGCATCGTGGCCTCGACCCGCAGATGGGCGGAGCGCACGAGGTCCATCCACGGCGCCACGAAGTCGGTGCCGGCGCCGGCGCGCCCGCCCGTGTCGAACAGGGAGCGGATGCCCCCGCAATGGGCGTGTCCGAGCACGATCACATGCGCCACCTCGAGGTGCTCGACCGCGAATTCCAGCGCCGCGCTGGTGCCGTGGTAGTGGCCTTCGCGCTCAAAGGGCGGCACCAGGTTGGCGACGTTGCGGACGACGAACAGGTCGCCCGGGTCGGCCTGCAGCACGACGGCCGGATCGACCCGCGAGTCGGAGCACGCGATGAGCGCCACCTTCGGGTTCTGGCCCTGGTCCACCAGCCTCTCGTAGACGGCGCGCTGGGCCGCGAAACGGCCGTCGCGGAATTCCCGGAATCCTTTGGTGAGCTTGGCGATGGGATCCATGAGTCCGGCTGTCCTTCGATGTTGTTGCGCAACTGCCGAGAAGGTAGCGGAACCGGCCCGACAGGGAAACCGTGCTGCGTCGGTCGCAGCGGATTTCCCGCGCACGGATTATCGGCTAGGCTGCCGGTGACGCCGGCCATGCCGGAACGGGAGGAGAGGAGCGCCCGATGATCGCCGTGATCTTCGAAGTCTGGCCCGCAGAGGGCCGCACCCAGGACTACCTCGATATCGCCGCCGAGCTGCGGCCGCTCGTTGAGGAGTTCGACGGATTCATCTCGATCGAGCGCTTCGAGAGCCTGACCGAGAAGGGCAAGTACCTGTCGCTGTCCTACTGGCGCGACGAGGAAGCGGTGGCGGCGTGGCGCCAGGTCGCCGAGCACCGCAGCGCCCAGGCGGCGGGCCGCGGCGGCATCTTCCGCGACTACACGCTGCGCGTCGCCGCGGTGCTGCGCGATTACGGCATGCGCGAGCGCGACGCGGCGCCGGCGGATTCGCGCAGCGCGCACGACGGCAAGGCGGCCTAGGCACCGCGGGGGCGACGGGCGACGATGGCGCGGGAATTCCGGGCGACCGCGTCCGCGGCGGCGACGAAGGGCGGCGGCTGGGCCGCACTCGGCCGGCTGATGCGCCTGTTGTGGCCGGCCGACCTGCACGGCTTCAAGCTCCGGCTCGGCGCGACCATGGCGCTACTGGCCGGCACCGCGCTGCTGAACGCGCTGGTGCCGCTGCTGTTCGCGGGCCTGGTCGACAGCGTGGCCGCGCCCCAGCGGCAATGGGCCATCGCCGCCGGGGTGTTCGTCGCCGGCTATGTCGGGCTGTACTGGATCACCCGCATGCTCAACGAGGCGCGCTGGGCGCTGTTCGCGCCGATCGACCAGCGCCTCCAGCGCAATCTCGCGCTGCGCGCCATCGAGCACATGCACGGGCTGTCGATCCGCTTCCACCTCGCCCGCAAGCCGGGGCAGATCAGCCGCATCCTCGACAACGGCCTGCGCGGGCTGCGCGAGCTCCTGTTCGACGCCGTGTTCCTGATCCTGCCGCTGGGCTCGGAGATCCTGTTCGTGACCGTGGTCATGCTCCTCGCCGTCGATCCGGTGTTCGCGGCGATCCTCGCGAGCGCGCTGGCGCTCTACGGCATCGTCCTGGTCGTCGGCTCCAACCGGCTGCGGGTGCACCAGCGCCGCGCCGTCGAGACCGGCTCGCGCGCGCATGGCGAGGCGGTCGACAGCCTCTTGAACTTCGAGGCGGTGAAACTGTTCGGCAACGAGGGGCACGTCGCCGCGCACTACGACCGCAGCCTCGGCGAGGTCGAATCGCTCACCGTGCGCTCGCTGACCTTCCGCAGCCTGCTCGGCATGGCGATGATGACGATCATCGCCGCCGCGATGGGCGCCATCCTGTGGCTCGCCGTCGGCCGCGTGCGCGCCGGCGCGATGAGCGTCGGCGAGCTGGTGCTGGTCAACGCCTACCTCTTGCAGCTGATCCGCCCGATGGAGCGGCTCGGCAACCTGTACCGCTCGATCAAGCAGGCGCTGGTCGACCTCGAACAATTGCTGCACCTGATGGACGAGCGGCCGGAGATCGTCGACCGGCCGGATGCGGCGCCGCTCGGCGACGGGCCGGGCGAGCTGGCATTCGAGAAGGTCTCGTTCCAGTACGGTGCGGGACGCGGCGCCCTGCACGGCGTCTCGTTCACCGCCCGGCCGGGCCGCACGCTGGCCATCGTCGGGCCGACCGGCGCCGGCAAGTCGACCATCGCGCGGCTGCTGTTCCGCTTCTACGACGTCGATCGCGGCGTCATCGCGATCGACGGCCAGGACATCCGTCAGGTAACGCAGCAGAGCCTGCGCCGTGCGCTCGCCGCGGTGCCGCAGGACACCGTGCTGTTCAACGATACGATCGGCGACAATATTCGATTCGGCCGCCCCGGCGCGTCCGATGCCGAAGTCGAAGAGGCGGCGCGCGCCGCCGAGCTGCACGATTTCATCATGGCGCTGCCGCAGGGCTACCACACCATCGTCGGCGAGCGCGGCCTGAAGCTCTCCGGCGGCGAGAAGCAGCGCGTCGCGCTGGCCCGCTCGATCCTGCGGCGGCCGCGCATCGTGGTTCTCGACGAGGCGACCTCGTCCCTCGACAGCCGCACCGAGGCGACGGTGCAGCGCAATCTGTCCGGCGCGTTCGGCGGCAGCACGCGGATCATCATCGCCCACCGGCTGTCGACCGTGGTCGATGCGGACGAGATCGTCGTGCTCGACCGCGGCCGCATCGTCGAGCGCGGCGACCATGCGTCACTCGTCGAACGCAACGGGTTCTACGCCGCGTTGTGGCGGGCCCAGTCGCAGACTGCCGACTCCGAGACAGCGGAGCGCGATCTCCTGGCCGGCGGGATCTGAACCTCGCCGCATTCGCTATCGGGATCGCCTACTCCGCCGCGGCCTCATCGTCGCGGCCGGCCAGCGCCCGGCCCTGGTCGAACTGCAGCTTCGCGAGGCGCGCGTAGAGGCCGCCCGCGCGCGTGAGGTCCTCGTGCGTGCCCTCGTCGACGACACGGCCGTGGTCCATCACGACGATGCGGTCGGCCTTGAGCACGGTGGCGAGGCGGTGCGCGATGACGATCGTCGTGCGGCCGCGCATCAGGCGCTCCAGCGCCTGCTGCACCAGCCGCTCGGATTCGGCGTCGAGCGCGCTGGTCGCCTCGTCGAGCAGCAGCACCGCGGGATCGCGCAGGATCGCCCGGGCGATGGCGATGCGCTGGCGCTGGCCGCCCGACAGCTTGATGCCGCGCTCGCCGAGGTGGCTGTCGAAACCGTCCGGCAGGCGATCGAGGAATTCGGTCGCGGCGGCGGCCTCGGCGGCGGCGCGGACCTCCTCGTCGCTCGCGCCCGGGCGGCCGTAGCGGATGTTCTCCCAGGCGCTGTCGGCGAAGATCACCGGCTCCTGCGCGACCAGCGCGAAACGGGCGCGGACGGTCAGCGGGTCGGCGTCGCGCAAATCGATGCCGTCGAGCCGCACGGTGCCGGAATCGGGATCGTAGAAGCGCAGCAGCAGTTGCACGACCGTCGTCTTGCCGGCGCCGGAGGGGCCGACCAGCGCCACCGTCTCGCCCGGCGCGACGGAAAGCTCGAAGCCGTCGAGCGCCGCGATCTCCGGCCGCGACGGGTAGGTGAAGGTGACGCCCTCGAAGGCAACGGCGCCACGCGGCGGCTCCGGCAGGGCGAGCGGGTGCGCCGGCGCGGCGATCTGCGGCACGGTGTTCAGCAGCTCGAGCAGCCGTTCGGCGGCGCCGGCGGCGCGCTGCAGGTCGCCGACGACCTCGGAGATCGCGCCGACCGACCCGGCGACGATGACCGCATAGAACACGAAGGCGGAAAGATCGCCGGCAGATATGCGCCCGGCGATCACGTCGTGGCCGCCGATCCACAGGATCAGGCCGATGGCGCCGAACACCAGCGTGATGACCACGGCGCTCAGCAGCGCCCGCGCGCCGACGCGGCGCACGGCGATCCGGAAGGCGGTTTCGGCCACGTCGCGAAAACGGCGCCGATCCTCCGCTTCGTGGGTGTAGGCCTGCATCGTGCGGATGCCGTGCAGCGCCTCGTCGCCATAGGCGGACAGGTCGGCGACCCGGTCCTGCGCCGCGCGGCTGAGCCGCCGCACCCGCCGCCCGAAGATCACGATCGGCGCGACGACGACGGGGACGAACAGGAAGACCAGCCCGGTCAGCTTCGGGCTGGTTACCGCGAGCATGGCGCTGGCACCGCAGAACAGAAGGAAATTCCGGATCGCCACCGACGCCGAGGAGCCGATCACCATCTGCAGCAGCGTGGTGTCGGTGGTCAGCCGCGACAGCACCTCGCCGGTGCGGGTGACCTCGAAGAAGCCGGGGCTGAGCCGGACGACATGGTCGAAGACGGCGCGCCGCAGGTCGGCGACCACACGCTCGCCGATCCAGGAGACGAGGTAAAAGCGGGCATAGGTCGCCGCGGCAAGCAGCAGGATGACCGCAAGCAGCACGAGGAGCGCGGTATCGAGCAGCCCGGCATCGCCGGCGCTGAACCCCTTGTCAACGAGCGTCCGCAGCCCCTGGCCGAGGGCGAGCACGGTGCCCGCGGCGATCACCAGCGCCACCGCCGCGCCCAGCGCCGCCGGCCAGTAGGGCCGCACGTAGCGCAACAAGGCAGCAAGGGCCCGCAGATCGCTGGCCTTGCCGCGGTCTTCCTTCAGCGCGGCGTCCATGTAGGTCGGGTGGCGCAGGGTCGTGCTCCCTTTCCGCTGGGGTGCGGAAGGAATGCACATGCCGGCGCACAAGGCAAGCGGCAAGCCGCGGCCCGCCCGGCCCCTCAGGTCATCGGCGTGCCGCGAGCCG
>JABAOH010003446.1_pt2 | contig 16854 bp, 14 predicted proteins | sample 7062181 | NCBI WGS metagenome assembly JABAOH01 (sample SAMN14538630, study PRJNA623070) | marine sediment metagenome | biome: marine biome [ENVO:00000428]; feature: marine pelagic biome [ENVO:01000023]; material: deep marine sediment [ENVO:00002113]; isolation source: pool of 5 deep marine...
CAAAGTAGTCATAGTCTAAAAGGAGTACGTCATGAAAAGAGTTTTCATTTATTTGATGTTCCTTTTTCTGATTCCAGGAGTTATGCTGGCACAAGAAAGCAGGGTCGATCTCGGGATTTCAGTCTCCGATGGGAAGCTGCGGAGCTTCTATCTGGCAGTTAGTGATTATTACGGGGTATCGGGAAAAACGGTCGTGGCCACTAAAGAGCGCTATCACCTCCGTGATGAAGAACTCCCAGTTATATACTTTCTATCTGCCCGGGCCCGTGTAGCACCTTCAGTCATCGTCGGCCTCAGGATAAAAGGATTGTCGTGGCTCGATATCACCTTCCACTACGGCCTCACTCCAGAGATTTTCTATGTTCCTGTGACGGTGCAGAAGATAGGGCCTCCTTATGGTAAAGCCTATGGGCACTTTAAAAAGTACCGGTCCAAAAAGGAATGGAAAAAGATTGTCCTGAGCGATCATGAAGTCGCCGACCTTGTCAACCTCAGGTTCATCTCCGAACACTACAAGGTAAAACCAGAATTGGTCATGGAGATGCGGAGCCAGGGAAAAAATTTCCTCACCATTAACGAGGAAAACAGGAAAGCAAAAGCAAAGGCGAAGGGAAAATCCGGGAAGCCTAAGAAGGTCAAACCACGCAAAAAAAAGTAAAGCGCAAGTAAAATCTCAGCTAAATTAAGCTTGTCTTAGATTTGACCTATTTCATCTACTTTTTTGGCTTTAATTCCTCGATTATTTTCGCATCCACCCAGTATACGTCACTATACCCATTTCCTGGATTCAAATAAAATTCTTCCATCTCTTTATAGGAATAAGTTTTTTCTGAGAGGAGGTTATCATTCACCTTGTCTGATAAGAAAAAAAGATATTTTCCATCAGGTGAAACATATGGATAACGCTCATTGTTATCCTCGTTAATAATCGGTCCGAGGTTTATCGCCTCTGTCCAGGTGCCATCAGGATAACGGTAGCAGATATATAAATCACCGCTCCCGTATCCGCCGGAACGTGTGGAGGAGAATAAGATATATCGTTCATCAGGATCGATGAACGGTGTCCAATCAACAAATACAGTATTAATACTGGAAGGTAAAAGCTCCGGTTTTATGTAGCGTCCTCGCTGTAATTCAGATCTGTAGATGCCGTAGTTATTCTTTCCACCTTCAAAATATCCTACATAGTAAAGTGTGTACTGTCGCGTAACAGTGGGCTGCATTTCCGTATTAGCGGTATTAATGATGGAGTCTATCGGCTTGGGTTCTAACCACTGTGTTCCTTCACGCTCTAAAATCCATATATTTAGGTCTTTCTGCTCAGCTTCACCAGGGTCTATCGAATGCGACGCCGAAAAATAGACTCTATTTCCATCAGGAGAAAAACTTGCTTCGGAGCTTCCAGCTAAATGCGCAAATGGAGCACGCTCAGGCTTTGACCAGCCGCGGGGAGTCATCTTAATATGAAGAGTAAAGGCAGGAAATCTAAAACGATAATTGCTCATAAATCCCCTGGTCCAAAAAATTTCTTTTCCGTCAGGTGAGAAAGCTGGAAAGCTATGCTCGTGAAAACCTGTCGAGACAATCCCGGGTGCAAAAATTTCAGGAGTCATTCCTGGTGGTGTCTGGCCTAGATAAGGACCTTTTAGTTCTGATAAATCATTCCGTATTGAACAACCAGCATAAACAAGAAATATTATAATGATTGTTGAAAGAGCCAGTATTTTCACAATATCCTCCTAATAATTTTATTCTATTCTATCTACCATCAATTTATCCATTTTTTTGCATCTCTCTAACAGATTTTCGGATCTTTAATTCTCCGAAAAGTCATGATGGTTGATATATGGGACGAAGATAGAGATAGGCATGTAGGATCCATCAATCCACCTCCAGATGAGTTGAGAAGACGAAATCTCAAGGACAAATTAACGCCTTACAAGCTCTTTCTCATCTTCGCTACGTTATTCGCCTTCTGAAATGCGCTTAAGAACGTAAAACCTTTCCTGCTTCATTACGTAAATATATATGAATGATCTAAATATCTGTCCATCTGGAGCAGGACAATATCTATCATTTCATTAGTTTAATTTTCAGAGGAGGAAAAAATGAAATTACAAAAAACCAATAGGAGAAAGTTTATCACGAGTTTAGTCCCCGCCTGTGCGGTCACCTACATGGGTTCGAATGCCGCTTTTGCGTCAATTCTTCGGGCAGAGGGTACCCTAATCCAGGAGCAGAAGCATAAGTTTGATAATAAATTTGAACGCGAGCTCACGTACCGGCAAATGCTCGGACGCCAGTTTTATAATTTTCTTATCTTAGCCAGGGCCCTGGAGAAAGAGATGGGCAAGGAAAAAGCCATCGCCTTTCTCAAGAAAGTGAGCACTGAAAAACAAACAAACACTGGGGAGCAACAGGCGAGTAGTATGCCGGAAAACAGCTTCGCTGCGTATGTCAAACAGTTCCGGTCAGGATTCGATAACGTGTTGACGATGGAAATCGTCGAGGATACAGAAAAGGCATTTGAATTGAAAGTCACAGAGTGCATCTGGGCAGATACTTTCCTCAAAGCCAAGGCCGGTGACATCGGATACGCATGGGTATGCTGGGGAGACTATGCCTGGGCCGAAGGATTCAATCCCAAGATAAAATTGGTACGCGACAAAACTCTGATGCAGGGGCATGACCGCTGCAACCATCGATACATCTGGACAGGTTAAATACTAAAGCCCATCTTAAGCTCTAAAAAATAAGAAAAGAAGAAATAATCAATAATATCAGTACAGCCCTTATTCAATTCACTCGTACCGGAGTGAATCGACCGGGTTGGCCAGGGCGGCTTTGATTGACTGGTAGCTTATTGTCAGCACGGCGATTATCAAGGCGAGCATCGAGGAAAAAATGAGGATACTAAATCCAACTTTGGTCCGGTATGCGAAGTTGCTCAGCCACTGATTCATAACGAAATAACCAACAGGCCAGGCTATTAAAGTTGCAAGCAGGATACACTTAGAGAAATCTTTTGTAAGCAGCATAACTATTGCTGATGTTGATGAACCCAATACTTTTCTGATGCCGATCTCTTTGGTGCGTTCCTCGGCCGCAAAAGATGCTAACCCAAAAAGGCCCAGGCAGGAAATTATTACCGCAAGGACGGCGAAGCTGTTTAGAATTCCTCCTGTCCTTTCTATAGCTCTGAAATTCCGGCTAAAATCATCATCGAGAAAACTGTATTCAAAAGGATAGCCTGGTATTATCTTTTCCCAGGTCTGCTTTATGAGTTTGAGAGAAGAGGTAACGTTTTCTGGTGGAATTCTGATCAAAAGATTATCAACGCCTTGGGGCAGAAGTTGGAGGATAAGGGGCTCAATCTGATTCCTGTACCATTGAAAATGAAAATTTTCTACGACGCCGATGATCATTCCCGGATTACCCATATGAATCAGAGCTTCTCCGACGACAGACTCTTTTCCCATGAGTTTGACCATTTCCTGGTTGACGAGGTAACTGGCAGATTCATCGGAAGCGATTTCTCTGGCGAAGCTTCTTCCTTCGACCATCCTGATATTTAAAGTTTCCACGAAATCATTGTCAACCGCATTGTAGGATACTGATATTTGCTTGTCCGGGTCCTTCCCCTCCCAGTGGAATCCGCTCTGGTGCCAATTGAAATAAGGCAGGGAAGCCGCGGTTCCTGTCACACCCAGGATTCTTGCATCACCCTGCAACTCGTTCTTGAAGGCATAAAAGTATTTTTCGCTCCCGCGTCCCATCGGGATGCTTACAATATGGTCCTTGTTATAACCGGTGCCGATGCTTTGGAAATAATTGATCTGTTTATAGACTACAAACATCCCGATGATCAATAGAATGGAGAGCGTGAACTGAAAAGCAACAAGAGCCTTTCTCAACACAGAACTTTTCGCCCTGGATTTTAGCTTTCCTGTGAGGACTTTAACAGGCTGGAACGATGATAAGAAAAGGGCTGGATAACTTCCTGCCGCAAGACCAGTGAACAGAGCTAATCCTATGGACGCAAGCAGGATAAAAGGCTGGTTTAGAAGAATCTCCTTTCCGGTCAGCTTGTTGAACAGCGGAAGAAGGAGAGCGACCATTACCAGTGCCAAAATGACAGCTGTAAAAGAGAAAAACAGGGATTCGCCTAAGAATTGATAGATGATGTGCTTTCTAAAAGCCCCGACGACTTTCCTCATGCCGATTTCCTTGGCCCTCTTAGCCGAACGGGCAGTCGAGAGGTTCATGAAGTTAAAACAGGCGATTATAAGAATAAAAGCAGCCACCGTTAAAAAAACGTAGATGTTCGATTTTTCTGAGTAAAAAAAGAAATACCGCTCCCCAAAAGGCAGAAGGGCAAGTGCCGAATCCTGCCGACCCCCGTTATTCTTGATAACATCAGCAATCTTGGGATTCGTGCTTTCTGGATTGGTGCCATCTTTAAGTTTTACAAAAGAGTACACAAAGAAATTAGTCCACTCCGTATACCAACTGCCTTCTGTCAACACCCTGAATTCCATCGGCATAAGCATTTCGAACCGAAGCGTAGAATTGCGGGGTCTGTTGTCGATAACGCCGGTTACGGTCAATTCGTGCTCCTGGTTCATGGTCAGGATTTTGCCCATCGGATCTTGTTTTGGAAAATATTTTTCAGCGGACTCTTTTGAGAGCACGATGGAATAAGGCTCCTCGAAAGCTGAATCCGGATCCCCTCTTAAAAAGGGAAAGTTGAACATGCTGAAAAAGGAAGGGTCAACAAGCCGAATCCGTCTTTCGTAAAATGATTTATTTTTATAGGAGATTAGTGCATCTTGAAAAAACCAATGAAACCTTGTCGCATCTTCGATATCAGGGAATTCCTCTTTGAGTGTGGCTGCAAGCAACGCGGGCGAGGTTGAATTGTTGCGGACGTCAGTATGGACGAGAACCTGATAAATATTGTCAACGTCTTTATGGAACCTGTCAAAGCTCAGCTCATCGAAGACCCATAAGATGATAAAAAGACAGCAGGCGATGCCAACCGCCAGGCCGGTGATGTTGATGAAGGAGTAGCCTTTTTGATTTTTTATGTTTCTAAGGGCGATTTTCATGTAGTTTTTAATCATGACACCTCTCCAATACAAATGGTCTGAAATGAATCCTGGAAGGGATTTAAAAAGCAGGAACCAGAACCACAATTTTGCCCTGACAGGACCTTTTGTTTCGGCTTTGAAGCGATATTCCTCCTCAAAATCACCGATGGCCTGGTAATAATCATCGTCATTCAAGAAAAACCAGAGAATTGCTTTTCCCGGAAACGGAAGAGTATCTTTACGGGGATTCATCGATTTCTCTTAATCGAAAGCAAGCTTACATTCTTCTGTCCAGACTGCTTGATAGATTTTTCGTATTTCTTTGAGGGCTTTTTTTCCTGACGAAGTCAATGAGTACATGTATTTGCTCCGCCCGCCTCTCTCTGGAAAAGGCTCGCTGCTTCGTTTTTCAACATAATCGTTGTGAACCAGCTTTTTGAGCGGCTTATAGACAGCCCCGAACGACCATTCGTGGCCGGTATCTTTTGAGACCTGCTCACGAATGGATACACCGTAGGCATTGTCTTTTAGCTTCCAGATAGCCAGAAGGACTATCTCTTCGGACCTTGATAATAGAATCATATCGCTGTCTCCCTCTTCATTTGTATGAAAAATGGATATATATATTTATACGCAGACTATTAGAAAAGGTTTACCAGGATTAAAAAAATTCTTTTAGACAGGTATCCACTCTGTACTATTTCCGGTGCTGCACGGCGTTTCTGTCCGTAGGGGGCTTTAGTACCAATCTTGATTTGGGGGGGGAGCGATGTATAACTTTTTTTTGATATATCAGTATAATTATAGCGAGGGACATTTAAGTAAAAGGAAGAAAAATGCCCGATAAAGTTACCGGATCATTTTAACTAACCTGTGCATATGGCACAGGTTTTTTTAGGAGGCAGATGTGAAAAATATAAGCTTTTTTTTGGTGATTGCGGTGTTTTTTTCCGGTTTAATGACTGCTTATGCTATCGCTGATAGAGAAAAAGATAGAAAAGCTGTAGAAAAGGCAGCGCTTGATTACCTTGAAGGCTGGTATGAAGGAAACGCGGAACGGATGGAGGGATGTCTTCATCCTGACCTTCAAAAACGAGAAATACGCACATTACATCAGACAGGCAGAAGCCAGTTTGGTCTTCATACTGCATCGACGCTGATAGAAGGAACAAGACTGGGGTATGGCAAAAAATTTCCAGTTGAAGAAAGAAATATACAGATTACTGTGTTTGAAATATTTAAAAACATAGCAAGCGTTAAAGCCACCTCGAAACTAAGTACGGAATATTTACATATTGTGAAGTATAGCGGTGAATGGAAAGTTCTCAACGTTTTATGGGAGCGAAATTGATACTTTAGAAGCACACAAAGAAGCTTTGAATTAAATTAGGCTTTGGCCTTCAAAATATGAATATAGCTTGCTAACCTCACATAATGTAATATTTAGCGCCGTTGGTTTAGATAGTGTTGTTGCTTTTTAGACCTTAATGATCTTGCTTGATGTCCGGGCCTTTAATAGTTGACAAGGCTGTCTATCAGCCCCTTCATATCTTTTAGATACTCTTTCAGGACTTTACGACCAAGATTCTGAGTATCGGTTTATTCAGGATTGTTTATTTTATCTGCTGAACTTAAACGGCTTTTATCCGTATAATCTCGTAGGCGGTTTGGTCACTGCCGTATAAAGGTGAAATACATCCCTATGAAAAGGGAATCATCATGAAAAAACCAAAAGCCTTTAAATTTTTGTGTATTTTATCAGTTCTTTTATTTGTTGCTGCTTTCAGCAAAACAGGAATGACCCAGGTTGAAGGAGATGATGTGGTTATCGGCAAATCCCTGACAATTAAATCGAAGATCTTTAACGCGGAAATGCCAGTCTTGATTTCTGTACCGCAAGGCTATGACACCAGCTCCACCAAATACGCGGTTCTTTATGACCTAGCCTCCTGGCAATTCGCTTACGATTACGGAGCTGTAGATTATCTGGCAATAGGAATGTTTATTCCAAACATGATTATCGTCGGAGCGCCGCCACTTCAGAGGGGATACGTTCCCACTCCCTTTGAGGAACGCGGAGAAGAACTTTCGGGAGCAGATCTTTCGATAAAATTCCTCAAGGAAGAGCTGATTCCTTTCGTCGAGAAAAACTACCGAACCAACAAATTCAGGATTTTGTATGGTCACTCGATCAATGGGCTTTTTACAATGTACACGCTTTTCAATTACCCTGACCTTTTCTCTGCCTATATAGCCGGCAGCCCCTGGTTCCAGAACAACGACCAGTATTGGCTTAAGAATATCGAAAGAATGGCCAAAGTAAGGAAAGTGGATGATAAATTCCTTTTCATGACAGTTGGAAAAGAGGAAGACGAGCTAACTCTTGATACTTATAAAGAACTTGAAAAATGGATGAATGATAATCCGATTACGGGCCTGACCTGGAAGAGCGCATGGGTGGAAGGCAATCACGGATCCATGGTAGGCAGAAATATTTATGACGGACTTCAATTCATCTTTAGCGGCTGGAGGCCGTCTCGTGAACTCATAAGAAATGCCGACCTGGACCAGATTAAAAAGTATGTAAAAACGCATCAGGAAAAGTGGGCAAAGTACGGGTTTGACGAATATTCTATTCTCCCGGAGCGAATGGTCAATTCCCTGGGATACTTTTTACTCGGCCAGAAGGAATTCGATAAAGCAGTTGAGATTTTCGCCTTCAACGTCGAACGCTTTCCAAAATCCTTCAATGCCCATGACAGCCTCGCAGAAGGCTACATGATGATGGGTGACAAGGAAAAGGCGATTAAATACTACAAGATGGCCGTCGAGCTCAATCCCAATGATACTCCCTATGCTAAAAGAGTACTTAAAGGCTCGAAGGACAAGCTGCGTGAACTTGGTGTAGAAAAATAAGATTTTGGTTGGAGCATCATAATCCTCTCCAGGATGTGGAAATGAGAGCCTGCCTGTATGCGAAAAACCAGCGCTTAAGCTGTTTTCTTATTCATCACGAAGTGAATTTACAGGATTGGCGACTGCGGCTCGAATTCCCTGAATACAGACTGTAGCCAGGGCTATCGCCAAAGCTCCTCCGGCGGCCATAAAAAATACAGCAATATTCATATTGATACGGTAAGCAAAATCCTGCAGCCATCTGTTCATGGAATACCAAGCAATGGGGGAAGCGATAATCACTGAAATAAGAATGAGCATGAAGAATTTCTTAGACAGCATGGTAACGATATTTGAAGTGGAAGCGCCAAGAACTTTGCGGATACCGATCTCTTTTGTCCGGTATCGGGTGACAAAGGAAGCCAGGCCAAAAAGGCCGAGACAGGCAGTGATAAACCCCAGGCCTGTGATAACCCCCAATAGCCTCCCCATCTGGTCTTCGTAGCGGTATTCGCGGTCAAAGCTATCATCCAGGAAGGAGTATTCAAACGGAACTCCTGGAAAATGCCCATCCCATTTTTTGTTTATAAACCGCATAAGTTCTTTCATGTTTTCAACACGAATAGATAGAGTGAACGTATTCATGAGAGAAGGTTCTATATCCATAATAAGAGGCTCAACGATTTCCTGCATGCCCCTGAAGTGAAAATCGTCAGTGACTCCGATTATTCTTTTTGTCATCCTGTGATAGTGAGCCATAAAACTCTTACCCAAAGCTTCTTCAGGGGAAGAAAAGCCCAGTTCTTTTACTCCCGCCAGATTGATCAGGTAGGCTTCTTTTTCGTCATTTCCCGTATTGCGCTGAAAGGGCCTTCCGGCGACCATCTTGATTTCGTATTCAGGTATAAAATCATAATCCGTTGTTATGACTTTAAGCCGTGGGGCATTTCTGAAATCTTCAGCTTTTGTTGTCAGATAGTAGCCGGAATCTGTTTTATCTCCAGGAACAGATGAAGAAACAGTGGCTCCAGTAATAGAAGGGTTCTGGAGAAAATCTTCTTTAATGGCCTCGAAATCTCTTCTTAAATGCTGCAAATTACTCTGAACACGAAGAATGAGCTTTTGCTCTAAATTAAATCCCAGGGCACGTCCTTTCATGAAATTTAATTGTTTAAAAACAGTCAAGGTGCAGATGACAAGGAAGATAGAGATGGCAAACTGCCCGACAACAAGGAACTTTTGCACTCTGGCTCCCCGGGAGGTTGGGGCTGATTTGCCTTGAAGGACAGATGTGGGTTTGAAGCCTGTAAGGATTAAGGCCGGATAGCATCCGGATCCAATGCTGACAATTAAAAGCAATCCCAGCAGCGAGAGAAGCACTATCGGCTGTTTAAGGCCGGCTGGAGTCAATTCCGTGCCCGCCATCTGGTTAAAAGGGATAAGCAGCAGAGAAATCAGCCCGAAGGCAAAAATAAAGGCAAGAACTGTGATAAGAAATGATTCTCCCAGGAATTGCCATATAAGCTGCCGGCGCTGCGCTCCCACGACTTTGCGCAAGCCTACTTCTTTTGTCCTGGTAGTGGAGAGAGCCGCGGAGAGGTTTACAAAATTCATGCAGCCGATGAGTAGAATCAGGAAAGCTATTATGGAATATATATATAGATAATTCCAATTGCCGGATGGCTCAATTTCCCATTGGTTACGTGAATACATATGGATTTTGGTCACGGGCTCGAGGAAGAACTCATTCAAATCCATTTTCCGGTTATATTTTTCTGTATATTTCTGAGCGCACATTCGGGCGACCTGCTGGATCTGCTTTTCAAAATCCGTAACATTTGCGGTAGGAGCTAATTTCACATAGGTGTATTTCCCGTGCCAATCTAGCCAATCCTCTTCAAATAAAGGTAAGTTGCTGGTTATCGTCGGCATGGATATGAACATGTCGTATTTAAGGTGGGTATTGGCAGGCGCATTTTTGATAACGCCTGTCACCTCAAAATCCTGGATTTCCACAGAACCAGTATCATAATCGATTTCAATTTGAAGTGTTCTACCTAGAGATGGTTCTTCACCGAAATACTTTTTTGCCATTCCCTCGGTTATGACCACGCTGTTAGGGTCCACGAGGGCTTTCCGCGGATTGCCCTGGAGGAATGGGATATAGAAAAATTGGAAAATGTCTTTATCCGCAAACCAGATACGGTTTTCAAAAAAGCATTTTTCTCCCTGTACAACAAGGACATGGCTTGCATTTTCAGGAGGAGGGACAACCCTTATTGCTTGTTCTACTTGCGGATAACTTGCCTTTAGCTCTGGTCCTAACGGTCCCGGGGTCGTTGAGAACCGGAATTCGCCGACTATGTTTATCCTGTGCGTAGCCATTCGGTAGATGCGGTCAGCGTCCTTATGAAAAGTATCGTAAGATAGTTCGTTGGTCACATAGAGGATGATCACCGCACAGCAGGCGAGGCCTACAGCCAGGCCTGCGATGTTGATGAGGGAATAGAGCTTTTGTCGTTTTATTTTTCTAAGACCGATTTTGAGATAATTAGATAAAAGCGGTGGCATCCAGCGGCTCTTTTTTCAAGGCGGAAGTCCGCTTATGCTACGGGTATCAGTCTTGAAATATTCTTCGCCAATACTGTCTGCTTCTCCAATTTTTCTTACTGCTTCTTCAAAAGCCCTTTTCTCCGACGAACCAAGGCTTATCATATGGTCAATTTTATCTCTGAGATGACACTCCAGCTCTTCCTTGTAACCATCTTCGAGGGCGCTGTTTTTATTGAGGGTTACCCGCCACTGTTTTATTGCCTTTTCAAGGTCAAACATTTTTTTCTCCTATTTTTTATCTTTTTATCTGCTTCTTTCACTAAATCGCAGGGAAAGGCTCCCATAGACTGGAAAGTACCCTATGGACACTCATCCACTGTTTTCTTTCTTTCTCCAGTTCTTTTTTTCCCAGCTCAGTTAGCCTGTAATATTTTCGTCGCCGTCCATTATCGGATATTTTCCATTGGGATCGGATGAAGTTTTCTTTCTCCATGCGATGAAGCACAGGGTAGAGCATGCCTTCTGACCATTCCAGGGTACCCCCCGAAATTTGAATGATGCTTTGGATAATCTGATAGCCGTATATTTCTCCGCTGGCAAGAATGGATAAGATCATAGGTTTGGTTGAAGCGGCCATTAAGTTTTTCGATACCATTTTTGACCTCGCATACCTAATATCTATAGGTATTATACCTAGAATGCTTAGGTATATCAACAGCTGATTTTATTTTTCTTTTGAACCTTCTCCACTTTGATAGTGTAGAAATGGCACATCATATTACATTTGGAGACATTGAAACAAACAATATTTTTAGGTAGGATGTATTGAGAATATTGTATAAAATATACCGAAAAGATTTCTTAATAGGAGGCAAACGTGAAAAAGAAGCTTATTTCCGTCCAAATTTTTCTTATCGTCTTAGTTTTAATATGCATTTCTAGTGCATTCTCCAAAGTGAAAGAGAAGCCCGATTATTCCGAGGCCATCCGGATGATTGACACCTGGCTTGAGGCCCAGCGCGAGTATGACGATCTGCCCGGCATATCAGTGGCCATTGTCACGGATCAGGAAATACTCTGGAGCAGAGCCTACGGGATGGCCGACCTCGAAAAGAAAGTCTCTTCATCCCCGAGCACAATTTACAGTATCTGTTCGATCTCCAAACTGTTCACTTCCGTGGCCATAATGAAGCTCCGCGATGACGGAAAGCTGCGTCTCGAGGACCTTGTCGCTGATCACCTCCCCTGGTTTAATCTCCAGCAGCAGTTCCCGGGCACAGGCCCGATAACCATTAGGTCAGTCCTTACACATTCTTCCGGCCTCCCCCGTGAATCGGACTATCCCTACTGGTCCCCGCCTGGTTTCCCCTTCCCCTCAGCAAAGCAGGTTAAGGCCAAGCTGGGAAGCCAAAAAACCCTCTACTCCCCCTCAACCTATTTCCAGTACAGCAACCTGGGGATATCTTTGTTGGGAGAGATCGTTGCCGAAGTCTCTGGAATGTCCTTTGATAAATATATCGAAGATAACATACTGAAACCTCTGCGGTTGGCCGATACCCGCACCAAGCTTCCCGAATCCCTCTGGAGAGGGAAATTAGCGACCGGACACTCCTCCAAAAAACGTGACGGCAGCCGCAGAAAGCTCCCCTTATTCCAAGCCAAAGGTATCGCCGCAGCCGCTGGCTTCTCCTCTACGGTCGAAGACCTTGCCCGGTTTGCCTCCTGGCAGTTTCGCCTTCTGGAAAAAGGAGGGGAGGAAATAATAAAAGCTTCCACTCTCCGTGAAATGCACCGTGTGCATTGGATGGACCCCGACTGGAAAACCACCTGGGGGCTTGGCTTTTCTGTCTGGGAAGTGGATGGAAAAACAATGGTCGGCCACGGAGGGTCGTGTCCAGGCTACAGAAGCACCCTGACTATCGATCCCAGCAAAAAACAGGCATTCGTCGTCATGATTAACGCCAGCGGTGTTTCCCCGAGTAGATATGCGACAGGAATGAGAAATATCTTGAATAAGGCCAAAGATAAGGATGAGGAGGATAAAGCAGCGGTTGACCTTGAAGCCTATGCGGGTCTTTACGATTCACAGCCCTGGTGGGGAGAGACAGTCATCCTCCCTTGGCAGGGTAAACTGGCTATGTTCGGACTGCCATCTGGAAATCCAGCTGAGAGCTTGAGACTGCTGAAGCACATCGAGGGCGATACGTTCCGACGAGTGCGCAAAGATGAAACCCTCGGGGAAGAAGTGGTGTTTGAGAGGGATAAGACCGGAAAAGTATTCCGGATGTGGCATCACAGCAACTACGAGAATAAAATAAGATAGCTTGAATTGCTGTAGAGATGTTCCTTGCCTGGCATCAAGTTGAGCCCTTTTTGGCCATTAATCTTTCGATTTCATCGATTTCTTTGGGGACACCCTTTGACAATACTTCACACCCATCCTTGGTTATCAAGATAGTGTCTTCAATCCTGATGCCGATGTTCTTTTCTGGATAATACAGGGCAGGCTCAATAGTAAAAACCATCCCTTCTTTTAAAGGAACTGCTCGTGGGCCAACATCATGGACAGCCATACCGACATAATGATGAATAGCTCCTTTCAATCCCCTCGGATCCAGCCCTTTCTCCTTCATGACTTTGGAAACGTATTCCTGAACATCTTTAGATGTAACTCCTGGACGGTAAGCCTCGATGCACGCTTTTTGAACTTCTAAGACTATCTGATAGACCTCTTTCTGCTCAGGTGAAAACTTTCCTGAAGCAGGCCAGGTCCTGGTTATGTCCATGCAGGTATAGTCGAGGTCAGCACCAAAGTCCATGAGGACTAAATCACCCTCCTCAATCTTTCTCGAATTCTGGCTGTAATGGTGAATACATGAGTTTGGGCCAGAACCAACGATAGGAGGATAGGCTGCGCCCTTCGCTCCATTCTTCAAAATAACGTGCATGACAGCTGCTTCTAGCTCATATTCATAAGCACCTGGCTTGGTTGCTAGCATCGCTTGTTTTACTGCTTCTGCAGAGACTTTTCCGTTTCTTTTAAAGATTTCAATCTCTTCCTGACTCTTGATGGTTCTCATGGAGTCGATATAAGGAACGATATCCTTGAACTCGAAGACAGGGTACCGTTCCTTGAGCTTCTTGATTCGGTAGTTATCGAGCGGAATCTGGTCGTTATAGTGAATTCTGTTCTTTCTTCCGACAAAGATAAAAGTTTCCCAGCGGGCATTATCCACGACATCCCGTGGACTCAGTCGAACATGAAAAGTGAGTCCAAAGTCTCTTGCTTTTCTGGCGATAAATTCGTCGAAATAGGTGAGAGGGAATATGTTTGCGAGCCCTGTCTTTTCTTTTGCCTTCTTGTCTTTCATCAGATTCGGACCTTCAACTTTCTCCTCTCTAGGGGTCTGTCGGGGCAGAAAGAGAAATGATTCTTTCGTCTTTGGGGCCATAACCAGGATTGCGCCTAAATCTTCTATGCCTGTAAAATAGTAGAAGTCATTATCCTGTCTGTAATGAGCGCCGGGCTGGGGCATCGATTCTCCAAACAGAACAATAATTCCGTCTTTTATCTGTTCCATTATAGCAGCTCGTCTTCTAATGAATTCTTCTTTTGAATATCCAGTCCTCTGTGCTAAAGACACTGACAGAAATATAAAAATATAAAGAGCAAGGATTAATGAAGACTTAAAAATTTTTTTTCTTATCATTCCGTCCTCCTATCGAGATTTCATCTTTATACTTTCCCAATGCCTTTAAAACCAATCTAGAGCAAACGAGACAAAACTTCAAATTAAAATAAGTAGGGCTTTAATTTATCAAATCCTAACAAAATAGAATCATTTAATAAACTCTGTATGGATTTGATTAATCAAATTTTGAAAAAAGGGAAAAACTACTGTTTCTGATTTATATACAATTCTGCATGATATGACAAGAATAGCAAATCATCTTAGGCTCACAATTTCATCTGAGTGCTCTCCGCCAACCATATTTTCCAGCAAAAGCCTTTGATCTATGCGGGGCGAGGGGTGAGTATTTCTGATCAAAAGTCTAAAGTCATTTTTAGCTAAGGCGGGAGCCTATCGTCTTTCTGCCTTGCTGGGAGCTTTCCAGTATGATTTTCTCATCGGAAGCCGCTTCTTATCGCCTTTTCTTCATCTTGACATCGCTCATCCGCCGGAGATATCATTTTTGTTCAGGAGGCAGCATGGCTTTGAGGCTCAAAGGAGAGCAATGGCCGTTGAAAAAAGCAATCTCCTATCCCTATTTCTTGCCTCGACCTACGATATAAGTAATAGGGCTGGTCGAGGATATGAGGAAACCAGTCAAGAAGTTTGCCATTCTTTCGAGAAAAGAGGTTCCGGTCTCATTTACCGGAAAGTTAAAAAAACAGATCATGGCAGCAATAAGATTCAGAAGCACAATAAATAGTCGGGTATAGGCGGCTAATAAGAAGGAAATTTTATAAATAGTTAGGTTAGAGATGAAACGCTCAACACTGGAATTGCTGTGCTGTCCAAGTTGTCAAGCTGAGCTTTCTCTGCGAGATGAACACGGTGAGGAGACTGTGGATGAAGGGGGCCTGTTTTGCTCACGCTGCGAGCGGGCATTTTTCATCAGGAACGGTGTTGCCTGCTTTATCGATCCGCAGGAATTAGAGGGCCTTAACCGACGCTTCGCTCGCTTCTATGACAGGATTTCGAAAGTCTACGCCCTGTTCACCAAGATGGCGTTTTTGCCCATGGGCGGAGAACGAAAAGCGCGCAAAGAGATTTTGGACCGGCTGGAATTAAACAGTGGGCGCATTCTGGAGGTTTCGATAGGTTCTGGTGAGAATCTTCCCTACCTATTTGAATCGCCAGGTGTAGGCGAAGTGTATGGCCTGGACATCTCTGCCGGCCAACTGGCGCGCTGCATTAGCTTCATCAACAAGCGAGGTTGGCCAGTAGACCTCTTCCTGGGGGCGGCTGAGCAGCTGCCCTTTAAGGCGGGATCATTCGACAGCGTCTTGCACATCGGCGGGATAAATTTCTTCTCGGGCAAAAAGCAAGCTATTGATGAGATGATACGAGTAGCGAGGCCAGGAAGTAAAATCGTCATTGCCGATGAGACGGAACGGTTGGCTCAATTCTTCAATCGTATTGCTGGTTTCTTGCGCCGGCACAAAGGCGAGAAGATAGACGTGGCTGTGCCCCTTCATCTGGTGCCGGAAACGATGGGAGAGATGCGTGTTGACGGCATATGGAAAATGCACGGCCAGTTTCATGGCTACTGCCTGGAATTCAGAAAGCCAGCATGACCGAGATGCTTGGCTTCAACTAGCCCAATACACATTATTGTTTATTTAGCACCATGATGGTTTTTTCTATTCCTAAGTGATTACAAATCACACAAGCAGCGAGGTTTTGTGCGGCCTTCGCCACTCATTCTTTTCCACCAGGAGCTTTTAATTTTTGGCGGGGAGAGTGGGAAGTATTCCTGAAAGTAAGAAATGAAGAATATATTTTTTTTGCTCCGCATAAAAGACATTTTTTTTGATGCTACATAATACTGAGACAAAACAAAGGATTTAATCTTTCAAAAAAATTAAAAAAATAGGTTGACAAAATGATAAACCTAAGTTATATTATGAGTAGTATAGGTTACATAATTGGTAACATGGGTTACAAAAATATTGGTCCATTTTTTATATGAATAAATGACACTGGACGTAAGGAGGTAAACCATGACCAACCAGATTGAGATGTTTGACAGGAAGAGGAAAAAATTCCGCGGTGGTCAAATCTTGGGATTTATAGTTTTTTTCGTCGCCTGGATAGTAAGAACTCTAATAAAAATGCTTGATCTGAAATTGGGAACTCTCTATACAGGTAGCATGATAATCCTCTTGCTCGCCATTGCTGTGATGGCATATTTTGCCGCCAGGTCAATAATTGTGGAAAGAAAGATAAGAAAAGACCCTTTCTTAAAAGAAGCGCTTTACAACGAGCTGGTGCAATTGAATGAGTTAAAAGCATGGAAAATCGGTTTTTTCTCGTTGATACTATTTATCATTCTGGCCGCTTATCTCATTATCGCTGATTTGCTTAAGGATCCAATGATTCTGGTGGTAGGTGCATTTCTGGTAGGATTTGGTTCTTACAGTATCACGGTACATCTATTGGATAGGTGATGCCATGCCTGAAAAAGCTCTTAAAAATACATTGAAAGTTCAGCGAGCAAAGAAAGATCTGACTCAGGAGCAACTGGCCCAGATGGTCGGAGTGACGCGAAAAACCATCAATACCGTAGAAAAAGGGAAGTATGTGCCCTC
>JABAOH010015679.1_pt3 | contig 16852 bp, 13 predicted proteins | sample 7062181 | NCBI WGS metagenome assembly JABAOH01 (sample SAMN14538630, study PRJNA623070) | marine sediment metagenome | biome: marine biome [ENVO:00000428]; feature: marine pelagic biome [ENVO:01000023]; material: deep marine sediment [ENVO:00002113]; isolation source: pool of 5 deep marine...
CCAGTCACCGCTCTTAACCATATTTAAGCCGGAACTGAGGTAGTAAGTCTCATCGCTCTGATGAGTGGTTATCTCTGAAAGACCCGAACAGAACAGAGCAAAAGATGCTATAGCGAGAATAAAATATATCTCTTTGCCTTTAATAAATCCCAATGCTTTCGTTTTTGAGTTCATCAGCTTTCCCATTCAAGCCGGTTTATGTTTTTTTCCATAAATCAGAATTATATTTCTAAGATAAATAAATGAACCAACCGACTGTCCCAGAATAAACACCGGGTCCTTCCTGTGAATAGCATAAGTTAACAGGAGAAGCCCACCGGAAAGGCTGAAGAACCAGAAAATATTGGGAATGTAACTCTCCTTTCTTCTTTCCGAGGCAATCCACTGAAAAAGAAACCTCATAAAAAAGAGCCCCTGCGCAAAGAACCCCAATACTAACCAGAAGTCCATATCTACTCCTTAATCTTATAATTTAGTCTTCTTCTCTTCATCCACACTACTGCCAGAAGGTCAATAAACGCCTTAAACACTCTATTCCACACGCCATACTTCGTCTTTCCATAAAGTCGGGGATGGTGGTCAACTTCCACCTCCACGACTTTAGCCCCTTCCCATTTAAGAAGAGTAGGAAGAAAGCGATGCATTCCATCAAAAAGCTTCAATCTGGACAGGAACTTTCTCTTATAAGCTCTTAGCGTGCAGCCCACATCAGTGATCTCTTCTTTGGTTACTTTATTCCGGATATAATTGGCTATTCTGGAAGAAATAATCCTCAACCAGGGGTCATGCCTGCGACTTCGCACCCCGCAGACCACGTCATAATCTCCCATCTGTTTAAGAAGCTTGGGAATATCCTGAGGGTCGTTTTGCATATCAGCATCCATGGTAATTACAATCTCTCCTTGGGCCCGGAAAAATCCCGCAGCCAGAGCAGCTGTTAAACCACAATTTCTTTCAAATTCTAATACCATCAATTGTTCATATTTTCTCTTTAGAGCCCGAAGAACCTCATCGCTTCCATCACTGCTCCCATCATTAATGCAGATTATCTCATATTCTTTCTGCAGAGAATCCATAACCTCGGTGAGGGAGTTTAATAGAATCTCCAGATTATCTCTCTCGTTATAAACAGGAATCACAACCGAATAATCCATAACACCCCACCACTTGTAGCAGCAAAGCGTAAGCTTTGCCCTGCAGCTACTTCATTATTTTCGTCCCTGCCAATTTTAACTTTTTATCAATGAGCGGAGAAAGAGCCGTTTTTCTTCTACCATCAAGTACATCTATCTCTTTTACGCCTTTCTGAAGCGCCTGGACGCAGGAATTTATCTTAGGAATCATCCCTGAAACAATCGTTCCTTTTCTTATAAGCTTTTCAACCTTTTCTATTCTTATTTCCTCAATTACAGACTTCTCATCTTCAGGATTCTCCAGAATACCTGGCACATCAGTCAAAAAGGCCAATCTTTCTGCTCCAATAGCAGCGGAAAATTGCGAGGCAAAGATATCGGCATTGATGTTATAGGTGACTCCTTTTCTATCCATAGCCACAGGAGAGATAACCGGAATGGAACCCTTATCCAAAAGCATATTTAAAATTTCAGGATTTACTCTCTCCACTTCAGCCACATATCCCAGGTCATGTTTCCCTTTCAGCTTCTTCGCTTCCACTAAAAAACCATCCTTCCCGGAAATACCTACAGCTTTCCCTCCCAGAAGATTAATCCTTCCCACTATCCTCTTATTTATCCCTGCCAGAACCATTTCCACAATTTCCAGACTTTCACCATCTGTGTATCTCTGTCCTTCAATGAACCTTGGCTTCTTACCCAAAATACCCAGCTTTTCAGTAATTTCCAGCCCGCCGCCATGGACAATAACTGGGTGTTTCCCTCCCTTTGCCAGCGAGATAACATTTTTCAGGTGGCTATCCATCACCGGTTCTTTTAAAAGTTTTCCCCCAATCTTTATCACTAATAACTCTTTCAATGTTCCCCCTCTCCTTGGTTCTATCTCAAATGACTCTCCGTCAGTTTTTATAACGATAGCGCCATTCTTGGAAGTAGAGAAAAATCTTGTATTACTGTACTTTTCTTCTAATTTTCTAACCTTAAACTTGGTTGATATTATACCATATTTGGGAGCCACTTTATATAAGAATTTTGGAGATATCTGCCCTTTTCCATGATTGGGTATCTGCAAAATATCGCTTTCAATCTCTTCTTTGCTCAACTCTTCCTGGGCCTCATAATCAATATCTCCTGTAAATAGAATTCCAAAATCTCCATAGCTCAACTTGATAACCAAGGAATTACTGTCAATATTTTCTCTCATAATTCTGGGATTTAGGATGCAAAGTTTTACATCATTATATTCAACCTTTTCACCATACGCCATATGTTTCAAGGGAATCTTCCTCTTTCCGATAACCTGAAGGAACTCATCAACAAGGTCGTCAGCGTAATTTTGACTGTTATAGTACACTCTTTTTACTTTAAATTTTTTGAGAATGGGAACTAAACCCCCTATATGGTTATAATGGGGATGAGTCAAAAAGATTGTATCTAGTTTGGAGATGCCATTTTTCAATAAGTAAGGAATCACCACTTTCTCTCCTATATCAAATTTTCCTATTGTGCCACCCCCGTCTATCAATATATCTCTCCTGTTGGGCACTCTGAGATGGATTGCGTCTCCTTGTCCTACATCGAGAAAAGTAACCGATAGGTTCTTGGAAGGTAACAGTTTCTTTCCAGTTATTGAGAATAGAAAAATAAGGGGAAAAAAGAGGAGAATCGTGCGAGCAAAGCGCGAAGTTTTCATTTTTGGCAAAAATATGAAGAAAAGGTAGTAAGTCGATAAGAATATAAGAGAGGGACTGACTACGTATTTGAAAGAGAATGGTAACGAAGCAAAAAATCGAATACATCCGAACAGAATAATTATAAATAGCCTGTTCATTATGTTAATAACCTGGGCAAGGCTTAGTGAGAAAAGACCCAATATCGATGAGGCAAATCCCAGGGATATAATTACAGCAACCTGAGGAACAACAAGAATGTTAGAAATTAGAGCGATTAAGGAAATTTTATTAAAGTAAAAGGCAATTATGGGATAGACACCAACCAACGCTCCGGCAGAGACTGCTAGTGAAGTTAGAATGTAAGTAATAACCCTGCGAGGTTTACCTAAACGAAAATAATCGAGGAAATGGGGGGTAAGATATAGGATTCCCAGGGTTGCCATAAATGAGAGTTGAAATCCAACGTCGAATAGAGTAAAAGGATTGAACAGGAGAATAATAAAGGCAGCGAGAGCCAGACTATTATATAGGTGTTTATCCCGCTCCAGAAGAATTGCCACCAGCCCACAGGTAGCCATAATCGATGCCCTAATTGCTGAGGGACGACCACCGGCTACTTGAGCATATACAATAACTACTATTATTGTCAAAAAATAGGTTGTCTTTTTGGGAATTCCTATTACACGAAAGAAAGCATAAAATATGAAAAGAACTAGGCCCACATGTAGGCCACTCACAGCCAGTGTATGGAGCACTCCAGCATCAGCAAATACCCCTTGAATCTGCCTGGGTAAGCCGCCCCTTTCTCCCAGCATTACTCCTGCAAGAATTGAAGATTCCAGTTGAGGAAGATTGCTTTTGATAATATAATCTATTCTTTTTCTAATTTTTGCAATAATTGAACGGAAGATGCTTATTCTTGCTTTTCCCAATCTCTCAATATCTTCACTCTTATAGACGGAAAAGAGCGAATGGACATTCCGATGGCTCAGATATCTCTGATAGTCGAATACTCCTGGATTAGTTGAAGCCAAAGGAGAGGAAAGTCTACCACAGATGTTCATTCTATCTCCGTAATCTATCTGGATAGGCTCAGAAGTATAAAGAAAGACCTGCGTTTTTCCTGTTACTATTATTTCTCTCTTATCAGTGGTTAATCTCTCGCAAGCTAAAACAAAATCGGTCTTTTCCAATGACCTCTTGGGAACTGAAACTACAACACCGGTAAGATGGGTTCTCTTGGGAGTGGGAAAAGAAATGTAGCGGCTTATCTCATTCGAAGGCAGAAGGCGGGCTTTTAGATGTCTGGTAATTCCCAACGAAATGAAGGCTAAGAAGAAAAGGACTAAAGCGATGTTTCCACGATTTCGCTGAAGAATGAAATAGAAAACTGAAGCCAGGCCGAACAAAGATAAGAAGATGGTTATAAACCAAAAATATTTAGCTCCTGTGAAGAAATTGCCCAGGAGAATTCCAAATATGTATCCAATTACAATTAAAATGAGTGGCGTTAAACTAAATCTCCTCATTCATTGTCCTTGTGTGAGGCCGATTCAGTTGATGCAAATTTCTAAGAAGGTAGACCCCGTTACACAGAAAATCCTCATTTTGTCTTGACAAACGGACCTTCTAACGGGGCAAATGCGGTAGGATTAGTTATCCAGCAGGCATTCTTTGTCTAACTCATTTCTCCAAAATTACAGGATTTCTCAGGTTAACTATTCCCTCAGCAATAGACTCAATCATGTCGCCGGGCTGAAGCCCTTCCTCAGGACCTGCTGGAGGGCTGGCTGTGGAAAATATATCTCCCGGCTCTAAAGTCATAATATCGCTTAAAAATTCGAGGATTTCCGGTATCTTGAAAATTAGATTCTTCGTGCTGGATTCACATTCAACTTTGCCATTTCTTTTTCTAATCATTTTTACATTATGCGGGTCAGGGACTTCATCCTTGGTCACAATCCAGGGACCGATAGGGCAAAAAGAGTCGAATGCCTTACACCTTTGCTGGTACATTACATGACCCGGCTGAATCATCTCTATATCGTGAGCTGTTACATCTACAATCATTGTATACCCAAAAATATAATCATATGCTTTCTCCTTGGGAATATGCTTGCCTTTCTTCCCAATCACTACAGTGAATTCCCATTCCTGGAAAAGACATTTGGAGGATGTCCCCGGCCATTTCCCGCCCTTGGGTATCACGATCGGCTCATCAGGACCTATTACCGTAGATTGTGCTCTGATAAAAAAGACAGGAACCTGGGGCTTGGGATAACCTAACTGCTTGCGATAATCTTCGTAATTAATGCCAATACAGACTATCTTGGGAGGCTTCGGTATGGGAGCTTTCAATTTCACTTTCTCCAGGGGAAAAACAGCACCCGGCACATTGAATTTTTGACCTTCAACGTAATTAATTATCTCTTTGGCTGCCTTAAGCGCAGGCTCTCCAGCTGCAATAAATTCCACCATGGAAACAGGAACAGTCCGGCAGGCAGTCTCCTCGGGATTGGTAACCTTTTTGACCTTCGATAAATAGCTGACGCATGCTCCATTAAGGTCTATCACATTGTTATCCACGACCACGCCAACTCTCAACCTTCCACCTTCTTCAAAAGTTACAAATTTCATAATAAGCCCCCTCTTTAAAATGGAATAATTTAATCAAACTTTAGCATACTACCTCACAAAAAGTCAAGTACTCTTTGATTTTGTTAGTGCCAAGAATTTTCGTAGAGTTTTTGTTAAGCTAACGCACAGAATAAGGTAGCAAAACAAATTCCGCATCCTAATTGTCAAGCTTAGCTTCGTTACCAAAGTCTTTGGGATTCCGTAACAATAACATAAATATTAAGAAAAAACAAATAGCCCTTCTTTCATCATATTTTCTTTTTAGTATCACTATCTCATCATTGCGTTTGATGCTATCAACATAACTAATAAAACTCCGTTTTTTACTCTTTTAATTTATACACTACCATAAATTTTGCTTCCCTAATCTTTATTGAAAAATACTCTTTTTTATATGGATATTCTGCCCTGTCTTTCCTGTAATTACTCAAAAAGTATTTTGCCTTATCCAGATTTTTTACGTAAAGTAATCTCTTTCTATCCTCATAGGGTAAAATATAAGCATTTTCCTTTCCAGGCTTATTAGCAACAAAAACTTTTATGATTTTATCTTTATCATTTCTCAAAATATGTTCTAAAGCTTTCCTATAAGATAAGCCCCAGTAGTCTAATGCAAACTCATATTTAGCTCGCCTCATATCTCTACCAGCCAATATATTGCCATAAACACATTGATGAGGGTGATATTTTACCATGAACTTAACTGTATTGACCAGGCTGGATACTAGGATGAAAATAAAAGCCGTAATTATAATCTTATAACCTAACCCATAAAATCTTATTTTAATAAATTTAAATAATGCTACTAATCCTACCAGGGAAAATATTAAGAAAATGGGATAAATAAAGTAATGATGTCGCCAGCCAGCATATAACTTTGTCTCATATATAATGGGAACTATAATCGGAAGAAAGAATAAAAATATTGCTATTAAAACAGTCCGATTCTGAGGATAAAGCTTTGGTGGATGGTTAAATGAGACCTTTATAGAAATAAAAAAACCAACAAAGAAACAAAAACTATAAAGCAAAGGAGTGGTGACAGCTATCCATTTAGAAGTATAGAACCAAGGTGGTGGTAGACCTCCGGGATGAAATTTTAATGTGGCTACAAGTGCCTTAAAAAAATTACCGATTGGATTTCCCCATAGTAAAGGCCAAAAAAGAATAGTAAAGGCAATCAATAAAACTGCATATACAAGACCAGTTTTAATAATATTTTTCATTCCTTCTTTTTCTCCTCTAAGCCTTAATAAATCTATGCCCAAAAAGCCAAAGGTACATAAGGGTAGGATAACCCCTACCACACGAATATCAATCAAAATAGCACAAGTTAACGCATGAAAAACAGCTCTAGGAAAAGTCTTCTTCTCAAGATATCTTATTAAAGTATATACACTTATTACATAAAAAGATAAAAGCGCAATGTCTACTGAGTTATAAAAAGAATGGGAAAATATTCTGGGATGTAAAATTAGAAATAGACTCCCCAACAATCCAATTTTCCAGCTCTTAAAATCAAATTTGCATAATAAATAAAAAAAGAATACGCTTAAATAAAAAAGCAGAAAGGTAAACAAGTATCGCATAAGAAGGACATCCCTTGAATCAGCGAGTTTTAGTACTTTCATTTTAACAAAAACTAAAAATAGTTCAAAAGCGGGCCCGTGAATCCAATCGTGCTTATACTTCCTATTGATAGGAGCAGGAAGCAAGCCTTCAGATATAAAATCGCGAACATAACCATACCAGCGTTCTCCAAACCGTTGATTATGATATTCATTCCAATGGACACCATAATCATTAAATATATTTAGACCTATGAAGAGAAAACTCAGGAAAAAAAGAAACACAATAACCTTTTTGTTGTTTTCAATTAATTTCAAGAACAACATCTTTCCGCCTCTGACAATTCCACCTCTCACAAATTTGGGGACATAATCTTCAATTATTCTTTTTTATATTTTTCCCTGAAAGAGTCGTCCAGCTTAATTGCCTATCTTTTTTCGCTATATTTAAATAAGCTAATAACTTTTCACCCATGATGTGAAATATCTCTTTGCGAATGAAAGAAAAAAGATTATTTCTCGCGGAGACCTTATTTTGATAAGCATCTTTAGAATTTTACGAGGATGGATATAAAATTTTTTAATCATTTTCTCTCTTAACTCCATTACTTCTTGAGCAGATAGGACAGGTGTGTTAATTATCGAGAAACTTTGTTCAAACATGGACCAATCGTTAAATTTCAGCCAGCCAAACTTTATTGATTCATCATATAAAGGAGACCCGGGAAATGGAACGCAGCAATAAACCTGTATGTAATCCGGGTCCAATTTTTTTAACAGTTTTATAGTATCTAAAATATCGCCTTTTGTTTCGCCGGGATAACCCACAATAACATGGCCTGTCACTTCTATTCCAACTCTTTGTGTAAGCTCTATTGCTTTCTCTATGTCTTTTATTGTTATGTTTTTTCTCATTAAATCCAGTATTCTTTGCGCTCCAGATTCAATACCGTACCCGATCATCCAGCAGCCAGCTTTTTTCATCACCTCTAAAACTCCCTTGTCCGCTATATCAACCCTTGCGTTGCAAACCCATTTTACACCCGGGACTTCGTTTATAAGACCCTGGGAAATATTGTACATATGTTGCCTATCAGAAATCCCATTTTCAGACCAAAACAGAAAATCATTTATGTTGTATTTCTCCCTCACATATTTAATTTCATCCACAATCTTACGCCAGGATCTGAAGCGTGCCTTTTTTCCGTAAAAAACCCCTGCTGCGCAAAATCTGCAGGAATTTGAACACCCTCTATTAGTCAACACGAGCAAAAAAGGGCGATTTGTCATAGGAAGTCTATATTTATCTAAATTGATGAGGTCCCACGCAGGATATGGTAGTTCATCTAGATTTTCAATAAAAGGTCTTTTCTCGTTGTAAATTATTTCATTATCAGCTTTGTATATTAACCCTTTTACCCCCCTTATTGGGCGTCCATCTCTCAAAGTCATCGCCAGGTCTCTAAGGGTATATTCCGGTTCTCCGTTAACAATGAATTCTACATTAGGATTTTCCTTAAATACCACTTCCGGCAAAACAGTAACATGAATGCCAAAAAAAACTGTCTTTATGTCTTTATCTATTTCTTTTGTAACATCGGCCACTTTTAAATCGCCGTCAATTGAAGGCGTCGATGTATTAACAATAACTAAATTTGGCTTAAAGTCTTGAATTATATGTTTTAGCTGTTGGAAACTTATACCGTCGTTAGAGCAATCTTTCAGGCTTACCTTAAAACCGGCCTCTCTCAAAATAGCTGCGCTTAAGGCTAGGGTGAGCGGTGCCCAGCTTGTACCCCAGGACTCTTGCCTTTGCATACAACGGCCTTCCCTTATTATTCTAACATTATCAACTGCTGGAGGATTTAATATAAGTACATTCATGACAGTTATCAACCACTTTTTAAAAAATATTTTTTACTAAAGAATAAATATATCTAAACCAGACTTTTCTTAGAACAATAGTAGAAGTTCCATGCTTTCTTTCATATTCGTGACTTGGTATTTCACCAATTTTACAACCCTTTTTAAGAGATTTCATAACCATCTCCTGCTNNTTTATAGCCCTAAAACCGTTCTGGACATCTGTTAGTTTTTGCCTCCACCTTAAATTAATCAAAAGATTTATTATTATGCTTCCCAGAAGCCGTATACATTTATCGATATCTCCCTGCAACTCATCACTCCCTCCCTTACCCCGTGAGCCTATTACCATATCTAATCCATCCTTAAGCCCTATGGGGGCAACAAGTTTAGGAATATCTCTTGCATCATGAGAGCCGTCAGCATCTATAAGAACTATGATATCCCCTTGAGCTTTCTCTATACCCAACCTAACAGCTTTACCTTTTCCTGTTCCTCTATCTGGAAAAACTTTTGCTCCTTCTTCCTCGGCAATTTTTCTGGTAGCATCTTGAGAACTTCCGTCTATTACTAAAACCTCAAAAGCATACTTCTTAGCTTCTTTTATTATCTCTCTTATAGTAAGTGCTTCATTTTTAGCAGGTATAACTACAGATACTTTTGCATTCTCCATAATATAATCATCCCTCTTGGATGTCATAACGCTTTTGATTCAATCTGTTTCCTAAAATAAACCATGCGTTTTTGTTTTTTTCCAATATTATACATATAACGCAAAGTAATCTGCAACAAAAAATTAACCTTTGTTAGTGTCAAGAACTTTGGTTTTTCTTTGCTTGAACTAAAGCGGAAGTTTGTGCTATAATCTGATTTCTCTATGTGTTAAAGTACATATCTTCTTAGCGTTGCACTCTTATGGCTACCAGTATTCTCATTACCGTCTCATCTATTCTCTGACGCTCCTCAAAGAAGGCAGCATCTCCATAATAATTCCTTTTGCCGAACTCCCCGGCAAAATCGAAAGATACTATATCGTTAAATTTGTATCCCAGCCCCCCAGTAAAGGAGACCATCTGAAATTCCTTACTGCCATAAAAGGGTTGAAAATATAAACCATATCTTAAACAAAGAGCGTCTCTCAAGTAGTGCTCTGCACCAATTCGAAATTCAAAGGTATCCCGGTAATTAGTTCCCGATTTAAATCCCGACCATTCACTGAAGATAATCTCAGCCGCTATTGTGGTAGAGATTTCGTCAATGAAAGTATAGGCTACACCAAGGCCATAAGACAGAGGAAATTTCGGCTCTGTTTTGCCTTCTTCTGTAAGCGTAGGGTAGTCGGCTTTCCATCTATCATGAATTTTTCCTCCCGTCTTAACAACAAATCCAGCTCTAAATTCATCAGTGAAATAAAGCATCCCTCCCAGTGTGAAGTTACAACCAGAAATCCTTGATTTGAGCTCGGTAATGGCAGTAGGAGGAGAAGCGTAAATAGTTGAACTATTCTTAAGACTACTCTCTCCATTCAAGAAGTTAATGGTCCCACCTACGTATAAATATGGCATAGGCTTCCATGCTCCTCCTAAACTATAGGTGTAGAGGGTTCCTTTTCCATTGATACTGGCAGAGCCAATTTTCTCACCTGCCGAGCCTGAATTAAAGATAGATTTCTCATGTTGGTAATGGTTATCGTATAAGGGAGCAAGCCCTAAAGCCAGATTGAATTTTCTTCCAGCCGGAACGGCAACTACAACACTATTGAGTTGAAAATACCATTGAGAATTAAAATAAGTCAATTCATCTTCTGTAGCCACCTTTTCCACAACCGGCGCTATTCCCAGGGCTAATGAAAGTTCTTTCTTCTCCAGAATCCCGAGACAGGAGGGATTTACAAACAGAGAAGAAGAATCGATCGCACAGGCAATTGACGTTCCTCCCATTCCCAGGGAGCGAGCCCCAATTCCAGAAATAGGGTCTCCTAAGTGAGAAACTCCCAGATACGTAAGCGCTTCAACTGGCGAAGCCAGAAAAAATAAAATAATAACTAAAACAAAAGTAATTTTTCCCCTGTTCATCTTTCTTTTTTACTCCACCCACTTTCCAAGTTTCTGACTATCTCACCAGTTCACATCCCATTGTAACCGGAACACATGCCTTCTGCTTCTGATTACCTTATCTAAATCCTCTTTGTTTTCCGGCCTGCTTATTTCGTAATCATTCAAGTAACGTGTATTTTCGTATTTAATCCATAGCCTGGTGTTTTTAGTAATTTCCTGTGTTACTATTAAGTACCACCTTACCCCTTTACCATAAGTCCACCAATGGAAGGGAGTCAAACCCATAGGCCATAAGAATTCAATTTCGCTCATAGCAACTCCTGGCTCAGCTTCGAAGAAGATGAGCCTGCCTTCAAGTTTTAACTTGCGAGTTGCATTGTACCTGAGATCGCCAAAAATTAGGTGCCCCCTATCCACTTGCTTAAGCTCATAAATAGCATTCTTTCTTCCATCCCACCTCACTCTAAGCCTCACCCTGCCATCCGGATTCAAGGTGACCTGCACTCTCGTTTTCTTCCAGCTCTGGTATAGATCTCTATCTTCTATCTTTTTATCATACCAGTGGTCCCACTGTCTGAAATATAGTTCCAACTTCCTTGATAATCTCTGTCTAATATTGAACCAGAACTCTTTATCCCTTGTGGGCATTAAATTATCCTCTTTCCAGGGATGGCGAACTGGTCTAAAATAGACTTGCACTTCCCTATCTTTATCCTCATACTTTCCCCCAAGGAATACTCCATTCTCATTCCAATCTTCATCCCTGCGTCCAACTATAGTAGTGGCACTACTATGTTCGTTATAGTAATCTGGATCATATTTATAAATAGTCATCCATAAAGTAAAGGCGCTTAATTTGAGCATGGGCTGAATCAGCCACGCCTCACCATAACCTATGCAACTGGCATATTCAGCGCATAGATTCAATTCTCTATACCAGACACTAAAATCGAACCCGAAAGCCCTGTTTCTCTCTCCTCGAAACAGATAGTATCCTTTCTCTTCCGGCGGATTGATCGTAGGGCTATATTTACTCTGGTAACCCATAAAACCGATGTGTGAATCTCTTAAGAAATTGTAAGCTACCCTACCGCCAATCAGTTCCTCGGTCAAAGTGTCGTTCCTCTCCAGTTCTTTATCACTGGTGATATAACCCATATTCTCCCTGATAGCAATCAAGCTATCTTTCACAGTTCCATCCGTATTCAAGGTTGCGTCGAGCTGCTTATTTGAGTAAAAGAAATCCAGGTCGAATTGTCTTATTCTTTTATTTACCGCCACTCCCCTGAAATAGGTATTCGGTGCTGTCCCTCTGTCCTCAGTAACCCCTTTAGCTTCAATCTTTATCGGCCTTACCAATTCTGTTGCCAGAGGATAATAGAAGATTAACCCCTGATTATATTGAAGCTTATAATTCCCAATGACTATCTTATTAAAGGAATAAACATCTCGCATTACCAACCAATATTTGGTCAAATAGTATTTCCAGAGATTATGAAAACTAATTGCAGGTTCCGAACCACTGTCTGATTGAGCACCCCCGTGACGAAGAACCCACCCAGCTTCATAGCGATTTCCATATTTTAACCTTGAGCGATTATAAACGTATGGGGAATTCTGAAATTCGGGGTCAGCGTTAAGATATGCTTCACTATCCGGCTTAGCCATCTTCATTCTCCATCGGAAATCACCATGGAGGGGTAGAGGCACTCCCATTGGTTCAACTTTAATATAGGAAGCTATTCCCTCAAATATCTCATTGCTCATCCCGGGCACATCCTTAAGTTCCTCAACTTCTGTAAATCCTCTCTGTTCGCGATAGAGAATGATTGCCCTTGCCAGTCGCGAATCGATTAAAGGAAGTTTCAACAGTTGGTCCAAAGATACAGTATTTAAATCGAGTGGATGGTCTTTTAACTCAGCAAGTTCTTCCTTATCCACTGCTCCCGGAGATATTGTCTCCGCCTCATCCTCTTCAAGTACAACCTGAGCCACTACTGATGGCCTTAGATTGGCCATCGAAATTATGAACAAAACAGAGAGAATAGCAACGATTCTTACCATAGTTACTGCTCGCGCATTTTTCAGAGTGTCCATTAATTTTCTATAGTCTGGTTACCCAGACGGAGAGAGAAAGAGAATTGGTGTTGGTTATTCAAAAAAGGATGGCTTAAAAACGCATAATCGAATTTGAATATTCTCCAGCGAAGACCAAAGCCTCCAGTAAATCTCGTTGGGTCATCTCCTACTCCCGCTCGCAAAGTAAAATTTCTACTCAGGATAACCTCACCACCAGCTCTTACCTCAGGCTCAACCATTATAGAACTCAATGGTAGATGCAAATCGAGAGAGGTAATGCACCTGGAAATAATCCGAAAAGATGTCCCCACCATAATCCTCTGGGCTAAGTTCTCTGAGCAATTACCGAGCCGGGGACCGTTCAAATTTGTTGCCATAACTCCCAATCTGAACTTAGAACCAATATCGGCAAGAGCTCCCACATCCAGACCAAAAGCCGAAGCCCTGCCATATTCTGAGTTCGCGCTAGCTCCTTTGATCCTTATACTCATAATTTTCACATTTAAACCAAAATATACGTCACTCCCCAAACTTTGGCCGGAAGAAAAAATAGTCTGGCTCTCTCGATATTCTGAACAACCAAACTGCGAATAAGATAATCCAAAAGCTCCTATTTTCTTAGTAGGAACCACTCCCCCAAACAGATAATACGTCAAATCTTTCAGTCCGAAAAGCCGGGTAGTCATCCCCATAGCCTCTAATTCTTCCACTACCCCCAGTCCAGCGGGATTCCAGTAGATAGCATTAACGTCATCAGCCACACCCGTAAACGCTCCCGCCATTCCCATTGGACGAGCTCCCGCTCCCTTCTCCTCAAAAGCCCCATAACTGGGTAAAATCGTGGAAAAGTAGAAAAGCAAAAAAACAAAAATTACTAGAAAAGTTTTCCTTATCATATTTCTATCTAAGTTTTCTTCCTACTACTATTGTGTCTGTTTTTTTAGTTACCTTTCCTGTATTTTCGTTCAGTGCCTCAATGTGACAGATATAGATTCCGATTGGCACGATTGTGTCTCCGGAATCATCCCTACCATCCCAGGTTACTGAACCTTCCCCATCAGAATCCACCTGTTGGTCGATCAACACTCTAACTAACTTTCCCCGGACATCAAAAATTCTTAACGTAATTCTTGAACCATCCGGGACATTATATTTTATTTTTCCCGCAGCTGGCCTACCACTTATATCGTCATAAGGGAAAAAGGGAGAATTAGTGACTTCGATTGTCTCTGTGGTAGGTTTTTCTTCGTAATCCGGTCTGGCGACTATACGGACGAAACAGACATCATCTACGTAAAAGGTTCTTTCTCCACAAGCTCCAGTACCGGAAACCCAAGCTCTTACATTGGCAGAGTTAGCGTCTACAGGTGCAATAATTTCTCCTGTAGTCAGCTCTTGGTAGGAAGAACTATTAAGGGAAGCTGGAGATTGTGCCTTTTCAACATAACTTCCACTACCGTCGTAAGAAGTATACCAGTATATTCTAATTGTGACTTCACCATCCGGGTCATTGTCATAAACCCAGAGGGAAGCACTATAAGTTTTCCCGGGCGAAATTGTGACTCCTTTTTGCTGAATATATCCATAACCAGTACCAGCATCAAAGAGCTTAGCTGCAAATGAGCCACTACGCACAGGCGAATCGACTACAGACCATTCCTTTAAACCCCATTCATTCCAGTGGGTGGTAGTGCCGGATTCTAATCCTCCATCAATAATTAATCCATCAGCCCATGCAAGGCCAATAGATAAAAAAAGAATCCCAATCGATTTTAAGATAATAAGTTTTCTCATAGGATTCTAATAAACAGACTCCCTAATTACATAAGATTTATTCTCTCAACTACCACTCTTCTTCCTGTAACATTGCTTCATATTTGGTCAATAATAATCTTTCTACAGCCTTCTTAATCTCTTTATCGTAAATATAAATCTGTTTTATCCACTGACGTTTATGTTTTTCAGGTGGCCTCGCTGGCCAGGCAACCCAAGGGCCTCTCTTACCCTCCATTATTCCACAGGAGACAGCCACTGCATTATTGAAGGTAACTTCCGCATTAACCTTCCTTTTTCCCGTTCCCTTTAACCTGTACCAATCCGTAACTTTGAAAGAGACCTGTTTAACCTTATTTTTAGAGGGCTCTCCCGTCTCAACTGCTTCTATTACAGCCTTTCTTGCTTCCTCTGTGAGGAACTTTATTTGAGGATAGACAATTCCCTTGCTGCTTATGTATTCAGGAAACTTCAATACTGTTTTATCGTTAACTTTCATTACTTTTATTTCTCGTACCACAATACATTCATTGAGCATCGCCTTAGCAACTCCCACTGCTCCTTTTTCATTCTCCAATGGCTCAACTTTAACTCTTGTAACAGTGATGGTGTCCAGGTCTCCTTCTTTCTTTTCTGCTCCCAACGCTGCTGAGATGAAGAGGAACACAACCAGCCCTGCAATAGCCATACCCTTCCATCTTCTTATAAATTTATGAACCATTCCTTTCCTCCTTTCCAAAATTATTTCCTTTGGATTTCACGAATTGCGGAGTCACAAGAGGATAAATTGTCTGATATTTTACTTGTCAACGATCTTGATTATTCTTAGTTGATTGCGGGACATTCGGATTTGATTCTGTTGAATTCTTCAAGGAAAGATTTAGCAAGTGGTATGGAATCTATGAGGACGGAAGCTTCATTATTCTTTTCTAATCCATGATAGCTCCAATTAGTGCTACCAATTATAGTATATCTTTCATCTACTATGATAAGTTTGTCGTGGGTGGTCTTGGAGCGGGAATCGAAATATACCTGGACGCCAGCCTGAGAGAGCATAAATCCTCCCTCTCTTTTGTTTCTTCTGGTGATTCTTCCCCAGGTGCCCTGTTCCAGGATTACTTGTACATCTATGCCTTTTTTGTGAGCATCTACTAAATCCTGGACTAACTGGTTTTCTAAGCTTTCCGGATATTTCGGATAATAGAACATTTCAAACATTACTATGTGTATAGATTTTTTTGCCTGAGTCAAGAGTTCGTGGACTGCAGGATAGTATAATCTGTTGGGAATTGGCTTTACATCTTTTGCCGGAAGGGCTAAAACAGTCTGGAAAGAGAAGAAAAATATTAGAATTGCAATTAATACGTATCTTTTGCTTTTCATAATTTTGAATTCTCCCTTTTATTAGTGAAATTATTTTTTGTTTTCTTTTTTGACGATGTCTACGAGTTCGAGGATGTCACTGAGGTCGTAATCGGCCCCAGAATCCTTGGTGCCAAACCTGTCGCCATAGCGGGCAAAGGCGGTCTTTATTCCCAGTTGCTTGGCTCCTACCACGTCGCGCTCTGCCCAGTCTCCCACCATTAATGTTTCTTCAGGTTTGACTTTCAGGATATCCAGGGCCATGCGGAAGGGTTTGGGAGATGGTTTTTTCTCTCCGGTATCCTCGTACGAGAGCACGTGCTCGAAGTAGTGCTGTAACTCTAAGGCACAAATCCTCATCCACACGGGAAGCCGGGGAGCATCGGTAACGATTATCATCTTTATTCCCATCTTTGCTAAAGTGGTCAGGGTGAGGTGGACGTGAGGATAGAGATTCATTGTGCCTTCTTTTGCTTTGCGATAGCCAATGATGCCTGAGGCGAGGATTCTATAATCTATGTGGCCAAACTCCCGCTCGAGGACTTTATCAAATATGTGCTGGTCTTCAATCCCTTCTTCTCCGTACGCTTTGTGAATCTTATCCACCATTTTCTGTTTGGGCATCTTCAATCCAGCGTCAATCATTGCATCCACTGCAGCCTCTACTGCTACACGCTTTACTTTCAAGAAGTCTACCAATGTATTAT
>JABAOH010070383.1_pt2 | contig 16849 bp, 10 predicted proteins | sample 7062181 | NCBI WGS metagenome assembly JABAOH01 (sample SAMN14538630, study PRJNA623070) | marine sediment metagenome | biome: marine biome [ENVO:00000428]; feature: marine pelagic biome [ENVO:01000023]; material: deep marine sediment [ENVO:00002113]; isolation source: pool of 5 deep marine...
GTCCAGCCGCGACTGGATGCGCGGCGCCCAGAAGGCGGCGCTGTCGCGGAGCATTTCGGCGATCGCGACCGAGGAGATCGTCGCACCGGTGATCCCGTCGACCTGCCAGGGCTGTTCTTTCTTGCCGTGCTTGACCGCCTCGATCGGGTTGGCCGGAGCCGATCGATCCGCGGTCAGGGAGACGTCGAGCTTCTCGAAGTTCTTCAGGAACGCTTCGTCCGTCTCGATGCGATCCCCCAATCCCGGCGTCTCCTTGCTGGCCAGCACACGGATACCCACGATCGCCTCGTCGGCAAACGAGTAGCCGTAGAGCACCGTGATCACGTCCTGGTAGCCCATGCCGCTGGCCTCGATCGCCAGGCCGACGAGCCGACTCTGTTCGTCGTACCCGGCGTAGACCAGCCGCTCCGTTGGCGCGTCACCCTCGAGCGTCGCGAAGGTTCCATCCTCCCCCAGGACGAACGTCGTACTCGAGCGGGCAGCGGGCAGTACCTGGAAGATCGCCGCCTGCAGGGCCTCCGCCTTGTTGCGCTCGATGGTCGGTAACGTCGCTTGGTAGACGCCGACGATGAACAACCCGCAGAGCAAGCCGACACCGACCATCGCGCGGATCATCTTCCAGGCGCTGGGCCGTTCGGGCACGCCGAGGATGGGGAGATCGCTCATCCCGTCTTCCCCGAGGTCCCGTAGACGATCGGTCGAACCAGACGGTCGATGTGGGACGAGACGGCATTGCCCAGCAGGATCGCGTACATCACGCCTTCGGGGAGTCCGCCCCAGACCCGGATGACGACGACGAGCAAGCCGATCAAACCGCCGTAAATGAAGCACCCGAGCCCCGTCATCGGCGAGCCGACCATGTCGGTGGCCATGAACACCGCGCCGAGCATCAGCCCGCCGGAGAACAGCATGAACAGCGGCGAGGCGTACCGTTCGGGGTCGGCCAGGTGCAACGCCCCGCTGAACACGGCGACCGCGGCGAAGATGCCGGCCGGGATGCGCCAGTTCATCATGTTGCGCGCGATCAGGTAGAGGCCGCCGAGCAGGATCAGGATGCCGGAGGTCTCCCCCGTCGACCCGCCGACGAGGCCCAGCGCCAGATCGCCCGCCTCGGTCAACTCGCCGTCGAACTTCCACCGTTGCAACGGCGTGGCCATCGTCCACACGTCGGGGTAGTCCGGTTGGGTGAAGGGTGGCGTCAACGTCGACGGGGGCAGCGAGGTGAACCGGCCCGCCGTGAAGCCCGGCATCCAGGTCGTCATGGCCACGGGGAAGGCCGCCTGCAGGACGGCGCGGCCGACCAGCGCCGGGTTGAACGGGTTCTGGCCCAGCCCGCCGAACAGCACCTTGCCCAGCGCGACGGCGATGAATCCCCCGATCGCCGTCATCCACAACGGCAGGCCCGGCGGCAGGGTCAGTCCGTAGAGCAGGCCGGTGATGGTGACCGACCAGTCTCCGAGGGTGGATCCCCTCTTCGACCACCGGCAGAAGGCGAATTCGGTCAGCAGGCAGGACCCCGTCGCGACGGCCAACGTCAGGGCCCCGGCCATCCCGAACGCGTAGACCGCAAACGCCGTCGTGGGCAGCAACGCCAGCACCACGTTGAACATGATCGTGTCCACGCTGTGCCCGCTGAGGATGTGCGGCGAGGTGCGGATCTCGAGTGTCTTGCCGCGCACCATCAGGACGCCCTCGCCTTGCGCACCGCACGCTTGGCGAAGCGGAACTGCTGCACCAGCGGGATGTGGGAGGGGCAGACGAACGAGCAGGAGCCGCACTCGAAGCAGTCCATCAGGTTGAACTCGTCGGCCATCCGCTCGTACTGCTCGTTCAGCGCCAGCAAGCCGAGCTGGGCGGGATTGAGGTGGATCGGGCAGGCGTCCAGGCAGTAGGCGCAGCGGATGCACGGCTGCACGTCGGCGTGCGTGCGCTCGGCCGCGCTGTCGGTGAACGCGGTCACCCCGGACGTGCCCTTGGTGATCGGGATGTCGAGGCTCGAAGCCGCCGCGCCCATCATCGGACCGCCGAGGAAGACGCGGTTGACGTCCGGCTCGACGCCGACCTGCTCGAGCAGGAAGCGCAGCGGCGTGCCGATCGGGATGCGGTAGTTGCCCTTGTGCCGCACGGCGGGTCCGGTGATCGTGATCACCCGCTCCTGGATGCCGCGGCCGTGAGGCAGGAGACGCCCGATCTCGGCGGTGGTGGCCACGTTGCAGCACAGCGCGTGCGCCTCGAGCGGCAACCCGCCGGACGGGACCTCTCGTCCGAGCAACGCGGTGATCAACATCTTCTCGGCGCCTTGCGGGTACTTGACTTGCAGCATCTCCACGCTGGCGGGCAGATCGGCGGGCAATCCCTCGCGCAGGTGGTCGACCGCGTCCGGCTTGTTCGCCTCGACCCCGATGATCGCCCGCTCGGCGCCGGTGACCTTCAGCAGGTAGCGGATGCCCGTGAAGATGTCCTCGCGCTGCTCGAGCATCACGCGGTGGTCGGTCGTCAGGTAGGGCTCGCACTCGGCGCCGTTGATGATCAGCGTGTCGACCGACTTGCCCTCGGGGATCTTGAGCTTGACGTGGGTCGGGAAGGCCGCGCCGCCGAGGCCGACGACGCCGGCGTCCTGGATCGCGGCGATGATCTCGTCGTTCGAGGCGCTGTCCAGCGGGCACGGGGTCCCCTCCGCGACCTCCTGGGTCGATCCGGGGAACGGCTCGAGGAAGATCGACGGGACCATCCGGCCCGCGATACCGGGGCTCAGACCGATCTTGCGTACGATGCCCGAGGCCGGCGCGTGCATCGACACCGACACGAAGCCGTCGGGCCGGGCGATGCGCTGGCCGCGCGCGACCTCCTGGCCCTCGCGCACCTCCGCGATGGCCGGCTTGCCGGCGTGCTGGCTCAACGGGACGATCAGTTGCGGGGCGAACGGGAACTGCCGGATCGCCATCCCCGCCGTCTCGTCCTTGCACTCCGGCGGGTGGACGCCGTGGCGGAAGGTCTTGAGCCCTAGTAACCGCATCGGCGTGCTAGTTGTACTTCTCGGCGCGCTTGATCCACTTGTCGATGTCCTTCTCGCTACGGTCGCGAGGCAGTCCGGGGTGGATCACGCGTGCGGTGCACTTCTCGGCGGCCTTGACCAGGTCGCGGTACGGTCCGCCGGCGGGGTCCTTGATGATCGCCTTCTTGTTCTCGTTGTAGACGAAGATCTTCGAGTTGAGGTTGGTGCACTCGTCGCAGGCCGTGCACTCCTCGGTGTCGATCCACGGCGCCATGTAGTCCCCGTCCGGAGCCGGCGCGGCCGTCGCGGGCGCAACCGCCGGCGCGGTTCCCACCAGCTCGGCCGCCGTCGCCGCGACCGGCGCAGCGGCGCTCGCCTCGCCGGCGAGCTGAAAGAGCCCCTCGGTCACACGCGCGAGCACCTCCTGACGCACCTGGGCGGCGATCGCCGCACGATCCGTCTCCGCCGCACGATCCTCACCGGCGAGCGCGCGCAGCATCGTCCAGAAGGCACGCCGGTCTTCGCACGACTCGACCATCGGTGCGGCGACCAGCAGGCGGCTCAGTTCTTGCCGCCGGTCGACCGACCAGACGTAGGGGAAGCGGCCCTCGCGCTCGTCCTCGTCCATGTCGAGGAACTCGGCCAGCGGCACCATGTTGTCGTTCCAGGTGTCCGGCGGCGCGACGCGGAAGTGCTTGCGGAAGCGGACCTCGGTGATCGCGAAGTCGGCGAAGGTCAGCGGCAGCTCCAGCTCCTTGACCCGGTCGTACTCCTTGTACTGCAGCGTGTAAGTCGGCCACGTTTCGTCCATCGCGGGGTTGCCTTCCAGGTCGAAGCACTCCTCCGGCGTGATCCCCGCGTCGGGGTCGTAGCGGAACAGCGGGTAGGCGCGCGACTCGACGGCCAGCTTGGCCTGGCGCGAGGCCATGTCGTCGCCGATGCCGTGCTCGGGCTGGCACGAGGTGTAGAGGTTGAACAGCGCCGGCCGCCGCGCCTTCAGCCCGCGGATGAAGCCCTCGATCATGTGGCTCGGGTGGGCGATGGTGCTCTGCAGCACGTAGGTCGTGCGGTGCGCCATGCCGACCAGGCCGATCTCCTTGCGCGGCTCCTGCTTGCCCTGGATCGCCTTGCCGTACTGGGCCATGTCGGAGACCTGGCCGAAGAAGCCCGAGGTGCAGGCCTGTCCACCGGTGTTCGAGTAGACCTGCGTGTCGACCACGAGCACCTTGATCGGCTTGCCGGAGGCCATCACGCGGGACAGGTTCTGGAAGCCGATGTCGTACATCGCCCCGTCGCCGCCGACCGCGACGACCGGCGGGCAGAGCTCCCACTCCTCGTCGCTGAACTGCTGCCAGTTGAAGTAGGTGAAGAACTCGTCGTGCTCCGCCGGGTCGTACTCGCCGGCGAGCTCGAGCTCGGCCATGCGGATCGCCTTGAAGCCCTCGGCCATCTTCGCCATGTGACCCTCGAAGACACCCATGGCCATCGAGGTCGAGTCCTGGAACAGGTGGTTGGCCCAGGGGAACGGGTAGGGGTTGAAGGGATAGGTGCTGCCCCAGACCGACGTGCAGCCCGTCGCGTTGATCATGCCCATCTTCGATCGGCCGCGGCCCTGGGTGCCGTCGGTGTAGCGCCACTTCAACTGCTTGAGCCGTGTCAACAGCCCGGTCATGCGGCGCAACCAGTCCGGGTCGATCGGCTGCCCGTCGGTCTCGCTTTCGAGGCGTTCGGCGATGCTGGCCAGGGTGACGTCCCGCTCGCCGATCTCGCCGACGAGCTGGGCCATGGTGTCCGGCGAATCGAGGTCGATGCCCTCGACCAGCTTGAGCCTGAGCTGCTCCTGGAGCCTGCCGATCAGCGCGTCGAGTCTGTCCAGGTGCTGGGTGATACGCGACTGCATCAACGCCTCGACCGTCGCGACGAACAGGTGCATCACGGTCTTCTCGGCACAACCCAGGCAGGCGCCGTCGCCACTCGTGAAGGCGAGGTAGTTGGCCTTGTCGAGCAGGATCGTCTCCAGCGCGCCGATGCCCTCCTCGATGTCGTCGACGCGGATGTACTTCTCGGGCGTGGTCGGCAGGTCGAGCCAGAAGTCCCAGTCGCGGCGCAGCTTCTCGATCGAGTCCTCGGTCTGCGGCACCGGCCGCAGCGCGTCGTCGTCGCAGACCTCGACGCACTCCATGCAGCCCTTGCAGGTGTACGGGTTGACGGTGATCGACAGCAGGCCGCCGTCGCCCGCCCGGTCCTTCTCGGGCAGCGTGTAGTACGGGCGCGACAGCGCGAACTTGAACCCGTCGACCTGCTCCCGGAAGCGGCCGAACTCGGCTTCGAGCTGTTTCTTGTCGTCGTCCTCGAGGTCGGATGCGGCGATCGTCCTGTCGATCGCCTCGTCGACCAGACCGGCGACCGGATCGGTCTCCTTGGCGTCGTTGAGCAGCTTGCGCAGGTGACGTTCCATCAGCCGCACCGCACGCGGCAGCTGCTCGAGCTTGTCGCCGTTCTTGCGCAGCCGCTTGACCGCCGTGTCCAGGACCTGGGAGACCTCGTTGACCAGGCCCGGGATCGCCGTATCGGGACAGACCGTGTAGCAGTCGCCGCAGGCCGTGCAGTTCTCGGCGATCCACTCGGGATGCTGGAAGCGGATGCCCGTCATGTCGCGGAACAGCGCCGAGCAGGCGGGCATCACGCCGAGCCCGATGAACGGATCGGTGATGTTGTCGTTGCCCATGCCGCGGGCGTAGAAGTTGCCGGTCTGCTCCCAGAAGCGGTGGATGTCGGTCATCGGCGCCTTGCTCTGCGGCAACGTCTTGACCATCACCGGGATGTCGGGCTCGCTGCCTGCCGCCTTCGCACCCTGCTTCGGCTCGGTGATCTGCTCGGTAACGACGCGCTCGATTTCGTCAAACCCGCGCTTGACGACTCGCATGTTCTCCTCGACGACCCGCGCGCCCTTGCTGCCGAACTTGTGCTGCAGCTGGCTGCGGATGGCCTCGAGCAAACGCGTCTCGTCGAGCCCGGCCTGCTGCATGACCGGAGAGGCGGCGAAGAAGGCGCCCTGGAACGCGATGCCCTGCATGCGCAGCTGCAGGTCGGGGTCGGTCGCCACCTCGCGGGCGATCTTGAACGCGTCGAGACAGAAAACCTGGATCTTCTTGTCGAGGACGATCTTCTGGAACGGGACCGGGATGTTCTCCCAGACCTGCTCCGGCGTGCGCTGGTCGCTCTGGATGATGAACACGCCGCCCTCCTTGAGGCCGGCGAGCGCGTTGGTGTGCTGGAAGACGTTGGGGTCGGGCGAGAGCACCACGTCGACGTAGAAGTACTCGCAGTTGACGCGGATCGGCTCCGGCGCCGCCGAGAGGTAGTAGGTCGTCGGCTGGCCCTTCTTCTCCGAGCCGTACTTCGGGTTGGCCTTGATGTGGTAGCCGAGCAGGTCNNTTCTTGCCGGTGGTGATCGCGCCCCAGCCGCCGACCGAGTGGAAGCGCACGGTGATGCTGCCCTCGGGCATCAGGTTGGGGTTCTCGGAGCCGCGCACCGCCAGCTCCTTCACGTGCGGGTAGGACTCCTCGATCGTCTGCTGGTAGGCCTCCTGTTTCGGCGTCACGGCCTTGTCACGGATGAAGTCGATCGACGTGTAGAACAGCTTCTTCTGCTCTCCGTCGGGAAGCATGTTCTCGACCGCGCCGATGATGCCCTCGGGCTGGAGGTCGCGGCTGCCCATGCCGAACGAGCCGGAGTACAGCGGGGGCACGTCCGCCGCCTCCCGGTACGTAGCGAGATCGGGGTAGACCGGCCGGTCGGGTTCGCGGCCATTCTCGAGACACTTGGCCATCGTGGCGCGGATCTCGCGCATCAGCGGCAGGTCGACGGCCAGCGGCTGGTCCAGCCGCTCGAGCACGGCGACGCCCTTGCGCCCGCGCATCAAGCGCCCCACGAGATCGGCGGGGAAGGGCCGGAACATGACGAGGTCCACCACGCCGAGCTTGATGCCGCGCGTCTCGCGCAGGTAGTCCGCGACGGCCTCGGCCGTCTGCACCATGCTGCCCTGCCCGACGATCAGGTAGTCCGCGTCGTCGGTGCGGTAGCCCATCACACGGCCGTAGCGCCGCCCGGTCAGCTCGTAGAACTCGTCGAAGGCCCGGTCGGCCAGCTCGCGCACGTGGTCGAAGAAGAACGGCCGCTGGGCGGCGACGCTCTGCATGTAGGAGTCCTGGTTCTGCACCAGGCCGGCCATCACCGGGTTGTCCACGTCCCAGAGCAGCGGGATGCGGCGCCGCTTGTCGCCGTAGATGATCCGCTGCGCCGGCGTCGGCGTGTCGATGATGTCGTCGGGGCGGCCGAGGTACTCGGCGATCAGCTCGCGCTCGGGCACCAGCATCGACTCGATCAGGTGCGTCGTCAGGAAGCCGTCCTGGGCGACGGCGCCGGGGGTCAGCGACAGCTCGGCGATGCGGTGGGCGATGATGTTCAGGTCGGCCGCCGCCTGCGCCTTCTTGGCGAACAGCTGGAAGAAGCCGGTGTCGTCGATGCAGTGGTAGTCGTCGTGCCCGGCGTGCACGTTGAGGTTGGCCTTGGTCATCGCCCGGGCGCCGATGTTGAGCACGTAGGTCAGCCGCTTGCCGACCGCCGCGTAGAGCGACTCGTGCATGTAGGCGATGCCCTGGCCGGAGGAGAAGTTGGCCGCGCGCAGCCCGGTCATCGACAGGCCGGCCGTCACCGCCGCGGCCGCGTGCTCGCCCTCGGGCTCGATGAAGATCAGCGGGCGGCCGGAGATGTTGACGTGCCCGGGCGCGGCGTTCTCGGCCCAGTACTCGCCCATCTGCGTCGACGGCGTGATCGGGTAGGCGCCGGCTGCGTCGGTGGACTCGCGCTCGCACATGATCACGGCGGTGTTGCCGTCCATCGCGGCGCGTACGCCGGGATACTTGAACGACTCGTCGTTCTTGCGGCCTGTTTCCTTCTTCTTACGGCCCAGCGTCAGGATACCCATCGAACTCCCCTACCTTCCTAGGTGTCGCGTGTCATGTCGCGGCGTCCCGTAGCGGCCCGCGACGCAGGATCTTCCTGGCCGCGGCGCCCTTGATCGCGCCCGCCTCGGCATCCATCCAGACGATCGCCCCGGTCGGGCAACGCTGGATCGGCTCGCGTGTCGCGTGGTTCCGGTCGTAGTCGATCACCGGCAAGTTCTCGCTCATCTCGATCAGACCCGGTGCATCCATCGCGCAGCGCCCGCACGCGGTGCAGGCGACCTCGCAGTCCTCGAGCAGCTCGTCGCCGGCCTCCAGCGACTTGCAGGCGACCCACAGCCGGTGGCTCACCGGGTGCAGCGAGAACAGGTCCTTCGGGCAGGCCTCGACGCAGTCGCCGCAGGCCGTGCAGTTGGCCTCGCCGACGACCGGAAGGCCCTGCTCGTTCATGCGGATGGCGTCGAAGTCACACGCCTCGTAGCAATCCGCCAGCCCGAGACAGCCCCAGAAACAACTCTTTCCGCCACCCGCAACCGTCGCCGCGGCGCGACAGCTCATCAGCCCATGATAGCGCGCGTGGTTTCGCGCGACGTTAGCGCCACCGGCGCACGCGAGCCGGGCGACGCGCTTTTCTTCGGCGCCGACATCCACGCCCAGGAACGTGGCGATCTCGGCGCGGCCCTCATCGGAGCTGACCGTGCACTTGCCCGGGGCCGATGCGCCGTCGACCAGGGCCTCCGCGAACGGCCGGCAGCCGGGGAAGCCGCAGGCGCCGCAGTTGGCGTGCGGCAGCATCTCCTCGACGACGTCGATGCGCGGGTCCTCCTCGACGTGGAGCTTGCGGTTGGCCAGCACGAGCAGCGAGGCCAGCAGCACCGTCAGGCCGCCGATCGTTCCGACTGCGGTCAGGATCACCATGCGCACACCCGCACCTGCACGTAACACGTGCTTTCACCTGGAGTTATAACCCGCACGGTGACCGGGGACATCTGTGGAAACCCGAAGGTTTCGGGCCAAAAAGTGCGGGTTTGCCAGGGTGCGGCTGGCGTCTCGGCGGTCAACTTGTCACGAACCCGCTGGTGCGCGTGATCTCGAGTTGCTTGGAGACGAAATACCCCTGGCAGCCCGGCAACGACTCCAGCAGATCGCGCCCGGCGCGTGCGCCGAGCACCAGGGTCAGCGTGGCCAGGGCGTCGGCCGTCGCGGCGTTGGGCGCGATCACGGTGCTGCTGGCCAGCTCGGGCGCCGAATGGCCGCTGCGGGGATCGACGATGTGGTGCCTCGAGTAGTCGTCGGTGTAGGCCTGCATGTAGTCCCCCGACGTGGCGACGGCGATGTCCGACGCATCGAAGTGGGTCCGCATGGCGACGCCCGGACGCGGGGCGCGGATCCCGACGCGCCACGNNCGCGCCGACCACTGGCGACCAAGTCCCCGCCTGCATCGACGAAAACGTTGCTGAAGCCGCGTTCCTTCAGTACATCGAGACCGCGATCGACGATGTAGCCCTTGCCCACGCCGTCGAGCGTCAGGCGCATGCCCGGACGGGCCAGCTCGATCGTGTCGTCGGAGATGCTCAGGGCGCGGTAGTCCACGCGTTCTGAGGCCCGCTCGATCGCCTCGGGACCCGGGAGCGGTCCGTCGGCCAGGTACAGGTCGAGCACGGGCTGGATCGAGACGTCGAACGCACCGTCGCCCATGCGGGCGACGCGGTCGGCCAACCGGAGCACGTCCAGCAGGGCCGTCGAAGGCCCTTCGAGGCGACCGCTCGCGTTGAGACGCGACAGCTCACTGTCGCCCCGGTGCCGGCTGAGCAGGGCCTCGAGACCGGCCATGCGTTGCAGGGTCGCTTCACACGCCGCCTCGGCCGCATCACGATCGCCGAGCACGGTGATGTTGACGAGCGTGCCCATCAAGGTCCGCGTGCGGGTGACGGCCCGCCCGCGGAATCGATCGAACCAGCCGAGCTTCCACATCACGCCGGCGGCACCGCCGACGGCGAGGATGTGCAACATCGCGCGTCGCGACGGATGCTTCGTGTTGTCGGACGGCATACTCACCCAACCCCTCGTACCGGATCCACCCGGCTGCCTAGTGTAACGGATTCGGCTGCAAATAAAGGGGATTTGAGGCAGATCCCTTACCGGCCTACGTGGTTTCCGAACATTGACCCCAGGGAAGCTCCAATGTAATTTCTGCCCCGGGTTAACATACAGTCGCTGTTGGAGCACCATTCCTGTATGTCCGACAAGCACGACACCGAAACGAATGCCGCCCGCGGTTTCCAGGAAACCCTCGACGAGCACCGCGAGTGCATGCAATATGTCGTGGCCCTCGAAGAGTGCCTCGACCGGCGCCCGGAGGATGCCGGTCGCTGGATCGGCGGTTTGATGCAACACCTGCCCGGGTTGGCCCGCACCATGCGCGAGCATTTCGAGGCCGAAGAGGAAGGCGCCCTGTTCACCGATCTGCCGAAGCGCAACCCGATGGTCCACGAACGCCTGCGGGTCCTACGAGAAGAGCATCCCAAACTGCAACGTGAGGTCGAGCGAATCATCGAGATCATCGGTGGCATGCGCGAAGCCGAGCTCTACGAACTGCGTGAGATCAACGCCCGCGTCCAGTTGTTCATCGCGCGGCTGCGACGCCACGAGGCGACCGAGAACGAGCTCATCTTCGAGGCCTACTGGGACGATTACGGGACCGGCGACTGATCGCGCCGGCCACCGCGGATCGATCGAGGTGTGCGTTGCTCCAACCTGATACAAAAGCGACCAGGATCGAAGAAGTCGACGAGCACATCGTCGAGTTCGTCTCCGACTCGGGCGAGGGCGCGCAGACCGCGGGCCAGATGTTCGGCACGGTCAGCGCCAAGATGGGCAACGGCGTCTGGACGGTCGAGATCATCCCCGCCGAGATCGAGCCGCCGCCGCGCTCGCAGGCCGGCGCCAGCGGCAACCGGATCCGCATCTCCGGCTCCCCGGTCACCAACATGGGCCGGGCCGCCGATGTCGTGGTCGCCTTCAACGAACAGGTTCTCTACAACCGCATCGCCGACGGCGCCCTGCGTGAGGGGACGATCCTGTTCCTCGAGAGCGTCTGGGCCGACTCGCCGGACGAGCAGATCCGTCGGCAGTACGTCGAGGCGAAGAAGGACTTCAAAAAACGCGGCTACGTCGTGATCGAGGTCCCGATGGACGTCGAGTGCCGCAAGATCGTCCCCGACCCGCGGCGCGGCAAGAACATGTGGGCGCTGGGGATGATCGCCGCGATCTACGAGCGCGACCTGACCAAGATCGAGACGCTGATCGAACAGAGGTTGGGGCGCAAGGGCGAGAAGATCGTCTCCGCGAACCAGACCCTGGTACGCGCCGGATACGAATGGGCGGAGAAGAACGTCGACTTCCGGTACCGCGTGGCCGTGGAGCCGTCGACCGAGGAACGCGTCGTCATGAACGGCAACAAGGCGCTGGCCCTCGGAGTCGTTGCGGCCGGCATCGAGGTCTGTTCGATGTACCCGATCACACCGGCGACCTCGGTGTCGCACTACCTGGCGGCAATGCTCCCCCGCGTCGGCGGCTTCCTGCACCAGGCCGAGGACGAGATCGCGGCGATCGGCTTCGCGCTGGGCGCCAGCTACGCGGGCAAGACGGCCGTCACGGTCACCTCGGGCCCGGGCCTGGCGCTCAAGACGGAGTTCATCGGGCTCGCGGTGATGGCCGAGCTGCCGCTGGTGATCGTCGACGTGCAGCGCGGCAGCCCGTCGACCGGTCTGCCGACACGCGTCGAGCAGGGCGACCTGCTGGCCGCGGTCCACGGCGAGCCGGGCGACGCGCCGAAGATCGTGATCGCGCCGTCGACGATCGAGGAGTGTTTCCACTTCGTGATCACGGCGCGGAAGCTGGCGGAGGCGTTCCGCGGCCCGGTGATCGTGCTCAGCGACGCCAACCTGGCCAACGGGCAAACCTCGTTCGCTCGACCCGTCGTGCAGCCCGACTGGCTGGCGCCGCCGATCGATCAGTCTCCCTGGGACGAGGACGTGCCGCCCTACGACTGGGACCCCGAGACGGGTCTGTCGCAGCGGCCCATCCCGGGTCAACGCGGCGGTCAATACGTCCTGACCGGACTCACGCACGACCGTGACAGCAAGGTCGTCTACGACTCGGCCACGAACCAGCTGTCGATGGCCGCGCGCAGCCGCAAGCTCGCGACCCTCCAGCGGACGCTCAAACCGCCCAAGGTCTACGGCGACGAGACGGGCGACCTGCTGATCGTCGGCTGGGGCTCGACCCGCGGCGCGATCGAGGAGGCCGTCGACAGGGTCCGGGCGAAGGGCGGCAGCGTCTCGTCGTTGATCCTGCGCTTCCTGTCGCCGCTCGAACCCGGGCTGCGCGAGATCTTCGCGCGCTTCAAGAAGGTCAAGACGATCGAGCTCAACTACAGTGATCTTCCGGAAGATCCGGGCGTGCAGCCCGAGAATCGGCGTTATTCGGAATTGGCGGTGCTGTTGCGTGCACATACTCTCTGTGATGTCGACTGCTGGTCGCGGGTGTTGGGTATCCCGTTGCCTCCGGACGTGATTCAGGGCGTGATCGAAGACGAGCTCGCCCGACTCAACGGAGACTGAGGAGGACCGGATGTACGGCGTCAAGATGGATTGGGAGCTCGAACCGAAAGAGCGGCAGTTCGTGCTCGACGACTACACCGGCAACACCCCGCGCTGGTGCCCGGGGTGCGGCGATTTCACGGTGCTCGGAGCGATCCAGCGTCTCGCCCGCGACGAGCAGCTGGAACCCGAGAAGACCGTGATGGTGTCGGGCATCGGTTGCTCGAGCCGGCTGCCGCACTACATGAAGACCTACGGGTTTCACGGGCTTCACGGACGCGCGCTCCCCGTCGCCTGCGGCGTCCGGTCGCGGCGCCCCGACCTGCACGTCTTCGTCGTCACCGGCGACGGCGACTGCTGCGCGATCGGCACGGCGCACTGGATCCACGCCATCCGCTACAACATGAAGATGACCGTGATGATGCTGGACAACNNACGAACGCTTCGTTCGTCGCGCAGAGTGTGGACTGGAACGTCGCCCACGTGTACGCCACGATCGCCGCCGCCCACCGGCACCGCGGGCTCTCCTTCGTCCGCATCCTGCAGCGCTGCTCCCACTTCATGCCCGACGACTTCAAGTGCTTCCAGGACGACCCGTCCCGCCTGAAGCTGCTCAAGCACGCCGACGGCATCCACATCGATCCGAAGTTCGAAGCCGCGTTCAAGACGCAGGCCGAGCACGATCCGGCCGATCTGGATGCGGCGCGCGCCTATGCCGTCGACGAGGAGCACACGCCGATCGGCCTGCTCTATCGAAACCCGGACAACCCGTGTTACGACGACGAATCGGTCCGCGGGATCGGCATGGACGCACCAAGCCGGCTGGAATGCTTGCAGGCGGAGATCGATCGCCACCTCATCTGACGCCGGAGGATCCGATGGAGCGCGCCGACAGAGAAACCGAGCCCGGGGCACGCGGCGAGACGGTCGTGCGGTCGGCGGCGGCGGCGATCAACGAGGCCGAGCGGCGGCTCTGCGGGGCGGGCGCCGTATCCCGGCCGGCCGTGGCGGAAGGGTTGGCGCACCGGGGCCGGCGCGCCGCCACCCTGCTCGCTCCGCCGACGGCCGGCCAGCTCGGTAGCCCGACGGCCTCGACTCGCGTCCCTTGGGTGCACCATCGAAACGGGTCGGGTGTGACGAGCGGCTTTGCCTTCGAGCTGGCCGCATCGGTCACGCAGGACGCCGTCGATCACTGTCTCGTGGCGCACGAGCTGGCTCGTCGCATCGGCGCGGCAGGGTTGTGTACGCTCGCTCCTCCGCCCGCCGGATCGGTCGATCGCGTGACCCTTCCCGACACCGATGTCGTCCACGAGCTCGACGCGAGGCGGGGGGGAACCGGTGAGCCGGCAGGCTTGTCGAACGAGTCGATTCTCGCGGAGGCCGCGCAGGCCTTTCAGTTCGTGGCAGGATTGACGGGCCGGCCGGTGGCGCCCGTGACGGTCGACGGCCCCGAGGGCGCCGAGCTCGGCCTGGTGGTGAGCGGCGTTTCCAATGCGGCGGCCAGACGGTTCGCGCGGGAGCTGGAGTCGCAAGGCGTCGGTTGCCGCGTAGTCTGTATTCACCTGTTGCGACCTTTCCCGGCGGCGTCCTTCGCTCGTGCCGTCGCGGACATCCCACGGCTGCTCTTCGTGCCCGGCGACGACGGCTTCCTCGAAGCGGGCCGGCGGGCCGCCATCGCCGGCGGTTTGACGGCGATCCCGGTCCTGCGCGATCGGCTGGAAAGCCCCGACGCGATCGATGCGGCTCGCGATGTGCTCGGTCTCGAAAAACGCCCCGCATCCCGTACGGTGGAGACCGGTCGCGAACCGGTCGTGCTGACCGCCCGCCCGGCGGGAGCATGGGCGGAGGCCTTTCTTCTCGATGTCGCGTTGCGGATCTCGGCCGAGCAGGAAGACGTCGAGCTCACGTTCGACCGGGATGCGCTGACGCTCGGTCGCCCGGAGCCTCCGGAGCGGGACCGGGCGGCGAGGGTCGCCCTGTGCGCGCACCCGTCCTATCTCGAATCAACCACGATCCTCCTGCACCTGGACGACGGCGCAACGCTGGTGATCGTCGCGAACGGGCCGCTCCCCGATGGCTGGTGGCAAGAACTCGAACCCGAGACGCGGGCCCTCGTGCTCGAGCTGGGCCTGCGCGTCCACTGGCTGGACCTGAGCGGTTGCACGGGACTCGACCTGACGGATCCCGATGCCGTGCGTTCCGCGATGGTCGACGCCTATCATTCGGCGGGGGCGCATGAGCTGGGTGATTCGGCGGAGCGGCGCAGCGACCAGACCCCGGCCGCTGCGGCAACGATCCGGGTCGACGTGGCCGCGCTCGAATCCGAGCGCGAGTCGCGGGCACCGGGTCTCCCCGCAAGGTCCCGGTCGCGGCCCGACATGCCGGTGGGCCCCGAAGAGGACGACGACCGGTGGCGCGATGCGGCGCGGGCGTTCCACCTGACGGCGCTGGGTGCGCACTCCAGCGCCGAACCGACCTCGGCCGAGCCGTTGCATCCGCTCGTGCTCGATGCGCTCGATCCGCCGGCTTCTCGGAACCTGACGTACCCGCTGCTGGTCGATCCGGGAGTGGATCCGGATGAACCCGTCACGCGACCCTTCAACGAATGGGCCAAGGGGGCACTCGCCCAGCTCGAGGCAGAAGGTCAGCATTCGGAGTTCGTGGGCCAGCACCTCGAGAGACTCTCCGCGGCCGCCGGCAAGGTTCTGTCACGTGTCCCGGATCCCACGGATCCGGCGGCGGTGCTGGCGCAGGTCGGGCGCGAGTTCGAGCAGGGCTTCGATCTGAGTGATGCGGGCCGTGCGACCTTGCACGAGGAGATCGAGCGTGTCCGCGGAAAACTCGGTGAGATCTCGCCCGAATCCAGGCTGATCGATCTCAACGAACACACGCCTGCCTACGTGCACGTCGCCTCTGTCCGTCAGGTGCGTCGTGAGCGTCGCGAACGGCTGGTCGAGGAAATCGAAACGTTGTGTCGGGGTCTGGAGGAGCTGATCTCGATCGATGACGGGCACTCCCCGGAGGGGCTCTCCGCCGAAACGGTCGGATCCTCTCTGGGAAGCCATGCGGCGGAGTTGCTCGACTCGGAGAGACTGGCGGAGAAGCTGCGTCGACGCCGCGGACCGCAGCGTCTGGGTGACCTACGGCGGCAACGCATCGAAAGCGCGCTGGAGACGTTGCGCGAGGGCCTCGCGGGTGACGCGGAAACGGATGTGATCCTGGTTCGACCGGACCCCTGCCCCGGTCTCGCCGGTGCGCCCGGGGTGCGCGAGCTGCTGCACCCAAGGGGCCTCGGGGCCGCGATCGGAGTGTTCGACGGTCTCGCGGTGGGCTTCACCGATCTGTTCCGTGCGATCCGCATCGCCCGGCTCGAAGTCGACGGGGCGTACGATCCGGATCTGCACGACGAACCGCTGGCCCGGCTGGGGTGGCAGGGGCTCCACGAGGACGAGTTGCTTGCCCTGCCCCGTTTGGTGGTGCTCGAGACCGACGCACGCTTGCGCGGCGCCGGGCTGGGAGCACTCTCCGAGCTGATCCGTTCGGGTCGCCCCGTGCACGTTCTCGTCGAACAGACGACTTCCGACTTCCGACTCGCGGAGAGTTGGCAAGGGTTGTCCGGTTTCCACCCCGGGCTGGGCTATCTCGCGATTGCCCACCGCGAGGCCTTCGTGGTCCAGTCTTCCCTGGTTTGCCCCGCTCGGCTCGCCCGCGGCTTGAAGAGGATGGCTCACTCGCTCCGGCCGGGAGTCGCGCTCGTCTCGGTTCCGGCCTGGAATGCGAGCGTACCCGCGTGGATCCAGCTGCAGGCCGCCGAGCAGGCGCGCGCGATGCCGGGGTTCGTCTACGACCCCGAGGCGGGTCCCAACTGGGCGGAACGGTTCGAGCTGGAGGGCAACCCACAGCCTGACCGCTCGTGGCCGGTGTACGCGGTGGACTACCTTGACGCGCAGGGTGAAAAAGTTTCACTCGAACAGCCGTTCAGCTTCGCCCACGCCGTGGCGCTCGATCCGGCCTATCGCGGTCACTTCCGCATCGTCCCTGTGGAGGCCTGGTCGACGGAGCAGCTGGAGCTCGCCGATTACCTGGCCGCACCACCGGCATCGGTCACACGCAAGATCCCGTTCATCTGGGTCGTCCGCGAGGGGCAGCTCGCCCGCGCGCTGATCACGCGCGAGCTGGCTTACGCCTGTCGTGACCGGTTGGGTGCGTGGCGCATCCTGCAGGAGCTGGCGGGAACGGACAACGAGTACGCCAGACGCGCCGCCGAAACGGCACGCATCGA
>JABAOH010003416.1_pt5 | contig 16846 bp, 16 predicted proteins | sample 7062181 | NCBI WGS metagenome assembly JABAOH01 (sample SAMN14538630, study PRJNA623070) | marine sediment metagenome | biome: marine biome [ENVO:00000428]; feature: marine pelagic biome [ENVO:01000023]; material: deep marine sediment [ENVO:00002113]; isolation source: pool of 5 deep marine...
AGACTCTTTGAATCCAGTTTTAGTAGAACAAGATATTCAGGCATTTCTGTATACCGTCTACAGCGGGTAATTGTTTTCATATGGCAAAAACGTTGTGAAGCAAAAATCCGTAGTTAGAATCTACATAAAAAGGGGTATTAAAAGGGATGGAGGCTTCGTACACGTTTAAACAAACCGTATGACGTTATTTACAGAACTAGACAATTCTGGGCGCGAAATCTGAAGCGAACAACCCAAAACAGGCTTGTTGCGCGCGCACGTTTAAACAAAAGGACTTTTGTTCAAAGGCATTTAGATAATATCAACAAGTTTATAGAATATATACGAAATTGTTATTTAAACTAAATGAGTCCCATACATCTTCCCAAATCTTACATAAAAACAAGAATGGTGAAAAAACATGAAAACGCTGGATATCGTGGTAAGCGGAATATGTGGAGCCCTGTATGCGGTAGTGGGATACCTAATCTATCTCTTTCTCCCGATCACCGCCCCCGGAATCGGCATCGTCAGATTCTGGCCCTCAGTCGTTATTCCAGCAGCCTTCGCTGTGCTCTTCGGACCATTGGTCGGTGGGATTGGAGCAGCGATGGGAATTTTCATCAGCGACACTCTAATTCACCACGACCCCTTACTGAGCCTTACTGTCGGAGTGACATCCAACTTCATAGGCTTCTATCTCATTGGTTTGATCTCTAGAAAAAACATCGAATGGACAAAAACTCTAGCCATTCTAAGCGCTATAGTCGGCCTTAGCTCAATAGGCTTGGGTTATGCTCTGTACATTTATGTATCCCTTAATGCAACCATTTTGTTCATCGGCCTAGTTATCGCAACCTATCTAGTTACAATCGGCGCTGGATTCAAGTGGCCAGAATGGAGAAGCTACGGAATAGCCTCCCTGATAGGTCTCGGGGTCGGAAGCACAATAATAGGCATAGGCGTCTGGGCATACAGCCAAATCTTCGTGCTACCTGAAGCCGTGGGAGGAGGGTCTGGGCTACCTCTCTGGACAATTTTGGTATGGCTAATATGGACCTTCGCAACGGAGATACCGTTCCTAATAACACTGGGTCCACCGATATTGAAGGCATGCTACAGAGCCTTTCCTTCTTTGGCTCCTCAACGTGAAGAATAAGAGGCGACAGACGCGTGCTCAAAAGGGCCAGAGCCTTCAGCCCAGCAGGAATCTCTAGCTTCTTTGAAATTTGTGATAGAACTCCTGACGGCGCTCCGATCACTGATCCAGAGCAGATTGGCGCTCGGGGCGGAGGTTTTGGAATCAGCAAAGGGGTTCTAACAGAAGTTAGCCTAGTCGAGGCGAAAGAAAAGCAAATTCGGGTGTTCATTAGTGGAAAACTTTGGCCGGAAGCTGAGACAACCAGAACTGTAGTTGAAACATTGTTAGAAAAGGTTCCCGAAACATACCATGTTACTGTCAGGCACCGTGTAGAGGTGCCCATTGGGGCTGGTTTTGGGTCGAGTGCCGCTGGTGCCTTGGGCGCGGCTCTGGCCCTTAGCGAAGCCTTGGGTCTCAATCTTACATACAACCAGTTGGGTAGAATAGCTCACGTGGCTGAGGTGAGATGTCAAACAGGGTTAGGAACAGTTGGTCCATTAATGTTGGGAGGCTGCATAGTAACGACTGAGCCGGGTGCACCAGGCTACGCCTCTATAGATCGTATTCCCGTTTCTCCGGATCACAGAATAGTTGCAGGCACCTACAGACCTTTCCCAACCAAGGAGATGCTTTCGTCTCAAGAAAAAAGAGGGTTAATCAATGAGTGGGGACGAAGAACCTTAGACAAGATTCTTGCCGATCCTTCTCTCGAGAATTTCATGCGGGCATGCAAAGAATTTGCGATGGGGATTGGTCTTGTTACGAGTCGTGTTCGAAAGCTAATTGAACTCGCAGAGAAGGCTGGGGCTGTTGGTGCTGCACAAAACATGGTGGGTGAAGCTGTTCACGCTCTGGCTACAGTAGACAGAGTGGAAGGTGTTGTTCAAGCTTTCAAGAAGGTTATGTCAACTGAAAAGATTATTATAGCTAAAATTGACCTTCAAGGTGCACGAAGGCTCAGGTGATAAAGCGTCGTGGAGAAAAAATTTGAGATCGTGGCTGTGGGCGGAACTTTCGACGAATTCCATAAGGGTCATCGGGCCTTGCTGAAAAAGGCTTTTGAAGTTGGAAATTGTGTTCTTATCGGCTTGTGCGCAGACGACTTCGTGAAAAAATTGGGGAAGCCGCACAAAATTGCACCCTATGAGAAGCGTTTAGAAGAATTGAAGAGTTTTTTGAGAAAACGTGGGGTGTTGGAGAGAGTGGAAATCGTCCCCTTAAATGACTCGTATGGTGTGACGGTGTCAAGAAACAGCCTTGATGCCATTGTGGTGAGTAAGGAAACAGAGCCACGAGCCCATGAAATCAATGAAAAACGAAGGAGCAAAGGACGGCCTCCCTTAGAGATCGTTGTTATCGACATGATCCTTGCAGAAGATTATTTTCCCATTTCATCCACCAGAATTTGGCTGATGGAAATCGACCACGAAGGACATTTGCTGTAGACCATTACTCGTCAAAAGGCATGTTTAAACGCTTCTTCTCTTTATCTTTTATGAGAAGAGTGATTCCTTGAAGAGAACGGGCGTTGCAAAGCTTCCGCTTCATTATGGGAGGGCACCGAGATGGCTTGTCCTCCGAATGCAGAAACTCGCCAAGGAAATTGTCACTGTCATCGTAGACGAGTACGGTCAAGACAAGTTCCTGCGTAGAATCTCGGATCCCTTCTGGTTTCAGGCTTTGGGTTGTGTCTTGGGGTATGATTGGCATTCGTCTGGTGTGACTACGGTTTTGACAGGCGTTTTGAAGAGTGCCATTAATCCAACGGAGCAGGGATTGGTTGTGTGCGGTGGGAAGGGGAAGGCTTCTTTGCAGGTGCCAGTGGAAATCAGCTGCCTAGGAGAGAAGTTTGGTTTTTCTACGGATAAGGTTGATCGTTTGCGATACGCGAGTCGGATGAGCGCCAAGGTGGACACCACAGCCATTCAGGCGGGTTATCCCCTCTATCATCACGCCTTTTTTGTGACTGAACGTGGGAAATGGGCTGTGGTTCAACAGGGAATGAACGTGAAAGACAGAACAGCGCGGAGATATCATTGGCTCTCAGAAAACGTCAAAAACTTTGTGGTTGAACCCCACGACGCCGTAGTTGGAGACGTGAAAAGAGATGTTGCCTTAGACATGACCGCAAGAGAGAGCGAAGACTGCCAAAAAACTTCCACAGACATCGCCAAGGAAGAGCCCAAAAAGGTTATGAAAATGCTTAAATCCATTCGTCCAGCCTATCAAAAGTCTCTGCAAGAATGGATTCCAGAAGCCTCGTGGAAAGAGTATGTAATCGATGTTCTTTCCTTGCCCCGCAATCTCAACTGGAAGACCGTGAAAAGAGCCTATGATTTTCAACCCAAAAACTACGAAGAACTCATCGGCATCAGAGGGATAGGACCCGCCACAGTTCGAGCCCTTGCCCTGGTCTCCGAACTAATTTACGGCGAGAAACCAAGCTGGAGGGATCCTGTGAGGTACAGCTTCTGCGTAGGAGGAAAAGATGGAGTTCCCTTTCCGGTTAACAGAGCCACCTACGACGAAACGATTGGAATTTTGGGAAATGCTGTAAAACAGGCCAAAGTAGGCGGCAAAGAAAAAATTGACGCTATAAAGAGACTAGGTCGGTTAGTAGCAGCAGCCACCGCATGAACTACAGTGATATCTTGCTATGTGGGCTTCTAGTTCTTCTTTGGTCTCGAAGGTTTGACCGCAACATTCGTGTTCTTTCTGGGACATGTGCGTTCACAACAATTATATGACATACGTCATACTTATGTACGTTCCGCAAGCAATGCACACACAACTTTCTAGAGCAATGAACCTTCACCTAGCCCAAATTTTGATTCAAAAATTTCCTGAAGTCATTACCGAATATGCGATTCCCGGTCTCAGAGAGTCATGATTCATATTTTCCCTTCACAACATTCATGAATTCTTTTGATCGTAGGCAGACAGAGAGGCTAAGTCGTACCATCTGCCGCGTGAAATCGTAAAAGGAAGAATTCTATGATCGCACTGATCCTTTACGTAGTTTTCCTATCTGGTTTAGCAGCCGTGATATGCATGAATGCATCGTTTTTTAGCATCTTCTTAGACTTCTTCTGGGGGAGGTGGGATGAGTCCTTCCTTCATCAGTAAGCTGGTGGATTCTCTGACGTTTTTGATGATAGAAACGGCTCTGTCCCATAGTTCCTGTCTGCTCAATTTGACTCTGGCGACGCCTTCTTTGATTGATTGAAGGGCGCAAGCTACTGCTTCCCGGGGAAAGACTTCCCATTCATCCATTCTAGGAACTATATCTCCTTCGTGAATTCCCCTTTCCTCAGCGAAATTCGCTAGTTCCCTCCCAGCGGCTATGCACATGTCATCTGTTACGGTTTTTGCTTTCACGTCTAGAACCCCTCTGAAAATTGCTGGGAAGCCCAGGGAGTTATTTATCTGATTCTCGAAGTCTGAGCGGCCTGTTGCCACAATTTTTGCTCCCGCCTCTTTTGCTTCCCAAGGCCATATTTCTGGTATGGGGTTTGCACAGGCGAAGACTATGGAGTCTGTTGCCATTCTGGTTATCCATTCTTTTTTGATGGTGCCTGGGCCTGGTTTGGAGGCGGCTATGCAGACATCGGCGCCTCTAAGGGCTTCTGCTGCGTCTCCGGTTTTGGCTTCGGCGTTGGTTTTTAGGCAGAAGTCCCATTTCCAAGGGTTCTTTTCTTTTTCTGCTTCTATGTCTTTTCTGTTTGGGTGGAGTATTCCTTTGCTGTCTACCATCATGATGTTGCCGGGTTTGACTCCGGCTCTCATGAGAACTATGGCCGTTCTTGTGTTGGCTGAGCCTACTCCTATCATTGTTATTTTTGCTTCACTCATTTTTTTGCCTGCGAGTTTCAGGGCGTTTATGAGGCCGGCTAGTATGACGGTGGCTGTTCCCTGCTGATCGTCGTGCCAGACTGGAATCTTGAGTTGTTCCCTCGCCTTGTCCAGAACATAGAAGCATTTCGGTTTGGCTATGTCTTCGAGGTTTATGCCTCCGAATGTTGGTTCCAGCCACTTGCAGGCGGTTACGATGTCATCAGGATCCTTGGTGGCTAGACATATCGGGAAAGCATCTACTCCGCCGAGATATTTGAACAGTAACGCTTTTCCTTCCATGACAGGTAAGCCTGCTTCTGGACCTATGTCTCCCAAACCTAGGACTCGAGTTCCATCGCTTACGACAGCCACATAGTTCCATCGGTTTGTGTGTGTGAAGACGAGTTCTGGGTTTTCTTTTATGGCTCTGCATGGGGCAGCTACGCCTGGAGTATACCATATGGCGAAGTCGTAGGGATCGCGTATAGCGCACTTGGGCATAACCTGAACTTTTCCTTCATAGAAGGGATGATAAGCCATAGCTAGCTTAGCGGGTTTCCTAGCTTTGGCCAGTAACTCTTCTACGGTTAATTTTTTGGTCATGTCATCTGGGTTTTTTGTATGTAAGATTTAAGGATTGTGTCGGTCCGTTGAAGTCGCAAGTCTAATAACGTAACTAAGACAAAGAACCTCAAACGACAAGAATAAGCAGAAATGATTTTTAGGCTGTTTGAAAGTAGGTAGTAATCTACCGGAGGCAGAAGAATAAGTGTTTGACAAACAAGGTCTCAGGAAAATCGCAAAGGAAAGAGAGAAGTGGGAAAAAACAACCGTGCCGTCATGGCTTCGCAGAAACCCCGAGAGAAAAGATGAGTTCAAGACTACATCGGATATAAACATAAAAAGGTTGTACACACCAGAGGACGTGAAAAACCTCGATTATTTGAGAGACTTAGGTTTTCCAGGCCAATTTCCCTTCACACGGAGCTTACACACTACCATGTATCGAGGACGCCTATGGACTATGAGACAATTTTCAGGATTCGGAACCGCAGAACAGACGAACAAACGATTCAGATACCTCCTCAAAGAGGGAGAAACCGGATTAAGCGTCGCCTTCGATTACCCAACCATAATGGGCCGAGATTCCGACGATCCCATGTGTAACGGTGAAGTAGGCGTATGCGGCGTAGCAGTTTCCTCTCTCAAAGACATGGAAATCCTTTTCGATGGAATACCTTTAGACAAGGTAACCACTTCAATGACCATAAATGGTCCAGCGGCTATGCTTTTGGCCATGTACATAGCCATAGGCGACAAGCAAGGAGTGCCCCGAGGAAAGCTAGGAGGCACAACCCAAAACGACATGCTAAAAGAATTTTACGCCCAGAAACTATGCATTTTTCCGCCCAGATCTTCGGTAAAAATGGTCGTGGATATAATAGAATACTGCGCGAAACATTTGCCCAAATGGAATCCCGTCAGCATCAGTGGTTACCACATCCGTGAAGCCGGCTCGAACGCCGTGCAAGAACTAGCCTTCACTCTAGCAGACGGAATGGCCTATGTTGAATCTGCGTTGGAACGTGGGCTCAAGGTAGATGATTTCGCGCCTCGCCTTTCTTTCTTCTTTGCGGCTCACAACAATTTTTTCGAGGAGATAGCCAAGTTTAGGGCAGCAAGAAGATTGTGGGCCAAGATTATGAAGGAGAGATTCAAAGCCAAGGATCCACGGTCACTATGGATGAGAATGCACGTTCAGACTTCTGGATGCACCTTGACGGCGCAACAACCCGTCAACAACGTAGTAAGAGTCGCGCTTCAGTCTTTGGCAGCAGTCTTGGGCGGCACCCAGTCTCTGCACACCAACTCCTTAGACGAAACTCTGGCCCTGCCGTCTGAGGAAGCTGTCACCGTGGCCCTAAGAACTCAGCAAATAATCGCCCACGAAAGCGGAGTGGCTGACACAGTGGATCCGCTGGCTGGTTCTTACTGCATAGAAGCTTTGACCAACGAGATGGAAGAGAGGGCAATGGATTATATCAACAAAATTGACGATATGGGCGGCGTCATTCCAGCCATCGAAAGCGGTTTTCTCCAAAAGGAAATTGTAGACAGCGCATACAAGTATCAACAAGAAATAGACAACAAAGAAAGAACCTTGGTGGGGGTCAACGACTACACGATTGAAGAAGATTGGGTGCCCCTAAAACTTCTGCGAATACCCCCCGACGTAGAAGCGGAGCAGCTGGATATGCTGCAAAGGGTGAAAAGAGAAAGAAATAATGCAAGGGTGAGAGAAGTGCTTGACAAGCTCTACGACGCAGCTGACCGCGACGAAAACTTGATGCCCACCATAATCGANNATCTGAGAGGTGACAAAAATGAGTTCTGAGAAGAGGATCAGAGTTGTCGTTGCGAAGCCTGGTTTAGACAGCCATGACAGGGGTGCAAAAATAGTTGCTCGAGCCTTCAGAGACGCAGGCATGGAAGTTATCTACACCGGACTGCGACAGACTCCTGAGCAAATTGTAGAAACTGCGCTTCAAGAAGATGTCGACGTAATAGCTTTAAGCATTCTATCCGGCGCCCACTTAACCCTGTTCCCCAAGATAATGGAACTTCTGAAACGAAAAGAACTAGCCGATGTCTTAGTGTTTGCAGGCGGAATCATCCCCAAAGAGGACGTTCCACACCTAAAGAAGATGGGCATAGCAGAAGTGTTTGGACCTGGAACACGTACAGATACCCTCGTCAAGTTTATCCGAGAAAACGTGCGTAAACGAAAATAGCGTTTGGGCTTGCCAGAGAAACGCGGGGTGCATCATGACCAATATTGAACAACTCGTCGACGGCGTGCTTAAGGGTGACCGCCGTTTCATAGCCAAGACCATAACTCTCATCGAGAATGACTTGCCCGAATCTCAAAAAACAGTATCATTACTTTATCCCCATACCGGTAAAGCGCACATAGTGGGCATAACTGGACCCCCCGGTTCGGGAAAAAGCACGCTGATACAGAAACTGGTTGAAGAACTCAGGAGACAAGGAAAAACCGTTGGCGTTGTCGCAGTGGATCCCTCTAGCCCCTTCACGGGCGGCGCTTTTTTGGGAGATCGTGTTCGCATGCAGGAACTTAGCACCGACGAGGGTGTTTTTATTCGGAGCATGGCTACGCGGGGTAGTGCAGGTGCCTTGGCCAAAGCCACAAAAGATGCTGTCAAAGTTTTGGATGCCTCTGGGAAAGATGTGGTTGTGGTTGAAACGGTTGGAGCAGGTCAGTCCGAAGTTGAGATTGTGAAGGTAGCTCACACCATAGTGGTCGTGTTGGCCCCTGGATTGGGTGACGACATACAAGCCATTAAGGCGGGCATCATGGAGATAGGGGACATTTTTGTGGTGAACAAGGCTGACCGCGAAAACGTAAACAAAGCCATGATGGACATAGAAGCCATGCTGAATATGAATCCGGAAAGAGAAAAATGGAAGCCGCCAGTTGTCAAGACCACCGCCATCACGGGTGAAGGAATCACCGAGCTTCTTGACAAGATAGATCGGCATAGAAAATATCTTGAAGCTGGTGCCATTGACACGCGGCGTAGGCAGACAGTTGAAACGGAATTGGTTGAGGCGATCAAGGAGAAGGTGGCAGAAGCTATCGTAGACGACTTGAAGAAAAAAGGCGAGTTGGACAAGCTGGTTCAAAAGATTTTGGAAAAAGAAATAGATCCCTATTCTGTCGCAGATATGTTGCTTGCTAAGAGGCTGAAACGGTTTAAAACGGGTTAGTGATTGTTTGAAGGAGAAGTTGGTGTGGGGCAAAGATTAGAAAGAGGCTTGGTTCAGGTTTACACTGGAGATGGTAAAGGCAAGACTTCTGCGGCTTTTGGGCTTGCTTTAAGGGCTGTGGGGCGGGGTCTCAAGGTTTATGTGATTCAGTTTATAAAGGGAGGCTTCGACTACGGAGAACTCTATGTTGTGAAGCGGCTTCCCAATTTTAAATTAGAGTCTTTTGGTAGGGGCAAGTTTGTCACGGATGTTCCCCCAACAAAGGATGACATCAAGTTGGCCAAAGAAGCTTTCGAGTTGGCAACGGAAGTTGTTAGCGGCGGCGAACATGATGTTGTTGTTTTGGATGAGATCAACGTGGCTTTGCACTTGAAATTGATAGAGACCGAGGAAGTGGTTGATTTGATCAGACGCAAACCCAAGCATGTTGAATTGATATTGACCGGCCGTTACGCTCCTTCGGAGGTTGTCGAGTTGGCTGATCTCGTCACAGAAATGAAGGACGTTAAGCATCCCTTTACCAAGGGCGTATCGCCGAGAAAGGGAATCGACTACTAATCTTGTGTGGCACTTCCTGCGCGCGCAGTTCAAGTTTTGTCGTGTGATTAGTTACTTATAGACTGTGGTAGCGATACTTCTGTGGTGAAGAAATGAGTAATGCTGAACCAATAAGATGCCTAAAATGTGGAAAGCCTTTAGGTTATGTAACCGTGTTTGCTAAAGGTCTACTGCACTTTCCTCAGCCTGTTCAGAACGTAAAAGTAGTTGCTATCTGTATGGAGTGCTTTAAGAAGCACAAATAAACATCAACTGAACGGAGTTTTGATTCGCGCGCATGTGAAACACGTTTTGTGACTTTCTTATGTAACAGAAAAGTGATATAAGCGGGCTAGGTTAAAAGAGATAATTAATTTGTGAGAAGGGATGCCAAAATTGCCAAAGAACAGTTTCTCGTTTCAGTTCGTGACTTTTAACGATCTGGTGTCTGCTTTAGAACTGATTTTTTCTCCTTCGGCGGCTTCGGTGATTTTGTTTACGGCGGCTGTGAGATGTGGGGCGCAGTCGTATAGTAGAATGAAGAAGGAGTTTGGAACGAAGGAGGAGGCGCTTCGTCTTCTTTCTGAACTGAAGAGGAAAGAAAACTGGGGAAAGCTGACTTTTCGGGACGTCGACTTTGTGAATGGATCAGGGAAAGTCATAGTTGCTGACGCCTTGGAGACTATGGCTCGAAAAGCGGAGGGAGGTCGAGAAGCTGGTCAGCCTTGCTGCAATTTCTTGAGAGGCTTTTTGACGGGTTTTCTTTCAGAACTTTTTGAAAGATCTCTGACTGTTACCGAAGAAAAGTGTGCTAGAAAGGGAGACGAACACTGCGAGTTCACGTTTAGATAGAATGTGAAAAGAGACCGATTAACCCCCTTCTTTTTCAATCACTTCTCCGCTTATTCTTCCAGAGCTGTCGAAAACGCCCTTCTTTAAGACTTGTATCAAGACTCCATGGGCAAACTTTGGATGAAGAAAAACAGAGAGAACTTCTTTGGTGGGTGTCGTACCAGCCACAGGTATTCCAGCTTCTTCAAAGTCCCTAATCGTTTCTGAGATATTAGACGACTCGAAAGCAAGATGAAACAACCCTTCACCATGCTTTTCCAAGTACCTTGCAGTTGGACCAGGCGTGATCGGCTCCACCAACTCTATGAAGTTGTTTTCTCTCTTCGCCAAAGGCAAAAAGGCATACTTGAATTCCTCCGTTTCACCCTTTCCAGTAATATAGCCTCCAACCTCTACAACGACCTTATCTTTGTCAATCCCAAGAGCAGCAGCATACTTGTCAATAGCCTCGGAAATGTTCTTCACCACGATGCCGATGTGATGAAAACGATTCTTGGATCCGAGTTGCATACCTTTCATTTTCTTTCAATAACATTTCTCTAACCGCTTCATCATTAAAATCTATTGATAAAGGAAGTTAAAGGATTAGCCTATATTTCTTGGAATACTGTCCAAACTTGTGAAAGCAACTGTAAAACATAGGCCCCGAAGAAATAACAATCAATTCTACGCCAAGATCATGTGATCCGAAACCTTGTTTCCCAGGAGCAATCTGAAGTGTTCACGGTGTCCTTCTCTTTGCAACCTTTCAACTTTGCCCTGCGCAATCACCACTTCACCACTCCTGGCCTGTTCACAAAATCTTCCTCGAAAAGACACGATTTCCTCAATGGGAGCAACATGAGGCCCTTCGAGAATTTCCACGTTTTCAATTCTGTAGTAACACGGAGTGAAAATCGCTTCCGAATCGTCCGCCACCTTGGCTTTGATCTTAGCGTGGCCAACTGGCTTGTAAAGAATCGTGCCATAATGTTCCTTGACTTCGTTCCAATCCTTCACGAAACGAACGAAATAGTCTCTTCCCATGAACTTACCCTGCAAAGCCTTCCGAGAGTCAGTTCGAACAAAATCTTCGAAGGATGTGATCGTGTCTTTCGAACGGAAATCGAACAACTCCTTTAACTCTTCTAGGCTGTAAGGCTTGAGCAGACTTTCTCTGTCTCCTAGCATTTGTCTCAGCGTTGAATAGACTTTGTGACAGGTTTCAGATCCATAAACTATTGGGTCTACGTCAGAAGTTGAAGTGTGAAGCCTCACCATTATGGAGCCCGAAATGCCTAGTTTGCTCCACGGAACCTCTGCGTTCTCCTTTAGAAGTTCCACAAACCGTAACGCTATTCTCTCAACCTCATCCAACTCATCTTTGTAGCAAAGGTCTCGTAGACGATGAGAGGGCTGGTAATGCTGTTTCACAGCCTTGACAGGGACTTCGCAAAGACGTTCGTTGAAAACCGGGTCATAAACTAGATATTGGGGAAAAGCTTGCCTTAGCAGGGCGTAACGCTCAGAAAGGGCGTAAACCTTTCTGTATCTCATTCCGTCTCTCTCTCGGTCACCATTCGAGTCGGGAACATAACGAAGAAAGGCCACAACTCTATTCGAAGGATGAACCAGCCCTTTGACGTCGAATATGCTATCCTCAAAGGTTTCGATGAAGTCGCCCTCTCTAGCCTTCATGGCCTTCACAAGCAAGCAGTTTCGAGCGTCACCAGCATTAGTTTGATGGAATGCTTCTTATTATCTTTCCCTTAAAAACGAGAAGACTAATTCAGACAAACGTTAGCAAGTTCTGCATGCATGGATGATTAGACCATCTCAATACTTAGAGAAAAAAGTCAGAGAATTAGCAGAGGGCTTACGTGATGAGATTGAATAGTCCCGCTTTTCTCAGGCTATAGTATAAGGGCACTGCTATAATGGATGTTAAAATAACAACCACTATTCTTTCTATGGGATAAACAAACATGACAGAACTCCAAATTCCTGGCGTGAGAACTGGGTTGAAGTACCAGATTGCCAAGCCGCTGCCGAACATGTGGTCGGTCAGGGTGCCAACAAAAGTAGCTAGAGGCACTCCTAGACTCAATTTCTTAACGTCCAATGGCTGAGAGGACCAAAATGCCATTCGTGTTGAGAAAACAAAGGCTACAATCATCGCTGCTATGTTTAAAAAGGGATAGAGAGGAACTTCGCGACCAAACGGGTGGGCATAGAAAACGAGGAGTGAGGCAAGAATTATTGTTCCGGGAATATACCCTCTTTTGATCATCATGAAGCCCGAACCTAAAGCGCCTAGAGTTGGAGGCAAAACCGACAGAATGCCGAAGATTGCTCCTGCAGGGTTGACGAACACGCTGATGAAAGAACCAATCAGCACGGCAAATCCTCCGAGTAGTGGCCCAATGATTATTCCAATGAGTGGAGCGCCTATGACTCCTAACGTTATTTGACCTGAAACACCTATTGAAATGGTATAAGGCAGTGAGCTCAGAACTGCTTGCAAAGAAGCGAAAATTGCTGTCAATGCTATTTGTTTGGATGAGAGAATTGGTTTAGACATTCTGTTCACCCAACTGATGTTGTGTAATTTTTTACACTCGACATATAAACTTATCCCTCCCAGTCTCTGTTTTGAGAAAGTTATTGTTCTCAACATTCTTCTGTTATCAGGTTTCAAATCGACCTGAAGGCTTTTGGGTGGAAAAGTATATCTCTAAAGCTCTCCTTATTCTACTGCTTCCGATTCGATAATGAGGGAACATAGCTGCCTGAGCCTGAAAGAGAACTTTATCGGGTGAAAGAAGTTTTTCCTGACCTATTTCAATTGAGGATTCCGCTGCCTATTCCCGCTCTAGACCATTTGAATGCCTACGTGATTCGAACCGAAGACCAGTGTGTCCTCGTAGATACGGGGATGGGCAGCGATAAGGCGTTTGGGGAGTTAAGCCGTCAGCTAGCTGAAATCGGAGTTAAAACAGAAGATCTGACAGAGATTTTGGTGACGCACTTTCACATAGACCATGTGGGTCTGGTCCCACGCTTAAGAGAGCTTTCTGGAGCTCGACTCATAGTGTCGGCGAAGACAGCCGAAGCAGTGCAGCTGGTTAGGCAGACTTACGAAAGTTACTGGAAGAATTTGATGAATATGTACAAGGTCGCTGGGGTTCCCACAGAACTCGTGGAGCGAATGCTCAAGGCAACTCCGGGCTATTTGTATCAAGCAGTCTATGAAGAGCTGGCGAGGTCCTCGAGGGCTTTGAAAGACGGGGAGAAAACATCGATAGGTGAGTACTGTTTCCAAGCCGTTTGGACGCCGGGTCATTCACCGGGACATATCTGCCTTTATGAGCCTAAACGGCGACTTCTGATGGCTGGAGACCACCTTTTGCCCACTATCACTCCTCATGTTACTCAGTGGGGCGAGGAAAGTGATGCTCTGACTGATTACCTAGACAGCTTGGAGAAGGTTGGGAAGTTAGATGTGGATGTGGTCCTTCCGGCTCATGAGGATCTCTTCGAAGATCACCGCAAACGAATAGGCGAGTTACAGGAACATCACAGGTTGCGGGCGGCGGAGATGCTCTCTGAGATTCGAAGTCGAGAGCTGACGGCCTATCAGATAGCTTCCAGGATTCACTGGGATATAGAATACGCCTCTTGGGACCGATTTCCCTTCTTTCAGAAATTCCTAGCCGTCGGTGAAACTTTGGCGCACCTTAGGTTTCTGGAAAAACAAGGCCGAGTGAGAAAAAACATACGTACGGAAACCATGTTTTACAGTGCTTTCTAGTCCGTCGCCTTTCTATCGATGGTTGAAGGGACGGAGTGTAATCTTGTACACACAAGACGGTGAAGGCATGCATGCATGATGGAGTCAAGAAACTCCCGAACACTCAATTCCACTTCACCACACTCCTTTCTTGGTTGACTCGTATATCAAACTATCGAATAACCAACTCTAAGTGTGGTCTTCTCCCGCAAACCATCTCTTTTTTGTGCGTGACTCATTACCTGGAATGTTTGGGTCTTCTTTTTCTTGAGGATCTTTTCAACATTAGGACTGCTGTGGAGTGGGAACACTTTCCCTTTTTTACGAAACCGGGGCAGTTGCAGCTTACCTTTCCGTCGTAACCTCGAACAACAGTGTAGGTTCCGTGGTCTCCAACAACGTTGTAGACACCGCCACCTAGAGTCTCAACTCTACGACCCTTCAGAAGCCTCTTAGCTTTCTCAACCAGCCTGTCAAGAGACAATTTCCATCCACAAATCCACTGGATCTTCCAAAGACAACCGTTAATACGAAAATGAGTTGCCCCTAATTAAGATTATATTCGTAGTTGCGCGCGCATAACAAAAGGTTAGAAAATTAAGAAGGGGGAAGTTGAGAGGCGGCTTGTCTCACTCACCTTTTTCAAACAGCAAGTAATGAGAGATCCATATGTCACGACCAGTCACTTGATAGGTGTGGAGACGCCAGCCCATTTTTTGCATGTCCTCAATTGTTTTACCGATATCCTTGTGGTGGCCAACCTGCACGCAGACGTATTCTTTCAACTTAACATCACCTCCTATCCGCTTTTTCAATCCAAAATCTTCAAATTCGCCTTTTTATAGATTTTTCAAGTTTCTTCGAGCATACACGCGCAATTTTGTTTCGTTTTTGTTTGCTTCTACGAGGGTAGAACTTGTTTTTTCATGAAGTGTTTAGCTTTATGTTGTTGTTGTGCCACAGTCACGTACATTTAAGAGTTGGCGGGGAGGATTCATTATAACTTAGAAGGGGATAATCGTAAAGTAAAGTATTGGATGGAGGAATGACTCTTGGCAAAAGTTTTTGTCGTTTATGACACAAAGTATGGCAACACAAAGCTTGTAGCAGAAAAGATCGTGGAGGGAATGAGAGAAGTCGAGGGAATAGAAACTGCCATCAGCGATGTCGAGGAAACCGATCCTAAAAAGGCAGCCGATTATGATGCAATATTGATAGGGTCACCAACGCATTTTGGGGGACCTGTTAGGGGTATTAATAAGTTTATTGATAAACTTGGCAAACTTGATTTGAAGGCGAAACGGGTTGCTGTTTTCGACACCTATCTGGGAGAAGACTTCGAAAAGTCTGTGAAGAAAATGGAGAAGAGAATAAGCGAAAAGGTTCCCAGATTGAAGCTAATAACCTCTGGCCTGTCAATAAGGGTTGACGGAATGAAAGGGCCAGTCACAGATGGAGAGTTCCCCAAATGCAGAGATTTCGGAAAGAGAATAGCAAATCAGCTTAAAGCTTGACTACCCCTCTCGCATGCGTGCATGAACTGTGATGCCGTCAGTGTTTGGTGTCGGTTTCTGGGAAAGAGCTATTCCAACCAGTCTTTTTTTCCGTCGCATTTGATCACGTAGTGTCGTTTGCAGTGTGGGCATTCGTATTCTCCAACTGTGTAGATTGCCCCTTCTCTAGCCTCCATTTCCGTTCTTGATGGTTTACCCATCTCTTTGAGGTGTTGAATAGTCCTGACTTTCTCTTCGATCTCGTCTTCTGTGAGCTGGAGACGTTTCGCTTCGTCGAGGATGGCCTGCTGTTCCTCTTCGTTGGGGATGTTTTCCACTATGGTTTCCGCTATCTTCGGTGTGATTTTTGTCTTCGATTTCAGAAGTTCATGTTTCAGGGGTGGAGAGGCTTTTCTGAGAACTTTGACGGCGGTGTATGTTTCTCTTACACCCAGGTCTCCTTCTGCGACTTTTTCTAGGAGTTTTTTTCGTTCCTCCACTTCAAGTCCTCTCGTCACTCGTATAGCATCTGTAGAAACACGTTTGTCAACGTGTTCCTCATGCCTGATTTCCCACGCGTCAAGATGTCGACTTACGTAGTCTGAATGCACCCCCAATTTTTTTGCCAGCTCCATTATTGTTTTGAATCCTAAGGCCTCGTTGTTTTCCCAAAGCTCATGAATCGCATTCTCCATTTCGATGTCTGTCAAATCTTTTCGATGGAGATTCTCGATAAGAGATTCAAGAAGGACTCTCTCTTCCGGAATGTCTTTGATGAGAGAGGGGACCTCTTTGAGGCCAGCCATCTGAGCGGCTCTCCATCGCCTCTCCCCCGCGATAATCTGATACCCCTTTCCATGTCTCCTCACCACGATAGGTTGGATGACACTAGCATCCCTTATTGAATCTGCAAGTTCTCTCAAAGATTCTTTTTCAAAACTTTCTCTAGGCTGAAAGGGGTTTGGCTGAATCTCATCAACAGATATCATTTTCAACTCCATACGTTCTCATCTCCTCGTTCTCTTTCCAGTTTCCCAAGCGCACACACTCTTCGCCAAGGTTACACCAACAAGGTAGCATTCGCCACTAAAATGATTTAAGCAGTTTGGAGCAACAAACGCGCGCGCCGTAATCGCAGACAACTTGGGCCTTGAATTGGAAACCCTATCCCTGATGTGTTCATGTCTTGCTGGACATAAACATATTTGGATCCTAATAGCAACTCTATGTTGAAAACAAAGCTTTTTTCAAAGAATAAGAAACAGCTTCTGCAACTTCAGTTATCCCTAGACAAGGAGAATCGCAGCCAGCACGGGCACTTCACCATGGAAGACTATCGGAAATGGCTGAAAAAGGCTATGTGGAAAGGGTTAGGCGGGGAACCTACAGGATCACGGAAAAAGGAGAAAAATACATGGAGATAATCTGAGGGGCAGGTTGGCTGAAGTCAGC
>JABAOH010101029.1_pt1 | contig 16846 bp, 20 predicted proteins | sample 7062181 | NCBI WGS metagenome assembly JABAOH01 (sample SAMN14538630, study PRJNA623070) | marine sediment metagenome | biome: marine biome [ENVO:00000428]; feature: marine pelagic biome [ENVO:01000023]; material: deep marine sediment [ENVO:00002113]; isolation source: pool of 5 deep marine...
TCATGACGTCTAACGACGAGGCGGTTTTGCGGTTCAACGACAAGCAGGGGATGATTCGGGTGCTCCTTGGCTCCACGCATGCCGGTTCCCCGTCACTGACTCTCTTTGGCAAGGCCGGTAAGGTCATCTGGAGCGCGCCGTAGGAGGTGCTAAAAAATGAAGCCATTAGGTAAATATCTTAGGGCTAAGCCGGTCTTCATTTTTGGCTATTGGGTTACGATTCTTTTCATAACAGGTCTGAAAGTATCTTGAGTTGGCAGGGGTACCCTGCATAAAACGACCGGTACTCCCCCCATGCCGGTCCCGTTCACGGTCCATCCCAACCCGCGGCACAACCTCCCTCCTCTCATCTCTTGGTCTTGGCCCCCTCCACGGCCAGTTCCAAGTCCTTGACTCTCTCCCGAAGTGCTTTCTGAGTGGTAAAGGCCTCGGTGTCGTCCCGCATGATAGCAAAGATTCCTTCCACCTGGCCCTCCGCCCCTTTGAGCATCCCGACCGTGAAGGCGATCGAGAGGCGCCCTCCGTCCTTCTTGACGGCGGGTACGCGAAGGACCTGGTCGCCGTAGTGGGTGTGGCCGGTCCGCATGACTCTATGATAACCGGCCCAGTGCCGCTCGCGTTGCTTCTCAGGGACAATAAGATCCAATGACTGCCCAAGGGCGTCAGTCTCTGTAAAGCCGAACAGTTTTTCGGCCCCATGGTTCCAGAGCTCGATTCTCCCATCGGGCCCGGCCACCACAATGGCATCCGCTGATTCCCGAATGATCCTCTCATAAATGGACATGGTCCGGATCCTCCTCAATCCCCCGATGACCGTTGTTAGGTTTTGGGTATTAGGTGTTAGGTCTTGGCTTTGCACACATCAAAATTTATCTCTTACACCCAACACCCAAGACCTACAATCGAAAAGCTAGACGCCGGACGGTGAACCGTGAACCAAAAATCAGTGATCGACAACTACAATACAGATTGCTGCCGGCTGACTCTTGGTAAGAGGCTCGCTAGGAACCGGCGGAGGTCAGGCGTACGATGTGATGGTAGTGCACCGTAAGACGCGCACCCGGCGCCGAGCCTTCAGGCTCGAATTGGACGACCAAGCCATCGGCCGCATCAAGCGTCCCCACCAGACGTCCAGTGACTGTGGCTTGCTCGTGCGCTCCAGGTGCTACCGTGAGGGTCACCCGTTTTCCGACGTGGCGCTTGATCTCTTCCGGTTTCATCGCATCCCTCCCTTCTCTTTCTGGCCGCCAATGAATTGCTGAGGATTCCTCCTAATCTCCTCAAACCCTGCCCCCGTGCGACCGCCTTCACAACGGAATGGATTGAGCATCCGGGCCCTCAAGCGGAGCCGGGTCTTGTTCAAGGAGATAGAGGGTCCGGGGTCCCCCTCCAAGACGTGTCCCCACCTCGTGAAGAGCTGTCAAATACTCCTCCTCCGAGAGACCGCCCCGCATCCTGCGGAGAGGCAAAACCCCGATCGTCTCACAGCCGCGTTGTGCCAGCTCGCTGAGCGCACCGTGCATGCCGATGACAACAACCTCTTGTCGGCAAATCGGCTCATCATCGAAATCGACCATGATGACTCGAGCAACATATTTGACCCCGCGCGTCCTCCCATCGCCGATGATGGCTGAACCCAGCGGGCGCTTCTCCGTTCCACGGGCACGCTCCAAGGCCACCCAGAGATCAAGGGGAGTCGCATCCGGGTCTAATTCCTCAGTCTTCGCCTGCAGGAGAAGGTAGGTATCCTCTGGAAGAATGAGCGCATCCAGTGGCATCGGTGGCTGTTTCGATCGCCACTGGACGATGTCTGTAAACCCATCCTCAGTCGTCACCAATCCAATCCTTGGCGGCCGGGAGCCCGCTACCGAGCAGGATGCCCCTTCTCCAGCTTGAAACAAAACGACACGAAACACGGAAACGGCACCTGCAGGTCCCCAGCAAAATTGCCGAAAGCGCGAACGTTTTCGGACCGCTCAGGGTCGCCGCGAGCCCGAAGGGTGCCGGGCTCTTGCGGAGAGGCTCGGAGCGAGGAACCGAAGGTGGTGTCCCCACTCGGTCATCGGTCGTCGACTATTCTTCTCCCTGGTCCGGCCTTTGAATGAAGAGGAAAGGATCGTCGATCCGAAAGACATCCTGGGTGTAAAAGGCCTGGCCGTATGTGCAACCGATGAGGAGGCCAAAGTAGCGCGCCAGCGTCTTGAGGCGGCCAGGGACAGTCCGATAGGCCGGTCGGCCAAACTGGGAGCGATGAGCGTTGATGGCCCGAAGGGCCTTGGGAAGTTCACGGTCCACAGGCACGATGAAGGAGGGACGTTCGAAGGGGATGAGAAAGTAATACAGGATCTTTTGAACCGAATGGGGCCGCCCCCCTGCGGGAAATTTTTCCAGATGGGCAAAGTTCGTGGCGTGGGTCACGAGATGGCCAGCCGCGATGTGATCGGCATGCCCCCGCCCCCGCCCCGGTTCCACCCCATAGTGGGGAGCGAGGACGATCTTGGGACGGTACGTACGGATAACGGAGGCAACCTGTTTCCGGTTCCTCGGGTTATCTTCCAGTCGCGTATCCCCCAGGCCCAGGAGTTCGAAGGCATCAACCTCCAGGAGTTTGGCCGCTGCGGCTGCCTCCTGCCTTCGAAGTTTCCGAGTGCCGGCCCCCATATCTCCTTCTGTAAGGCTGACAATCCCGGTTCGATACCCTTTCGCTTTCATTTTCAGCAGGAAAGCCCCGGTCCCGATCTCGGCATCATCGGGATGCGCCCCAAAGGACAAAAAATCCAACGCAAGCCCCATCGCTTTCCCTTTCAACACATTCAACCGTTAGCCACCAGTCAAAGCTGCCGCGGCCGGCTACTTATAAAATTCCTCGCGACTCCCGCTTACCACCTCCACCGCGATGACCTGTTCATCTCGTAGGATCTTGAAGACCACTTTTTCGTTTGCCCGTTTCTTCCAAAGTTCTTCATAAAAATCGCGTCGGGTCTCCACGGTGCAGTAGTCCACGGCGACGATAACGTCCCCCTCCTTGATCCCGGCCGCCTCGGCCGGCCCACCCGGGATCAACCCTACCACCATCACCCCTTGCTCCACCGGTTGCAGATACGCCCCGATCCACGCCGGTACCGGGCGGCTCACGACTCGACCAAATTCGAAAAGCTCCGTGCGGTTCAGCTGATACAGCTCCACCGGAATCGCCACCGTCGCGCGAGCTACCTCAGAAAGGTTTAAGGCGGCAATTCCTACCACCCGTCCGGCCAGGTCAAAGAGGGGCGCTCCGCCAAAACCTGGATTCTGAATCGTCACCCCTATCGCCTTGGGCAGCATGTACTCCCAGTGCGTGTCGAACTCCCCGAGGTAGGATATGAATCCCTCCGCCACGCGGCGCTGTATCGTCCCGATGGCGGCCAGGAGAAAGACCGGCTGTCCCAGCAGGATGTCCATTGAGGAACCGAGACGAACCGTCGGCAGATCCTGGGGCGGAATCTTGAGGACAGCCAGGCCGCTGGCAAAGTCTTGCGCCATCACGTGCCCCTGAAAACGCCGACCATCCGGGACGGCGACGCCAAGATGGGCCGCCCCCAGGACCACATAGTTGACGGTCAGAAGATACCCACCCGTGTCCACAATGACCCCAGTGCCCATCCGTTCCGCCCCCAGGACCTGAGTGGAGGGGTGGTCCGGCCTGACCGTTGCTTCAATGCTGACAACGGCGGGGAGGACCGCGTTGATTAACTCGGGTGGCGCATCCATTGCGGCACTCCGCAGTGTGACAATATCGCCCAGTCATCTTAGCAACTTCCCAAAGGGATGCCAAAGGAAAAGCCTTTTTAATACCCTATTCAGAAAGCTTCAGGAGAATGCCGCGCCGCCGGGCGCGTTGAATGGCCCAATGGAGGAGCGCAAGACCTCCCGCGAGGTACAGGAAGGCAAGTGCAAACCCTCTCCACAGCGGTGTGGGGAAGAGCAGAGGAAAACCGTAAAAGGACCGAAAGTACTCCAGAAAATAGGTAAGGGGAATGAGGCCCGAGGCCACTGCCACGGGAGGTGGAAGTTGGTCCACCGGATAGTAGATGCCGCAGAAGAGGAGCAAGATGCTGGCCAACGACCAGGCCGCCACTTCTGCCCTCGGGCCAAAAGACAGAATCAGGGTACAGGTGATGATCCCCACCAGCGCACCGTTGAGAAAGAGCCCAACAGCGAAGACCACCAGAGGGAGGAGGCCGGAATCAACGAAACTGAACTTGAAGGCATAAAGGCTAAACAGGCCCATCAGCCCAAAGACCACACTCCCCCGGATGACCCCCATGAGCCAGGCCCCCCCGACAAGGTGCCCGCCGTGGATTGGCGCCATGAACTGGTACTTGACGCTCTTTGACCACATGTCAAAGAGGAGAGCGTAGGCCACATCCAACTGGCACACCTGAACGACACTCAGGGAAATCACCCCGATCAGGACGAAAGCCCGGGTTTCAGGAGTCAGGGAGAGAAACTCAGTGAGGAGACCAATAGAAGCCAAACCGATACAGGGCCAAAAGGTCATTTCAAAGAGCGTAAAGGCATTCCGCCGGGTCATAATCCAACTCCGGCGGGCGAACGCCCAAACCTTTGCCCATTCACTTGGCCAGTTCAACAAAGACCTCCTCCAGATCGAGATCGTGGAGCCCGACATTGTGTAGGACGAATCCAGCTTGGTGAAGACACCGGATCACTTGATCGAGTCGTCGACTCCCCTCGTCCACGCGAATCTCCATCCCATCCCCATCCTCGCGTACCCCCAGGATTCCAGGGAGGCTGCGGACCGCAGCCAGGGGGAAGGCCCCGGCACCCCTCACCCGGATCACCTCGGCAAAGCTCACATGTCGTTTGAGCTCAGCGGGAGTACCCTTGGCAGGGATTTCCCCGTCGCGCAGGAAGGCGATCTCATCACATAAAAGCTCCGCCTCTGGCATATAGTGGGTCGAAAGGAGGATAGTGGTCCCCCGTTTGGATCGAAGGCTCGCAATCTGCTGCCGGATCCGGACTGAAACGTCTGGGTCGAGCCCTACGGTCGGCTCATCGAGAAAGAGGATCTCGGGGTCATTCACAAGCGACTTGGCGAGGGCCAGACGTTGCTTCAGTCCTGTTGAGAGCTCATTGTACGGAATGGTGTCGTAGCCCGTGAGTTCACAGATTTCCATCACCGTGTTCACCCGCCTATGGCACCTCCGACCTGAAAGGCCGTAAAGCATGGCGTGAAACGTCAGGATTTCGGGGACGGTGAGGCTCCAAGGGAAGTTGGCGTTTCCGCTTGCCATATTGACCCTCTGTCGGATCGCCGATGCCTCGCGCCGGATGTCTCGGTCCAGCACCCGGACCGACCCCCCGTCGGGGAGCAGGAGGGTGGCCAGAATAGAGAGGAGCGTGGTCTTGCCTGCGCCATTGGGACCCAGGATACCGTAGATCATCCCGGCATTCACAGTGAGGTCGATCTTCCGGAGGGCGACCTTGAGCCGTGGGCGAAAGAACCCACCACGATAGACCTTGAACAGGTCTCGAACCTCGACTACCGCCATGGATACCCCCGGGGTATTGGCCTGATTAATGCAGGGGTGAGAGTATCAAGAACGTTATACGGGATATTGTGGCGCTGCCACTCATCCCCTGTCAAGGGGCCGACGGCTTCGACTTTGCCCGCGAGGGAACCAAGCCGTGTGCCTCTCAGTTTTCCCCTCTCAAGATTCAACGGCAAAAACTGCCGAGGGTTTGTGATATAATAGCGGCCTCTCTTGGAGGGCCTGATGGATAACAAGAAGGTATTCCTCACCGATCAGTTCGTCCTCAATAATCAATTGCACGAGGACGACACTAATCGGGTTTACCGGATCATGACCGAATTCGCCGAGGGGTTCGATGTACTCTCTCAGATTTCCCCTGGCGTGGCGATTTTCGGGTCATCCCGCGCGACCCCGCACGACCCGTACTATAGCGTTGCAGAAGGGATTGGTCACCTCCTCGTCCAACATGGATTCGCCATCATGACCGGTGCGGGACCGGGCATCATGGAGGCTGCGAATAAGGGGGCCCGGGAGGCGGGGGGTCCCTCGATCGGATTGAACATCCAGCTCCCTCTGGGGCAGCCAATCAACCCCTATATCACTACCCTGCTCAACTTTCGCTACTTCTTTGTTCGAAAGGTCATGTTTGTTCGCTACTCCGTGGCCTTCGTGATCCTGCCAGGTGGATTCGGGACGCTGGACGAGCTGTTCGAATCAGTCACCTTAATCCAAACCCACAAGATCCACTCCTTCCCGGTGGTGCTGGTGGGGCGGGAGTACTGGCAAGGCCTGCTCGATTGGCTCCAGGGGACCGCAGTCAAGGAGGGACGAATCACCCCAGACGAGATGGCCATTTTTACCCTGGCCGAAACTCCAGAGGAGGTCCTGACCGTACTCCAACGCGCCGCCTCTGACCTCCGCCAACCGATACCGTGAAGGCGATCCAGGACGGCTGCCTCCAGGCAACTCAGTTCTGTCCAGCTGCCACTCCAGCATCGGCACTCTCCCTGATTGATCGAGCCTGAAACTCCGGCTCGACCGACCGGACCGAACACAGGGTACCGGAGGTCCCATCGCCAAGACCCGATTTGAGAACCGTTCCCACGCAGAAAAGGCGGAAAAGACCTACCCGAAAAGCTTTTTGACTTTTTCTGCGCCGCTACCTATAGTTAAAATTGAGGGCGGTGCTGCGAGATCCGGCTGCGGGGTCAGGGTCGGAGATTCTTATGTCATATCGGTTTCTCGAAGAGGTCGCCATCGCCGATGTGGCCTTCGAAGCGGAGGGACAGACACTCCCCGAGGTCTTCGAGGCATCGGCGTTAGCCCTCACCGAGGTGATGGTGGAACTGGACGGGCTTCCACCCGCCAGGCTCCACGAGATCGTAGTTACGGGCAAAGATCTGGAGACCCTCCTTTTCCGCTGGCTCGCAGAACTGATTTTCCTCAAGGATTCGGAAGGTCTCCTCTTCCGCCGATTCGAGATCACCATCCGGGAAGGGCCGGAGTGGGAGCTTCACGCAGCCGTGTGGGGGGATTCGATCGATTACGAGAAGATGTCGCTCAGGGCAGACGTCAAGGCGGTCACGTACCACCTGTTTACCCTGGAGCAAACCCCGCATGGATGGAGGGCCCGGGTCGTCCTGGATATCTAAAGGGGTAGGGCCATGGAATTTAAAAAGATCGCTGAGGGCATCTGGGAGGCTCCTCCGACTGCCAAGGAGGGCATGCTGGTTCCGGCGCGTGTCTACGCCACGGACGATCTCTTCAAGGAAATGGATCGGGGGGTCTTCGAGCAGGTGACCAACGTGGCCTGCCTGCCCGGAATCCAGAAGTACGCCATCTGCATGCCTGATGGCCATTGGGGCTATGGCTTCCCCATTGGGGGGGTCGCAGCTATGGATGTGGCAACGGGGGTCATCTCGCCGGGTGGAATCGGCTTTGACATCAATTGCGGGATGCGTCTGCTTCGGACCAACCTGACCGAGGATGAGGTCAAGCCAAAGCTCCGGGAGCTGGTGGACCGACTCTTCCATGCGATCCCTTGCGGGGTTGGTACCAAGGGACCCTTGAGGCTGAACGAANNGATCCCTGGCGCCGATCCCGCCAAAGTCAGTGCCAAGGCCACCAGTCGAGGGATCAATCAGCTCGGGACGTTAGGGTCCGGCAACCATTACCTCGAGATTCAGGTGATCTACCCCGGCAATGTCTATGATCCGGATCTCGCCAAGGCGTTGGGAGTCGACCGCGAGTTTCAGGTCGTGGTGATGTTCCATTGTGGCTCCCGGGGCTTCGGGCATCAGGTCGGGACCGACTATTTGGAGATCTTCGGGCGGGCTATGAAGCGGTACGGCATCGCCGTTCGAGATCGGGAGCTTGCCTGCGCACCGTTTTCCTCTCCCGAGGGCCAGGATTACTTTAAGGCAATGGTGTGTGCGGCAAACTCAGCCTTCGCTAACCGCCAGGTCATTACCCACCGTATCCGAGAGGTCTTTAGTGACATCTTCAGACGGGACGCCCGCGATCTCGGCCTGGAGATGATTTACGACGTATGCCACAACATCGCCAAGATCGAGCGATACCGAGTCAATGGCGAAGAAAAGGAGCTGATCATTCACCGCAAGGGGGCGACGCGCTCCTTCCCACCGGGGCATTCAGAACTCGCGGAGCGATACCAAGCCATCGGCCAGCCGGTGATCATCGGAGGATCTATGGAGACCGGGTCTTATCTCCTCATGGGGACGGCCAAGGCGATGGAGGAGAGCTTCGGGTCCACCGCCCATGGCTCCGGTCGGACCATGTCTCGGGCCGCCGCGAAGAAAAAGGTCCACGGCCGAGATCTCCTGCAGCGGATGGAACATAAGGGGATCTACGTCCGGGCAGCCTCCTTTGCGGGCGTGGCTGAAGAGGCCGGGATGGCTTACAAGGACATCTCCGCCGTCGTGGACGCCGTCGAAAGACTAGGGATTTCGAAGAAAGTCGTGCGTCTGCAACCGATCGGCAATATCAAGGGGTAAGGGGAAGGAGAGACCTGTGGAGAGTAAAGAACTTTTGTACACTTCGTATCGACTGCAGGAACTAAAGACCCTTCTCCCCGAGGGGCTCTCTGGGGCCGACCTTCAGCGCGTGGAAGCATTGGTCGAGAAGCGAGATGATGTGGGGCTGATCGCCTTCCTCGAGAAGACGAACCTCTCCCCGGAGAGCCGTGAGCGGCTCCGAATTATCACAGAGGCGCGGCCGATCGCTCTCAAGATCGTATCCCTGTGGCGGGAAATGCCGCTTCGCCACGAAGAGATCGAGACGCAGTACACACACCTGAAGCACCTGAAAGCGGAGTATGATCGGGTCTCGCCCCGACGGGCGGGCGCGGAATTCTTTTAGCAGTCCCCCGTTCTTCGTTGACAGTTCACCGTTCACGGTTCACGGCTGAAGGGTTATTGGTGCCTCGTGATTGGTGACTGGTGCAAACCACTAACCACTACCCACTGACCACCAGTCACCTTTTTTTTTGAGCGGTCATCGGTCGTCGGAGATCGAGTATGAGGGCAGTTCGCTTCCACACGCATGGGGATCCCGAAGTCCTCAGGATGGACGAGGTCCCGGACCCCCAGATCGCTCAGAACGAGGTTCTGGTGCGGATCAAGGCCTGTGCCTTGAACCATGTGGACCTTTGGCTCCGCCAAGGGCTCCCTGGAGTGAAGGTCCCCCTTCCCCACATCCCCGGCTGCGATATCGCGGGCGAGGTGGAAGCGGTCGGCGAGCTGTGCACGCGCGTCAAGGTGGGAGAGAAAGTGATGATCTCTCCCGGAAAGTGTTGCAGGCAGTGTGCCTGCTGCCTCGCGGGTCGAGACAATCTCTGCGCAAGCTATCAGATTTTCGGCGGATACGGGCTCAACGGCGGATACGCTGAGCTGATTGCGGTCCCGGAGGTTAACATCCTTCCCCTGCCCAAGGGCCTCGACTTCCTGCAGGGCGCGGCTTTCCCGCTCACCTTCCTCACTTCTTGGAATATGTTAGTGACATTAGGGAACGTGCAGCCCGGGCAAACGGTCTTGGTCATGGGGGCCGCAAGTGGCGTGGGCGTTGCGGCCATCCAGATAGCGAAACTTTTCGGTGCCACCGTCATTGCTGCCTCCGGCACCGACGAGAAGCTTGCAAAAGCAAAAGCTCTGGGGGCGGATCACGGGATCAACTATCAAAAACAGACGATTGCTAACGAGATCAAACAACTTACCGAGCGGCGAGGGATCGACATTATTTTCGAACATGTGGGGGGCGAGACTTGGAAGGAACTCATCCCCATCCTGGCCTCGGGTGGGACGCTTGTGACCTGTGGGGCCACGGCCGGTCCGATAGCCGAGACGGACATCCGGTACCTCTTCATGCGGCAGCTCCGGATCCAGGGGGCCTACATGGGAAACAAGGTTGATCTCTTAACCATGCTGCCGCTGGTGGAGGCCGGAAAGCTCAAGCCAGTGGTAGACCAGGCGCTTCCCCTTTCCGAAGCGCCTCAGGCCCACCGGATTCTTGAGGAGCGCCGACAGTTCGGCAAGGTCGTTCTCACCATCTAAACTGGAACCACCATGGGAGGTCTTCAATGGCGACAGAAGTCCTGATCTACGGTAAAGACGGCTGACCCTTTACCTCGGCGGCCCGGGAGGAATACGCCAATCGGAATGTTTCTGTTCGCTATATCGATGTCAAAAAGGACAAAAAGACCCTGGAGGAAATGCTCACGTTTTCCAAGGGGGTGCGGGAGGTTCCGGTCATCGTTGAAGATAGTAATAAGGTCACGATCGGCTTCGGCGGAACGTGAGAAGTATGAGGCCAGGGTCCTGGCCACCGCTTTCAGGCCGTCCGCCCCTGGGGGGATGCGACGGTCTTTCCTTTCACAAACAAGAGACTGCGAACATCAGACTTCCGAGCGATCATGGATCTAAGTCAAATCGACCTTTACCTCTTTCAAGGATCGGCTCCGCTTTCCCCGCGGGATATTGACCTGCTCCGGACCCTCGGCGTCCGGGCAGCAGTGGACATGCGGGCCGAGGCTGAATGTTACCCCCCGCTTGAGTGCCTCCTGTGGCTGCCTACGATCGACACCGAGGCCGCTACGACCGAACAGCTCACCACCGGGATCCGCTTCATCGATCAGTGCATCAGCCTCGGATGGGGAATATACATCTATTGTCAAGGCGGAATCGGCCGCTCGTCCATGATGGTCGCGGCCTATCTCATCGGAAAGCGTGGGATGGATGTTAATGCAGCGATCGAGGGCATCCGTAGACGCCGGCCTGTTGCAAACCCATCTCGCCTCCAATTGCAGGCAGCCGAAATGGCTGGTCTCGCCTACCGCGATGGGACCCAAGGGGGTAAAGACCCGTAAGGGTCAAGCCGACTCATTGCAGCCGTTGCGTCCTCGGCCACCTTACTCCCTGCCTAGATCCTACTCTGCTTCGTCAGGCCAGCGCCTCATTCCGTAAAGGCCGGTCTTGAGCACCTTCAGCGCCAGCAGTCCGCACTTGAGTCGAATCGGGCTGAGTGGCACGCCCAAGGCTTCGAGCATTTCTTCCTTGCTGAAGGTCCTGATCCGCTCCAGAGAAGCTCCCTTAATCTTTTCGGTCAGGATCGATGCTGCCGCCGTACTGATGGCGCAGCCCTCCCCCTTGAAGCGGACAGCGGTCACATGGTCGTCGGAAAGCTTGAGATCGATTCGGATTCGATCCCCGCAGAGCGGGTTGTCCTCCTCATTGGTGAAATCCGGATCCTCCAGCGTTCCAAAGTTGCGCGGTCTCTTATAATGATCCAAAATGAATTCCCGATAAAAGTCGTCCATGTCCTCCGGTCCCCAAGACCTTCCGCACCTCAGACATGCCAGGAGCCTCTATCGTTCCTTGATAGCATTATCATAACGGAAAAAGTGACATGCAGGAGGCGAATGGCCCCTCGGAATTCCATGGTGGGTGGGTCCCTTCTGATTGGTCACACCAAGAGAGAGACTAAGTCACGGGACGAGTTGGTTACCCTTCTCATCGATGACGATCAGGGCATCTACCGGACAGACACTACACGCGTCGATCAACCGTTCCCGCTCAATCTCCGGGACGCTTTCCTTAAATTCGCAGATGTTCTCGCTGTCGAATTCGAAGAGCTCCGGTCCAACTTTCATGCAGTTCGAAGTGCTCATGCAGAGCGACCGGTCGATGCGGATCGTGAGATCGTTTACTTTCCGTTCGACGAAATCCTCGATGACTGTCCCTCCTTTCGCACGCCTTGTGCGCGACCGGTGATGTCCTTGACTGCTTGCCCGCTCACAAGAAACCCAACTCGAGTTTCGCCGCTTCGGACATCCGTGATGGATCCCAGGGGGGATCGAAGACAACGTCCACCTTGATATCGTTGACGCCGGGAATGGCCTTTACCTTGTCGCGCACTTCCGCCGGCAACGTTGCCGCCGCTGGACAGTTGGGTGAGGTGAGGGTCATTTGAATCTCAACATCGCCGGTCGGCGCCACCTTTATTTCGTAGATCAATCCCAGCTCGTAAATGTTTACCGGAATTTCCGGATCAAAGACGGTACGCAGGGCCTCGCTGACCTGCGCTTCGATCACCAGTGAATTGGCCGACCTGATGTCCATAGACCTCCTCCTGCCTCGTTATGCCGGCACCCTATCCGGCCTACTCCGTCGAAACCGTCTCCCCTTTCCCCTCAAGTGCAGCGCGCAGCGTGTGCCAAGCCAGAGTAGCACACTTGACCCGAACGGGGAATTCGCTCACGCCGGAAAAGACGGCCAGTTTCCCAAGGTCAACGGGATCGCCTGCCCTGTCTTCCTCCCGAGTAACCAAGGCATGGAATTTCTCAAAAAGGACCTGTGCGTCGGCTTTGGTTTTTCCCTTGACGCTGTCTGTCATCATCGAGGCGGAGGCCTTCGAAATTGCGCAACCGGACCCCTGAAAACTGATGTTCCGAATCGCGTCATCCTCGAGCTGGAGGTAGACGGTAACATCATCGCCGCAAAGCGGGTTGTAACCTTGCGCCGTTCGATTGGCACTTTCCAGTTTTTGGAAGTTGCGTGGCTTCTTACTGTGGTCGAGGATGACCTGCTGGTAGAGTTCGCGAAGGTCAGACATTAGCCAAACATTTCAATGGCCTTGTAGATTGCCTGGACAAGCACATCGATTTCTTCTTTCGTGTTGTAGAAAGCGAGAGACGCCCGGGCGGTCGCTGGCACGCCAAAGCGCTGCATCAACGGCATGGTGCAGTGGTGGCCCGCACGAATTGCAACTCCCTCGTGGTCGAGAATCGTGCCCACATCGTGGGCGTGCACGCCATCTAACACAAAGGAGATAAGGCTCGCCTTCTCCTGTGCCATTCCGATGATGCGAATACCCGCGATAGCCGAGAGAGCGTTGGTCGCATACTCCAATAACTCATGCTCGTACGCAATTATCTTTTCTAGCCCGATTCCACCCACATAGTCGACCGCAGCGCCCAGGCCGATGACGCCGGCAACATGCGGTGTCCCAGCCTCGAATTTGTATGGCACATCGTTGTACAGCGTCCTCTCGAAGGTGACCGTTTTGATCATATCACCCCCGCCCTGGTATGGGGGCATAGCCTCGAGCAGTTCAGCCTTGCCGTAAAGGACACCGATGCCCGTAGGGCCGAACACCTTGTGCCCGGAAAAGGCATAGAAGTCACAGTCAATCTCGCGCACGTCCACCCGCAGATGGGGGACCGCCTGTGCTCCATCGATCAGCACAGGAACTCCCCGGTCGTGCGCGAGGCGGATAATCTCGCGCACCGGATTGATGGTCCCTAAGGCGTTCGACACATGGACGATCGAAACCAGCCGAGTCCGAGGCGTCAGGAGTTTTTCGTATCCATCGAGTTGCAACTCCCCAGCGTCATTGATCGGCACGACGCGCAGCGCTGCTCCGGTCTGTTCACAGAGGATCTGCCACGGCACAATGTTGGAGTGGTGTTCCATTGTAGAGATGACGATCTCGTCGCCCGCCCGGATGTGCTTCCGGCCGTAACTGTGAGCCACGAGGTTGATCGCCTCAGTCGTGCCACGAACAAAGATGATCTCCCGGGACTCCGCTGCGTTGATGAAACGCTGCACTTTTTTCCGGCCTCGCTCGTAGGCCTCGGTCGCCCGTTCGCTCAGGTCATGGACGCCGCGATGGATATTCGAATTGTACGTTGAAAGAAATCGATGTACGGCATCGATCACAACCTGCGGCTTCTGGCTCGTGGCGGCATTGTCGAAATAGACCAGAGGCTTCCCGTGGACCTTTTCGCCCAGGATCGGGAAGTCCTGCCTCACCCGTCCGACATCGAAATCCGCCGCCAGGTCCCCGCGGACCTTCGGAGTCACTGCACTGCCGGGGATGATCATCGGGTCTCCTCCAACAGTTCCCCCCGAGGCAACCAGCGCGCGACCTGCGTCTCCAGGTGGCTGCGAATCGGCTCGGCTTTCATCCGGTCAAGACTCTCACCGGCAAATCCGAAAAGCAACAGGGCGCGGGCTGCGTCCTCTGCGATGCCCCGGGACCGGAGGTAAAATACCGCGTCCTGATCAATCTGGCCAATGGTTGCCCCGTGAGTACATTTCACGTCATCGGCGTAAATCTCCAGCTGCGGCTTCGAATCGATCTGTGCCTCTTGCGAAAGCAGTAAGTTCTTATTGGTCTGCTTGGCGTCGGTCTTCTGCGCATCCTTATGGACGATAATTCGACCGCTGAAGATACCGTGCGAATGGCCATCGAGGATGCCGTAATAGAATTGCCGGCTGTCACAATGCGGACTGGCGTGTTCCACCCTCATGAAGTTGTCCATGTGTTGCCGGCCCCTCGCCATGAAGAGACCATTGATCAAGCAGTCGCCCCCTTCCCCGGCTAAGACCGGGTGCACATTGTTCCGCACCAGCGCGCCCCCGAGCATGACCGTATGGGACGTGACATTGCTACTGCGTGCCTGCTCCACTCGAAGGGTCGAGATATTGAAGGCCTGCTCACTCTCCTGTTCAATCAGGTAGTGGCTCAGCACACTATTCTGACCCACCACGGCTTCCGTGACGACGTTTGAGAAATAGGCCCCGGCACCCAGGGAAACATAGTCCTCGACTATGACCGCCTGGCTGTCTTCATCCAAGACGATCAGGTTGCGCGGGTGGGTGACGATTGGCTGAGCGGTCGCCGTCGACACGTAGAGCAAGCGGATAGGTTCTTCAATCACCCTCCCTCGGCGGATGTGCACGAACGCGCCATCTTCCATGAACGCGGTATTGAGGGCAGAAAACGCGTCTTGATAATACCCGGCGTACCGGGCCAGGTGCTGCTCAAGCACGTCCCGGTCATCCCTGAATGCCTCGGCGAGGCTCCGCACGGAGAGCCCTTCGCGAGCCGATCCGGGAGAGGAAAGGGGCGGGGTGTACCGGCCGTTCACGAAGACGAGCTGGGTCCCTCCCAAGCCGGGAACCCTGAATTGCTCTATTGCTGGGGGGGGCAGTTCGATGCGAGCGTCCCTGGCGAGTTGGAAGGGAATGTGGGACATGGGCGTCAGGTTCGTGAATCGCCAATCTTCATCGCGGGTCGTGGGAAAGCCCAGTTCGCCAAAGCGGGTGATGGCGGCCTGACGGACCGGGCGTACCCACTCCTGCCCATTGCCAGCGGTGGCCTTCTCGAATCGGGCGAAGCTCTCTAGATAATGGGCCCTTTCCTGTGTCACGGCGATCACGACTTTGATTTCCCCTGATTATCCGCCCCCTTGCGTCGCAGCTCCGACTTCCTCTTCAACCCAGGTGTAGCCCCTCTCCTCAAGCTCTAGGGCCAGCTCCTTCCCACCGGACTTGACGATCCGGCCGTCCACCAGGACGTGCACGTAGTCGGGGATGATGTAGTTCAGGAGCCGCTGATAGTGCGTGACAACGACGATGGCGCGCTCTGGACTGCGCAGCCCATTCACTCCGCTGGCAACGATTTTCAGCGCATCGATGTCCAGGCCGGAGTCGGTCTCGTCCATGACGCAAAGCCGGGGCTCCAGCAGGGCCATCTGGAAAATCTCGTTGCGCTTCTTCTCGCCCCCAGAGAAGCCCTCGTTGACCGAGCGGTGGAGGAGCTTCTCATCCATCCCGAGGAGCTTAATTTTTTGTTTGACCAGGGCGAGGAACTCCATGGCGTCAAGCTCTTCGAGACCCTGGTGCTTGCGAATGGCGTTGAGCGCGGCCTTGAGGAACTGCGCACTGCCGACCCCGGGGATCTCAACAGGGTACTGGAAGGCCATAAAGACCCCCTCGCAAGCGCGTTCTTCCGGCGCCATCTCCAGCAGGTTCATCCCGTCGTAGATAATTTCCCCCGCCGTGACTTCGTAGGTCTCGCGACCAGCCAGGACTTGCGCCAACGTGCTCTTGCCCGATCCGTTGGGGCCCATGATGGAGTGCACCTCGCCAAGGTTTACCTTCAGGTCCACGCCCTTGAGAATTTCGTGATCACCCGCGTTTGCATGCAAGTTCTTGATTTCGAGCATGATCCGTCCTTTATAAAGAGTCGCTCCAACTTGTTACCCGACACTCCCCTCAAGGCTGACGCTGAGCAGCTTCTGCGCCTCGACGGCGAACTCCATCGGCAGCTCGCGGAAGACCTCTTTGCAGAAGCCGTTGACGATCAGGTTCACCGCGTCTTCCCTCGAGATGCCGCGCTGGCTGCAGTAGAAGATCTGGTCCTCGCCGATCTTGGACGTGGACGCCTCGTGCTCCATCTGGGCGGTCGGGTTCTTCACCTCGATGTAGGGAAAGGTGTGGGCGCCGCACTTGTCGCCGATCAGCAGCGAGTCGCACTGCGTGAAGTTGCGCGCCCCCGCGGCGCTCTTGAGGATCTTCACCCCTCCGCGGTAGGTGTTCTGACCAAACCCTGCCGAGATCCCCTTGGAGACGATCGTGCTCCGCGTATTCTTGCCGATGTGGACCATCTTAGTGCCCGTATCAGCCTGCTGGCGGTTATTGGTCAGGGCCACCGAATAGAACTCGCCCACCGAATTGTCGCCAATCAGCATGCAGCTCGGGTACTTCCACGTGATCGCCGATCCGGTCTCCACCTGCGTCCACGAAATGTGAGAATTCCGACCCAGGCACTTGCCACGCTTGGTGACGAAGTTGTAAATACCCCCCTTGCCATCCTTGTCGCCCGGGTACCAGTTCTGGATGGTCGAGTACTTGATCGTGGCATTGTCGTGGGCCACGAGTTCCACCACCGCGGCGTGCAGCTGGTTCTCGTCACGCATCGGCGCGGTGCAGCCCTCGAGATAGCTCACGTAG
>JABAOH010005257.1_pt1 | contig 16840 bp, 15 predicted proteins | sample 7062181 | NCBI WGS metagenome assembly JABAOH01 (sample SAMN14538630, study PRJNA623070) | marine sediment metagenome | biome: marine biome [ENVO:00000428]; feature: marine pelagic biome [ENVO:01000023]; material: deep marine sediment [ENVO:00002113]; isolation source: pool of 5 deep marine...
GGATACCACGATGGGGATATCCAGGAGTGTATCCAGCACGTTTTTGCCCCAAAATTCCGTCTTTGATAGGGCATAACTGGCCGGGATGGCGAACACCATGGCAAAACCCGCAGCAATAGTAGCGGTCAGAAGGCTTAGCTTGGCTGCGAAAAAGATCTCCCGAGATGCGAGGGTAGAAAGAAGAATTTCCCAATCCACGTACACGGCCAAGCTCAGAATAGTGACCAGATAGAAACACACCAACGCAAGCAGGCAGCCCAAGGTGGCCGCTCTAAAAAGCCTGTTTCCCTCATCTCCTTGCATACTTCCATGTCCTCCCTACCAGTCGGGGGGGACCTCATACCGCCCCCCAATCAAGGCTGTGGGGGCAAACCTCCTCGCATCGGCTTCGGTGATGATATACCCCCATTTCCTGAAAATACCCTTTCCCGCATCCGATTCGAGAAAACGGATGAATTTCTGGGCAGCCTTGGGGTTGTGAGCGAATTGACTAATGGCGATGGGAGCAGTGGAAATCCTCGGGATCTCCCGCGGTTTTAGAGGAATCGTCAGGGCCCTGTCGGGATTCCACTGTTCAAGAATCCTCCAGCCGATCACGGCGTCGAGGTTGTTGAGAGCTATGAGGTTACCGAGTCTCGAGAAGCTCTCCACATACGTCTTGATGTTGGGTTTCACCCGTTCCCTCAAGCCGCTCTTATCAATAATTTCTGCCGCATAAACACCTATTGCGACCGAGTGGGGGTTTGCAATGGCCAACCTCATTCCCTCCCTCCCGAGGTCTTCCAGCCCTTTGATAGATTTGGGGTTTGCCCTCGGGACGTTGATGGCCGGAATGAGGTATGCTATCTCTCGAACCGAATCTGGGTTTACTGCCTTCCTCTCGACGGCCTTGGCCATGTAGTCCGGGGACCCTGGGAAATAGAGGTCTCCCCTTCTGGATAGGATCATATGGGAGAGCATTGAGCCCGAACCCCCGAAATGAAGCTCCACATGAATTCCCGTCTCCCTCTCAAAAACCTGGGCCGCCTCCTTGGTAGCTGGTAAGCTGACTGAACCAACAAAGGCGATCAAGGTTCTACTCGCGAGGGAGGGTGAACCTGAAAGGAGGAAAAGGAGGGAGAAAACAAATGCTAATCTCAACGGACCTCCTCCAGTACCAGAGCCACTTCCTCGAAGCGATGACTGAGAAAAGCAGAAAGGTCGTCTGAGAATCCTTGAGGAAAACCAGAAATAGATTGCTTCTTCAAAGCCCAAGGGGTGGGGAAGCCGGGCAACCTCGTTCATGGAAGATTCGGAAACGTTTGTGGATTTCTCCAAAGAATAACAAAATCAAAGCTCCGAAAGCAAGGATGGACAGAATTCCCAGGAGGAACAGGGGAATAATCCATACAAATGCCCATGGGCAAGACACCTCATCACCGTGTTACGGTTTGGAATCTCTTCCTACGAATAGCCTGCGTATCATTTACCAGAATAGTCTTAGGACGAGGAGCATCTTTCTGGAGCCGACGAAAGTAGGCATTCTTCCCACAAATTTGACAAAGAATTGTTCCGTTTTTTCTTCTTTCCCGGCCATCCCTGACCCATTCCCCACAACTGTGGCACTGTACTTTTTTCCTCGGTTTTCCCGGCAAGTCATAAATGGGAACATTTACCCTTACTTCCTCAACCTCAAACAGCTCTTCGTCAGGCATGATCTGATACGCTGTGAGCTCTCTCTCATGGCGGTTCTCGATGCCCGGCGCATACTGAGCGGCGAAAACCTTGGCCTCTTCTCTGGCACTGATCCGAAAGGCCTGACCCGTTTCGAGATTAAGGAAGGTGGCCGCCATGATCCCATAATCCTTGAATTTCATGGTCCGTTTCCCCAGCTTACATCCAGTTACGGCGGAAATGGCATCGGTGGCACATCGGTCGATCTCCACATAGACGATCATCTTCTTGCGACGAGAGTGACTGGTTTGTGGGTCATCGATGCCGATGAGCTCGCACCCTTTCATCGCCATCCGAACGCCCAGGACCTGCCCAGGGCAGGGGTGACCATGGGCTTCAACAGACTTTTGCAACAATTCTTCAAAGGATCTCATCAGTCACTAAATGCTCCTTCAACATCAGATCCTCTTTAAGCCTCGCTTCTCCTCTACGCGAAGCCTCCTTTGTATCCTTAAATTGGAACGGGAGCGCTCCTGAAAACCCTTTTTTCATCCGGACTGTATTGTTCCTACAAAAACTTCCACAAAGACCACAACCGGTGCAGAGGGAACTGTTGAAAGAGAGCGTCGCATCAGACCCGTCTTCAGTGCCCTTGAGAGCCCCGGTGGGGCAAACCCCTACAAAGGCAAAACAGTCATTGCAGGTTTCGTCAACTTCGATGTCGTAATAGTAATGTTCCAAAACCCCTTTTCTCATGTCCCCTGGCAGAACTGAGAGTGAGCGGTTGAGTAACTCCCTCCTGTGCGGTAATGCCTTATCCGAGTACAATAGGGTATGATCATTCCTCTTTGTGTTGTCGAAAAGACCCAGCGCCTTCCGAACGGTCCGGTTTTTCATTGCCTTGAAAAACCCCCTGCGGTCACAGGAGGCGTCCTCATACTGCAAATCGGTCCTATTTTCAATTATTATCAATTCTTCGAAGACATTCCAGGAAGTCTTTCTCGCAACACTCCTCAGTCTCTCGCGAAGCACATCAACAATGAAACCATTTCGGCAGTCTTTGCACCCAGTGAGATTCATTTGAAGCGGCTCCCGAAGAAAAGACAGAAGGGCGATAAGGTGCTCTTCCGACAAGAAACCAAGACAAGCGGTTTTCTCGTGAGCCACTACCCCTGGACTTACACTACAGCCCAACACAGGTGCTCGGATCTTTCTCAATTCCACGATGATCGAATAGAAATCCATGGTTCGTATCCGAAAGACGCCTGTGGGACATTCGGATAGACACATCATGCATTCTGAACAGATATCCTCATGAATAGTTACGGAGGTGTCTATCGCGATTGCGTTCAAACGGCAGCTCCTCACACACGTAGTGCACAAATTCTTATTGAAGCGCATCCGCAGACATCTCGAATGATCGATTTCGATAATACCATCGGTTTTGAGGAATGTATCCCGTATCATTTCTTCAAACGGCAATGGTCTTTTCTCGTAAGGAACTGATCACCGCTTTCAGATATTCCTGGGAGTGCTCGACAAAGGTTAAAACGCATTCGGCAAGAGCCCGATAAAACTCATTATCCGTCCCCTCCTGTATTCTTGCACAAAAGGCGGGAACCCAGGGACTGAGGAATGTGTTGAAGAATGCCTCCTGTGGTTCTATCCATTTGAGAGCCCTTTTCGTGTCGGTGTTTCTCAAAGCTTCCACTTCCTTATGAATCAAGTAGTACATGAATTCGAGTTCTGCGCATATATGATCAGGCAGCTCCTTGAACTCATCGACGATGGAGAGCCCGTGCTTCTGATACGTCCTTATCACCTCCATGGTGGAGTCGCCCATAACCCTTTTCTCTCTATCGAGATAGACGGAGCCGTATGGTGGTGCCTTCAGCTCATAAGGCCCCACAAAGAGCTTTGCGTGCTCAACGGACAGGTCCTCATTGCTATACACCGAAAGGGCGTGCTCCATTTTCCGGGAGAATGGTGCTGCTCCAGGGCATACCTTTTTCAAGGATATCGTGAGATTTCCCAAGAGATTCTCCTGGACCAACAATCCTTTTTGTGGCACGTAGAAGCATGCCGCCAAGAATCTATAACAGTCGCCCCTCATCTGTTCATTGAGAATGAGTTCGTCAATATCCAGGTTCATTTCCCCTTTGAGATAATGAAAGAGGGATGAGACCGCCACAATGGGGTAGTCCCATCCCATCTTTCGTGTCACGGAAGAAGTATCAACGGTTAGGTCTTTCTTGGTGCCTGGAAGCTCCTTATATAGTAAACATTGGGCTCTGTACCTTCTTCCGGTTTCAGGACGAAGTACTTATGTTTCCTCAGGAGCTTGCTCACCTCGCTGTTCTCGTCTTTCAGGTTACCAAAAATCCGCGCACTGGCTGGACACGCTACGACACAATTTGGCAATTCACCGTTTTTTACCCTGTGTTCACAGAAGGTGCACTTTTCTACAATGCCTTTACGTCTTACATCGGTATAATCTGTGTGCTTGTAAAGGGTGCGATGAGGGGGAATATCACCTGCCTTCTTGGCAATTTCGGCTCCTGAGGCGGTTCCGCGTCCAATGGTCTCCTTGGTATTGCTATAGAACGCATGAGGCTCTTTGTCGTTGAAGCTAATGACGCTGTATTCTGCCTTTTCTTCTTCAACATCCATGACACTGTAGGGACATGCCTCCTGACATGCTCGGTCACCAATACATCTCTCCTCGTTGTGCATCGTAATTCCGTTTTCATGTTTATGCATTGCCTTGGGAGTTACGGGGCAAGCCTCTATACATGGGGCATCTGTGCAGTGGTTACAGAGAACGGGAATATTGGTATACCTCACATTGGGGAACTTCCCTTCCGTCCTGTGGATGTAGTCCGCCCAGTTGAAGGTCTGGCCGTTGGCCCTGTCCTGCGTATTATTTTCCGTCTTGCACGCGAGTGCACAGGCGCCGCAGCCAACGCATTTCTGTAAATCTATTACCATCCCATAGTACGTAGGCATTATCCTGCCCTCCTTTCGATCGTCTTATCTATCTTAAATCTTCTCGATCTTCACGCCGGTGAAGCCCCCGTTTCTCGCCGTGCTCCCGGAGAGACGTTCGTAGTCGTCGGGCATGAGCAGGTTGTTATTCCCACCCCTGGGCTGTGCCCTCTGGTAGTCGGCTGCCGCCACATTCCCGTATGCCCAGTGGCCCTGGCCATAGGACTTCGTTACCGTCCCGGGGCGAACGCCCTCCCAGAGCTTCGCCTTGACCACGATGCTGTTGACCGTGGAGGTAACCCTCACCGTATCGCCGTCCCCGATTCCGAGCCTGCGGGCATCGGCGGGGTTTATCTTCAGGACGTCTTCCCATCCCACATCCCCCACGTCAACGTGCTTGAACTCCTGGTACCACGTGCAGTTCTGGCTCCTCCCTTCGCGGTTGAGCTTCGACTTGTAGTCGATGAAGGTGAATGGATATTCCCTCTCATCGCCATGTCTGAAAGGGGTTTCATGGTGGGGGACGAAGGCCATCTCTCCCCGTGCCTCGTACTTGCAGGCCTGGAGGACGTCGTCGATGGTCGTCTTGTGTTTCTCCGCGTGCTTGGCGAGGGCAGCCTTGAGGGTTTCGCTGTAGAACTCGAACTTCTTCGTCTTGGTCTTGAACTTCCCCCAGCGGGCCTTGAACTTGTAGGGGGAGGAGTTCCACATGCCTCGGTTGACGAACTCCTTCCACCCGTTGATCTTGTCGCCGCCCACGTCCTTCTTGCCGTCCCAGAGCGGGGCGGTCTGGATTTTCAGGTTATACTCGGTGAACTCGAGGCCGTTGTTCGGCATTTTGCCCGTCTCGGGGTCTTTGAACTCGTTCCTCAAGTAATCGTGAAGGTTGGAGAACCCCTTTTCCTTGAGCTTGACGGCCAGATCCCAGACGACCTCGGTCTCGTCCATCCTCACGTCCCACATGGGTTTGACCACCGGCAGCACGAGGGTGGCCGTGGCATACCTGTTCGCCTTTGTCTTGACGTAGCCGAGCTTCTCGAACATGGTTATGGCGGCGGGAAGGACGATATCGGCGAACTGCGTGGTCTCCGAAGCGTGGGTCGTAATGTGGGCGAAGAACGGGAGCTCCGCGAGCGCCTTCTCCCACCTGTCCGCGCCCGTGCACGAGAAGGCGAAGTTGTTCATATACCCGATGGCGACCTTAATCTCATAGGGGTCCTTGGCGAGCATCGCGTTGGCGGTGTTGTTGGTGACGACTCCGCCGCCGGATTTTCCCTTGTTCAACGCGGGGAATTGCTTGTAACCCCTCTGGTCTATCTTCTGCATCTTGGAGTGTTTCTTCGCGAGGTCGTCCTGATATTTTCCGAACTTGGGAATCTTCGCGACCGGTATCTTGGCGGTGGCAAGAGGTCCTCCCTTGTTATCCACCGATCCGAGGAGGCCGCTCAGTGCGTGTACGGCCATGGCGCTGTACCCGCCTCTCACGTGCATCGAAGCGCCCGGACCCATCCAAACGGTAACGTGGGGGGCGGCCTTGGCCATACCCCTGGCGACCCTGATGATCTGCTCACCGGGAACCAGGGTTACCCCCTCAGCCCACTGGGCCGTCTTGTCCTTCAATTCGAGGTTCCACCATTTCACGAGGCCGTGCGTATACTTCTCCTCGAAGGCGGCCTCGTCGACGGTCTTTCCAGCTCTGAAGAGGTTCTTGCCGTTCTTGAAGTCTCCCACGAACTCCTTGCTCCAGAGGCCCTCAGTGAGGATGACGTGTGCAATCGCGCTGGCCAGGGCACCGTCAGTGCCGGGCTTGACCGGAAGCCACTCGTGGGCCTTCGCCGCGGAGGTATTCAATCTCGGGTCAACGACGGCCATGGTGGCCCTATCGAGGAGGTCCCCGAACCGCGTAATCACGGCCGGTATCATCCTGTTGCTGCTTACGGGGTCACAGCCCCATATGAGCACGTACTTGGCATTGCTCAGGTCATAATCCCTGTAACCCCAGTTCGCTGCGGTGTAATATGAGCCGAACTTCTCCGCCTCGGCACATATGGCGCTGTGGGATATTCCGTTCGGGGAGCCGAATACCTTCGGCAGTGCGCCGTAGATAATATCCCTCATGTAGGAATATCTTCCGCGGTTGACCATGAACTTCTCGGGCTCGCCGGCCTTCCTCAGTTCCATCATCTTGTCGGCGATGGTATTGAGGGCCTCGTCCCATGAGATGGGAACGAACCTGGGGTCAACTCCCTTGCCTTTTCTGGGGTTAGTCCTCTTCATCGGGACCTTTACCCTGTCGGGGTCGTAAAGCTGTTGCAGCGAAATATGACCCTTCGAACACAGCCAACCGTCGTTCTGCTTTGAGTAGCGGTTCCCCCTAGTCTTGACAGCCCTACCCTTCTGCACGAAGACCTCGGCAGGACACGACGTAGTGCACCCTTGGCAGGTGGTGGGCTTCCACTGCCCCGGTGCCGTCTTGCCGTATCCCTTTGATATGCCCTCGCCCTGTGCAAAGGCATTGAGCCGCGGGATGCCCACTGCCGCCGCTGCCGTGGCAGCCGCACTGACCTTCAGAAAATCCCTTCTCTTGATCTTCACGTGTGCCCCCTTTTTATGGTCGATTGAAAACCGACACTACTGAGGATGAAATAAACCTTTTCCTTTTCGCCTTGGCCCTTGCTTTCGACCACTTGGGAAGGAAGCCCTCATTAAGTCATAGATGTTCAGCTCGCCTATCTGAGCTGCCATTTCATAGACCGGACAAGCCTGGCAATCGTCCCGGCATTTCCGCCAGACCGCTTCCCCGCTGCTCCCGAGGGGGGTTATCCGAAACGTTGCTTATGTACCACAATGTAGCAAACAAGGTCAATCAATTTGTTAATTCTTTTTTGGCCCCGACATAAAGATCGCAAGTTCGTATTCTGGAATGGCTACCCTATGAAATATTTACGTGAACAATTCGGGGTTATCTCCCTGGCCCTTCTGGGGTAACCTCTAACCCAAGCCGCTTTCTTTATCCAATACTTCTACATGTAGAGATTCCGCGGTCCGAAAAAGATGTCCCGAAATACGAGCGTAGAAAGAAGGATTTTCCAGTCTACGTATATGGCCAGTCTCAGAATGGTGAGCAGATAAATACCGACCAAGGCGATCAGGCAGCCCAAAGTCGCAACCTGAAAACTTTATCCCCCCTTGCTCCTTATGAAAACTCTTATCTTCATTCCTACCAATCACGGGAAAGCTCGTAACGACCACCATCCGGACCCTGGAAGGCAGTCTCTCTTCCGAGGTCTTCTAGCCTTTTTCTTTTATCCCTTTCGGGCTAATTCGGCATGGATCTTCGTGGGAATGTGGGGGTTGTGGCATTTTCCGCATGATTTTCGTGCGTTCTCGTTGGCGATCTCTCCTCCCTTTTCGGCTTCGGCCCCCATCATCATTGCCTGGTATTTCTCCCCGGGTCCATGGCACGCCTCGCACCCAATATTCCTCTCAGCAAAGGCCTTTGTTTCCGGGTTGTAGCCCGTGGTATGGCATGAGAAGCACTTCTCCTTGTCGGGATCATCCTTGACCCGGAGATACGCCATGGTCGTCATGGACGAATCCCTCCAGACATTTATATACTCCTCATTTATCCCTTCGTGGCAGTCGATACAGTCCTGGGAACCCACGTAGGCTATCTCTTCCTGTTCTGTTTTTTTCTTGGGGGCCTCTTCTAAGAGGGGGGCCGTCTTCTCCCAATTCCGGATAAAGGCCACCAGGTTTTCGATATGTTCCTTGTTGAGAGGGCCCCCTTCGTTGTCGCCCAGGGGGGCCATCCCGGTTCCCGGGATTCCTCGCTCGATCATCTTATACATGACCTCATCCTTAACCTCTTCCAAGAATCGTTTCGAGTTCATGGGGGAAATCCCTTTGGCCCCCTCGCCGTTTTCCCCGTGGCAATCGGCACAATGGGTTACATAGAGGGGCTGTCCCCTCTCCACCGCTTCCAATCGCTGCTTTTCAGCAGTGGCCCTGAGCCGAGGGGGTTCAAAAATCCAGTAAACGGTCAAGAATATGGCGATGGCCACGGTGAATACGAAGCACCAGGTGATCTGTCTCTCCATCATTCCCCTCCCTATGCGGAAACCAGGTCGGATCGAAGGAATTTCTCTCGTTTTTTGGCCTTTCTCGTATCCACGACGATCTTATCCTCCACGATCTTAATTGGGTAGATATCCATTGGCCTGGGCGGCGGACCCTCTAAGACCTCCCCAACAGGGTTGAACGTAGCACCATGGCAAGGACATTCAAACTCCTTCTTGAGATCGTTCCACCGGACGATACAGTTAAGATGAGTGCATACCGCCGAGAAGGCCAGGAACCCTTTATCCATCCTGTTGATGAAGACCTTTTCCTTTCGAAAGAGGACGACCGTTCCGACCTGAAAATCATCGACTTTTCCGGCAATCAAGATCTTCTCGCCCCCCTTTTCCTTGATCTTTGGCCAGAGATAGGCGAGGGTTCCCCCTATCAGTTCCCCCACGATGACGGCGGTTGCCGCGATCCATCCATAACCGATCAATTTTCTCCTTGAGATTCCCCTTTGTTCTTCAGTCATATTTCCCCTCTTACTCTATTATGGCCTCTTCTAGCCATTCGAACCTTTCCACTATCCCCACGGCACGACGAAGTCCCAATTCTTACCCCGGAATAAGGAGCCGATAACGATCAATAGGGCGGCCCCGAAGACGAAAAGGGCAAAGAGGATGGACAGGACGGTTCTCTTCTTCCTCGTATCGATATACGGGATGAGAAAGAGCCAGATGACGATGACGACTGGAATGATTACCCCCATCACAGCGGGGGGAGCCCATCGATAATGGATGAGTTCCTGAATCCCCGTAAAGTACCACGGGGCTTTCCCCGGGTTGGGGGTGACCAGGGGATTTGCCATCTCCTCGAGGGGGGCATTGAAGAGCCAGGAAAAGATAAATAAGACGAAGGTCACGACGAGGATACACAGGGTCATGGGAACGATATAGTGAGGCCATGTATCGACCAGGTCTTCGGGTTTCTTTTCCACCAAAGGGGACGTCCCCTCAACCAGTTCCATCAATCCATAGGTCTTGTCAGGGGCTTTTTCAAAGACCTCCTCTTCCTTCTCCTTCGTTTCTTCGGCCATAATTCTCCTCCAAACTCATAACGGATCAGAAATTCCCCCGTCTTTTCGGATTCTCCAAAAATGGATCGCCATGAAACCAGCCGCCAAAAGGGGCAGGCCTACACAGTGCATGACATAGAACCTGAGTAAGGCGGGCTGTCCAACCTCGTCCGCCCCCAGCATGAAGAAGCGAACTTTGTCCCCGATGAGGGGAGTGTAGCCCGCAATGGTTGTGCCGACGGTAATCCCCCAGTAGGCCAACTGGTCCCACGGGAGGAGATAACCAGTATAACTCAAACCCAGGGTTAAGACGAAGAGGATGACCCCAATCACCCAGTTGAACTCCCTGGGAGGACGGTAAGAGCGCGTGTAGAATACCCGGACCATGTGGAGAAAGACCGTTATGATCATAGCATGGGCCGCCCATCGGTGGAGATTCCTCAAGATCTGGCCGTTGTAGACTCCCACGGACAGAAATTTCATGTCGTGGTAAGCCCTCTCGACGGTCGGAGCGTAGAGAAACATCAAGAGCACCCCCGTGATGGTGAGAATGATGAAGAGGAGAAGAGAGATACCCCCTAAGCAGTACGTAAAGGTGAATTTGATCCCATGCCTTTTAATCTTCACCGGAAAGAAATGGAGCAAGAAGTTATTAAACATCACCATGGACTTCTTCAGTGGGGTATCCGGCAGCCCGCTCCTGAAGATCGATTTAAAAGGTCTCGATTGCATTATTTTGTCAATCATTCTTCTCCCCTCCAGCCGCGCGCCCTTTTCCGCGGAGAAATAGGAGTGGCCTCAAAGGTTTCGTACCGGCGTTAATCCTCGTAGAGCGTGGTCGCTCGATGAAACAGTTCCATGGATATGGCGCCAGTGGGACATCTCTTGGCGCACAGGCCGCACTGGATACACTTGGATTCCTCCTTGATCATGGCGGTGCCCAGCTCAGCCAGCTCCTCCCCTTCCTCCCATATCCTTTCGAGGGAGAACCCGTAAAGGCGTTCCACAACCTCTTGGAGATACTCATCCCCTTCAATCTCATCCAGCTTTACCATCCTGAAACAGTATCGCGGGCAGACGTCCACACATCCACCGCAGAGGATACATTTCTTTCGATCGAAGATCGTGAAGATGTAGCATTGGAAGCAGCGTTTGGCCTCCCCAACGGCCTCCTCCCTGGAAAATCCGAGATCGACCTCTTCGTGAAGGGAATCCCTTCGTCCCGGGGGGAGGGTGGGCATCCTATGCCTCGGGATCTTTTCCAGATCTCGTTCAAGGGAAACGTCTCCCACGCGGCTGAAGAAAGCCTCCCGCTTCCGGGGTTTCTTATCCCCAGAAAGGGAAAGATCGATGGAGACTGCTGCCCTCCTTCCATCTGCTATGACCCTGATCACATCTCGGGGTCCCGTCACGAAATCCCCGCCGGCGAAGATGCCTGGGATGTTGGTCTGAAACGTGTCGGGGTCAACCACCAATCGATCCCACTTGGAAACCTCCAGGCCGACTTCCTCGGGGAGAAATGAGATATCGGGGGATTGGCTGACGGCAGGGATGACCATATCACAGGGGATCTCAAATTCGGATCCCTCAATGGGGATGGGGCGCCTTCGACCCGATTCGTCTGGCTCCCCCAGCCTGTTTCTGATGCACCGGATACCGCTTGCCCTCTGGCCGTCGCCAGCCAAAACCTCGACCGGAGAGGTGAGGTAGTTGATCCTGATGCCCTCGATCTCCGCCTCCTCGAGCTCCCGCTCATCAACGGGCATCTCCGCCCGGGTTCTCCTGTACAAGATATGGACCTCTTCGGCACCCAATCGGAGAGATGACCTCGCCGTGTCGATGGCCGTATTTCCCCCACCAATGACGGCGACGCGTCTCCCTACTTTGAGGTCCTTTTCCTCCAGATTTACCTGACGCATAAAGGTCACACCGTGGACGACACCGTGGAGCTCCTCGCCGCGTATTCCCAGTTTCTCCGCCTTGTGGGCACCGGCAGCGATGTAAACGGCATCGTAATCCCTCCGCAGGTCTTCCAGCTTTATTTCCCGGCCGATGGGGGTGTTCGTCTGAATGTCAACCCCCAGATACTTTAGCTCCTCGAATGCCTCTTCTACCACCTGGCGGGGGAGACGGTAAGGGGGGATTCCCACGTTGAGCATCCCCCCCTTCACCAGAAGGGATTCATAGACGGTCACGCGATATCCCATCCGGGCCAGATCGTTGGCCGCCGCCAGCCCAGACGGCCCAGCGCCTATGATTGCAACCTTTTGGTCCTTTTTCTTTTTTCTCCGAATCTCCTCGAGCTCCCGCCTTTTCGTCGGCTGAACCCTGAAGTCAGCACTGGCGCGTTTCAATGAACAGATGGATATGGGACGGTCAAACTGAATTCCCCTCCTGCACTTTTCCTCGCAGGGGTGAACGCAGATTCGTCCCAGAATGGCCGGAAAGAGATTGTCTCCCCTGTTAATCTCAAAGGCCTTGTCAAAATCCCCTCTCATGATTGCAGCGATATAAGCCGGGGCATGGGTGTTGACTGGGCACGCATTCTCGCAGCCGATATTTTCCTCAAACCATCCTTCGTCGGGCACTTTCACCCGAAATCTTTCAGGTCGCATTTTGCTTTCCCGTCTCCTTAGGGCCTTTCGAGTCTGAAAGTTTTAAAAAGGTTGGTTATGCCCTGTCTCGTTTCGTTGAGCCGGCTGAAGAAGAGCTGTGCCAATCGTCTCATGATCTCCAGGCCCAGTTTGGGATCCTCGTCGATGATGTCTCTCAGGGCATTTGCATCGATGGCCAATACCCTTGTGTTTTCCAGGCATTTTGCCGTGACGTTATACAACGCGGGCACCATGAGGGAGGCTGTTCCGAATACATCCCCTTTGTTCGTTAATTTAGAAGTCATTAAATCGATATCCTCGAAGGCCTTGAGCTTCAGGTCGACCGTCCCTTCCAGGAGGACATAGAGATTGTTGGCCTCCTCGCCATGAACGAAGATATTCTGTTCCGAGTCGTAAACCTTCTCCTGCGCACTTCGGGCAATACTTTGCAATTGTTTCTCCGAGAGTTCTCCAAACAGTCCTGCTTGCTTTAGGATATGAATATCGGTCATTTTTCACCCCCGAAGGAATGCGCCCATCGTTTCACCGAGGCCGCTTCACATCGCTTGCCACCTCAATTTCCATCCGACGAGGCCCCAGTACCATGGGTAAATATTGATACATGGCCTGGACTTCGATGAAAAGCTTCTTCTCATAGTTCTTGAGCAAATCCCTATAAGGGATATGGAAGGAGTACCATACCTCCCGGACCTCTTTGGGGGAGAGCCGATTGTCGTAGTATATCCGGGCTGCCCTCAAGAAGATGTCATGGTCCTCCCTCAGAATCTCCTTATTCTCATCCATCAGTACCTTCTCGAATACCTTCTCGTCTTCCAGATGAAGCCTCCCCGATTTGTCTCTCACCACCGCCTTCAATAAGAGTTTCCTGGAAGGGGTTCCCGTTGGAATCTTGTGACCTGATCCCACATTGGCCACCTCAACACCTATCCGGAGGCTACTCCCCTCCCGCTTCACGTCCTTGATTTTTACCCTCAGGGCCGTTTTGATCTGTTCTATTGAATGCCCCCCCGCAAGGTCGTGAAGGTTGACATCCCGCTTCGGGGCCTCCATTTCAGGAGACACAACACTCTTGCCTTTTTGGACGGGCATGTGGCAATTTTGGCATTGAACCCCCGACGAAGCGTAGGGGCTCTCCTTCCACTCCTCGTAGGTTCCGATGATGAGCACCCCAGTCTTCGCCTTGAGCTGGTGGCATCCGCCGCACAATTCCGACAACTTGAAGAATTCCTTCCGCTCGGTGACGTGGGCCGGGGATTCAGCATTGGTATATGGGCCCGTCTTCACTCTGCCCGGGGCTTTGATGAATGGCCCTTCCAGGTGGTCAAGCCTTACATCCCGGATCGTATGACAGAAGTCACACGTCACGCCCTCCCCCTTGATGTCCGTTTCCACGTCAAATTCCGGGCCGATGGCACTGGTGGGGTCATGGCAGCTCAGGCAGAACTGCGTAGCTTCTCCCTTCGTTTTGAAGAAGGCCTGGAAGAAGCTGGACATGAAAATGGGGTCGGTATACGCGTTGGCGTGCATGGCCCTGTTCCACATCGTATAGATATCCTTATGGCACGTGGCGCATGCCTCGCTCCTCTCGTAGGGAAATTCAACCTCTGCTTGGGTAATCCCAGGCCCAACGAGCAGGAGGAATAGGAGAAAAGGTAAAACCCTTAAAAACAGACCATTTATCTGAGCCATCATCCCTAACTCCCCTTCCCGGTGTTGAGGTATTCCATCAGGTCGACCATTTCCTTCCCGGTTACCTCTTTCCACGTGAGTTTTCTTGTCCTCATTTGGTTCAGCATTTCCGGCCCATGATTCCACATGACTTGGGCCATGAAGATGGGGGAGATGTGGCCCTTATATTTCTCCAGTGGCAATTTCTCGGGCCTCCTTCCCCTCTTGATGTCATGGCAGAGATTGCACTGTTTCCCCGCAAAGACTTCTTTCCCCCTCTGATAATCCCCCGGTTCATCGAAGTAGCGGACGGAGAAAAGGTAAGCTATGAGGTCGGTCATCTCCTGGGCCGATAGGGAGAAGTGTTCGATCCCTTTCTCCTTTATGCTCTCCCACATCTGGGGCGAATGGTTCCACATGAGGCCCGCGACTTGTATCAATGTCCTGGGAAATGTATGCCTCCTCCCCAGATCCGGGCCAGGTCTATCTTTCTCTCCCGTGACTGAATGACAGCTCGTGCAGCCTTTTTCTGAGAAGAGGGTCTTTCCCACCTGGGGGTCACCCGGGGAGAGATAGACCTTAGCGGCCTTCGGTGCAACGCTCCGGATGTAGGCGATGAGATCCACCATTTCATTCTCCCTAAACTCCATCCATGGGAATCCCTTTTTCTCCATCTCCTCCTTCATCTGGCGACTGTGATTCCACATCATCTGGGCCCAGAGAATGGGGTTAATGTACATTCCCCATCGGCTGAGATCGGCGCCAACGGTTCCCCCCTCTCCCCTAACGGAATGGCATTGCGTACACCCCTTGGCAGAGAGGATCTTGTCGCCCTTTATGGGGTCTCCTGGTTGATCCATGTACCGGACGAAGTACAAGAAGGCAATGAGATCGGCCATCTCGATCCTGTCGATCTTCTCAAAAGAAAACCCCTTGGTGGTCATCTTTTCAAACATCTGGGGTGCATGATTCCACATTGATGCCACTAACTCGCCTCCCGTAATGGAGAGAGCGGGCATCCGACTCAAATCGGGGGCCTCCTTACCTTCCTCTCCCCATACCCCATGGCATTTGGTGCAATTCTTGGCGAAAAAGACCCTCCATCCCTCCTTCGCGTCCCCTGGGAGCAAGTATGCCTGAATGGAATACTTCTCGGAGCGGATGTATTCGACAAGGTCGGCAGTCTCCCCTGGATTGAACGTCGGCCAGGGGATCTTCCTCATCCTCATTCTCTTCGCCATCTCCGGGGCGTGATTCCACATGTTCGCGGCCAGATCCACGGGGGAGGCGTGCCTTCCAGCTCTCGCCAGATAAGGGCCCATATCCGCCCTCTCCGCCTTGGGGGAGTGGCAACGGGCACACCCCTTGTCCACAAAGAGCCTTTCACCCCCATCGATTTCCCCGGGTTCATCGAAGTAGTTCAGGAAATAGAGGTAGGCGACGATATCCGCCATCTCCCTCTGGGAGAAGGTAGGGGGCTCTAATCCCATCTCCCTCATTCCGAGGATCATGGCTCGGCCGTGATTCCACATGGTGGCTGCGACCTGGGTTAAGCTCCGGGAAAGATCACTCGCCTGTTCGGAAAGATTTGGCCCGTTTTTACCCCCCTTCCCCCCCACGCCATGGCACTTGGAGCACCCTTTCCCTTCGAAGAGCTCTTTTCCCATCCTCGGATTTCCCGGAAGCAGGTAAGCCTTTTCCCCTGCTCGACCCTTGGCCGTCCCCCTGATGTATTCCAGCATGTCCATCATCTCGTTTCGTCTCAATTCCGACCACGGTATGGACATTTCCTCCATGGTTCCGATCATCTGGGGGCCGTGATTCCACAATACTTGGGCCATGGAGACGGGGGAGATGTCTCTACGGAAGTCCTTTAAGGGAGAACCGATCTTCTTGCCCTCACCCTGCGCAGGATGGCAGTTGAGGCATCCCTTCTCAGAAAAAAGGATCTCGCCCCGTGCAGCATCGCCCGGTTCATCGAAATAGTTGACATAGTAGAGGTAGGCGATGATGCTGGACATCTCCTCACTCGTGAACTGAGGGGCGACCATCCTGGCCTCTTCCATCATCTCGCTCATGGACAGGGAGTGGTTCCACATGATTCCCGCCACGTCCATAAGGGAACCCCTAATCCTCACCTTGCCGAGGTCAGGTCCCGCCTGCCCGCCTACCCCCTTGATGGCATGACATTTAACGCATCCCTTGTTCATGAAGAGGGTGGCCCCCATAGCGGGGTTTTCGGGAAGGGAATACTCAGGATCGGCGCTCATTGCTACGAGGGCTACTGAGAGCACGAAAAGGAGAATCCCCGTTCCTAGAACGATATGGGTCTTTCTCATAGAGCCTCCTTAGAGAGGCTGAAAACCTACTCGACGATCAACCCCGGGAGATAGGTCTTTAACCTCTCCCTGACCTCCCCAAAGGATCTCTCCCGTCCCTCCTGGACCTCCCAGATGGAGACGATGGGGAAGATCTTGGTGAAGAACATGTACAGCATAATAAAGAGCGCAAAGCAACCCGCCGTAACCGACCATTCCACCCAGGTTGGATAGTAGTACTTGGCCTCATAGGGCAACCTGGGGTAAGAAAGGGTCGGGACGACGATGGTATACCGCTCCAGCCACATCCCGATAGTCACGGACACGGAGGCAATCACCGTCCCGGCAACGGTTCGGGTTTTGCGGTTCACCAAGATCGCAACCGGAATCCCAAAACAGCCAACGGCCATCGTCCAGAAGAGGGGCGCGAAGCGGCCCGTAAATTTCTCCCAGAAGATGGTCAT
>JABAOH010153551.1_pt1 | contig 16839 bp, 17 predicted proteins | sample 7062181 | NCBI WGS metagenome assembly JABAOH01 (sample SAMN14538630, study PRJNA623070) | marine sediment metagenome | biome: marine biome [ENVO:00000428]; feature: marine pelagic biome [ENVO:01000023]; material: deep marine sediment [ENVO:00002113]; isolation source: pool of 5 deep marine...
TTTGCAGTAAAAGTGCATACTCCACCCAGTATGATCGTCAGGAACAGCGTATAATTTGTCAGCATTTTCATCCCGTGCACCATATTCAATACGTGTGGAAGGCATGAAGGTAACAGGGCGTACTACCGATTTGCAATTTGCGCAGACTAAATAGACACGGACGTGCGCTGATCAGCAAGAGAAAAAATCAAATCGGTGTTCAAAAACACCTGAAGGTCTGAGATCGGCTGCGGATTCAACCGGTCGATGCAACGCATTGACGNNACCGGACAGTTTAGCCTAAACCTGGCGAGCGGCTGCTTTCGGCCAATAGCGGCCTCTGAGTCGGCTAGAATTCCTTGAAAATCGCCGAAAATCGGGAGCGGTTATGAATTGGGATGCCATAGGTGCAGTCGGAGAGCTAGTTTCCGGAATAGCGGTAATAGCAACGCTGGTATATCTGGCTAAACAGATACGTGACAGTGCGCGTCAGCAGAGGATGGATAGCCACCGAGCAATCAGCGAAGAATTCAACCGTATCAACGACATTTGGCTGAGCTTGGACAATACAGGGATGATGGTGCGGGCCTGGTCCGATTGGGAGGGCGCGACCGCGCAGGAACAGCACATGTCTGGAGTCTTCTTCATGAAAGTTATGAACCATCTTCAGACCATGTTCTTGCTGTGGGAGTCCGGCACCGTCGATGATTCAGTTTACGAGGCGGAGGAGGAAATGACGTGTGCATTTCTTGCAACAAATGGAGGCCAGACTTGGTGGGAACTGTTCCAACAGGGCTTCTCGAGCCGATTGCGAGATCGTATAAATTCCAAGCTTTCATCGAACGGGCACCTAGCTGTTACCGAATTGATACCGTACTGGCACAAAGACCATTGGCCCGCAAGCTCATAGGCACTGGATTTCTAAGCGGCTGCTTTGCGGGGATACCGGACAGTCTAGCTAATTCCTGATCAGGGGCTGCTAACGGCCAATAGCGGACATTGATCTACTGATCAGCTTCGCTTGCATCTAACGTCGCTAATGCTTCTTGGACGGCACGCATAAAATTATTGGGATTTGGGCTAAATCCCAGAACTGTCCTTCTCGGATCATCGAACAACGTGACTTTGCTCCAATATTTCCGCGCGCCGGGATTATCCACCAAAAATATTGCGAAATCTGCGACGATTGATGCCATCACTTGGGTCTCTCCAAATCTCCGTCTTTGATTGAAACCTATAACATGCCGCCAATGGTAACTATGCAGTAATGCAAGATAATTAGCTTCTTCGGCGCGAGTTAATTCCTCTCCGGCATTTCCTCTAGACCAAACTTCAGCATGATCACTAATTGCAGCATTGGTCTCCACACGGCTCGCGTGAATTGACGCACCAAGTTCCGTAAGCGCGATTTCCTGAGCCTGCCGTAGCTGCAAACCGACAAAAACGAGAGACGCGATTATGGCGGCAATTCCTACCAATTCAGCGATGTCCTTCCAGTTGGAATTACTCAACGTGGCACCCCAAGTTTTCTCTTGCTATTAAATGGCCGCTTATGGTCAATAGCGGCCTCTCAGCAGCTTAGCAGGCGACCGGCTGCTTTCGGCCAAAAGCGAACACCCAGCCCTAACCGTAATCGGACTCTTGGGCGAATGACGCGGGCGAGCTACTTCTTGCGCTGAACACCTCGATATGCTTCGTGCGCCCCCAACTGTTTACCCGTATCAGGGTCGGATTCNNTATCCATTGCCACCATTCGCCGACATTTACACTGCCAGCCGCTGTTCGCTCTTGCTCTACCCACAAATTGAGTCGAGACCAAGTACCGCGAATCCAACCTCCGACCATACGGTCAAGCAATTTGTGATCGACAACCCCCTCGAAAACCATACTTCCCCACATCTCACAAGCACTGTCGACAGCGAGCGCGGCGTCGAGCATCTCTTTGTCTTCGTTGATGAGTATTGGGTCCGCATCCTCAGGAAGCGTGAATACAAGTCTTACAGCCCGCCGCACTTCCTGCGTTTGCACTGTTCGGACTATATCGACTGCTGCATGATCCTTTCTTTGGTTGTTCGACTGCCTCAGCTGCATCACTGCAAACCAGACTCCAACGACCAATGCGGCCGCCGAGACAATATCAACCAGGGAATCTACAGAAATATTGCCGACTTGACCCATTACGAGGAAGTTTGGCCAGTTAATGCGGCCCCTAACTCACGTCGTATATCCACGACGAACGAATGTCCACGTTGCTCCTTTACAAAACAGTCTAGTCAATTCCTGGTGAGTGGCCACCTTCTTCCGGTTGTGGATGTCAGCTATACCCCAAAATCACAGGCTTGGCGGATCGCAGTCGTCCGCAAAAATCAGCCTATCCGGAAGCCGGATTCCGGCCTGAGACTGCGCTATTCTTAGATCTATCGGGGGTGGTCAATTGACTAGGGTTCCCAAATATTTCGAGCATTTGCGGCGTCGAAACGTCTTTCGCGCTTCAATCGGCTATCTGGTCGTTGCATGGCTAATAGTCCAGATCGCCGATATTCTACTGGACACATTTGCTGCACCCTCGTGGGTGATGCGAACGATTGTGATCGTTCTCGTTGCTGGTATTCCTGTAACCCTGGTAGTCGCCTGGGCTTACGACGTAACGCGGCACGGGCAAAAAGATCCGATGAAGAAGTCTGGTAAAGGCCGTGCACGGTCGCAGTTTGGGCGAGAGACGGACTTTGTGATAATGGGCGTACTCCTTCTGGCAGTCGCATTATTCGCAGCCGATAAATTTAAATGGATTGAGTTCGGGCCTGCGCCTGACGGCGGTCCTATATCATTAGCCGTATTGCCGCTAAGAGACATCTCCATGGCTGGCGACCAGAGCTGGCTTTCGGATGGACTGACGGAAGAAATTCTGAATAGTCTGGCGGGGCTTCCGGAGCTGAGAGTCATTTCCCGCACGTCCGCATTTCATTTCAAAGATCAAGATGTATCACTGGATCAGATCGCCAACATGTTGGACGTCGAATACACGGTGGAAGGATCTGTTCGGCGAGTAGACAACGATTTACGCCTGACGGTCAAACTCATCCGGAACGCAGATGGGGTTCAAGTATGGTCGAGCATCTATAACCGATCCACCAGCGATATTCTTCAGGTGCAAACAGAGGTTGCGGAAAGCATCGCGAATGCACTTGATGTTGTTCTCGACGTTGACCAAAGAGAATTCATGTTCCTCACGGGTACACAAAGCGTCGAAGCATTTGAGGCTTTCCTGAAAGGCCGTGCAATATTCGATTCCGTGCATCGCGGGGATCGATCAAATACTCTCTGGATCGCGAACGAATTGTTTGAGGAAGCACTGTCGTTTGACTCGACGTACGCGGCGGCGCATTACATGCACCACGATGCCTATCCGCATTATCTGATGTCGGAAGGAGCTGACGTAATGGCTCCCAAAGAGCCGGGGGTCGACCTGACGCAGGCCGAGGCCGTAAGTCGGATGGCAACGGATTTGGAGAATGCGATTTCGCACGCAAGAGACGCATCGTTGAGAACAAACATGGAAGTCGATCGCACTGTTTTGCTGCAATCCTGGCATCGACTTCCGGAATTATTCTTGATTCTTAAAAATTCTGCCCAGACTGGCCGTTCGGAGACGCGATTGCTCGGTTGGACGGATCTGGTGCTTACGGCACTGGGTCATGCCGAAACGTCATTGCTTCGGGCCAATAATAATTTGCAGACTGACCCCTATGAACCATTGAACTGGATAAATAGTGCAACCGCATCGCTGTGCCTGAATCGGCCGCAAGATGCAATTTCTTACCTCCGCAGGGGACGAAGACTGGTCGGCGACCACGAATTCATGAATCGGGTCGAGGCCATGGCACATCTGATGCTGGGTGACGTTGAACTGGCTGCTCAGTTTTATATGAAGGAGGACACTCTAGTTGCACTGGCCCATGCCTTATTGGGGCAGGAGGAACTAGCGAGGCGGTCCGCGGCGGAGATCGAGGCACGAAATCCCCGACAAGAAGAGTTGATCCTTGCATACGCGGCACTGGGCGATAAGGAGAACGTCGATCGCCTCACACGCCGGATAGACTCTGGCACCATCGGGCCATTGCAGCTCTTGCGAGTGATGTCGTACGTCGCTGGACGTGTGCCGTTTGATCTCCGGGAGGCGCCCAATTTCAGGAATCGGCTTCTCGAGGCTGGTATTGAACCGGGTAGCCTTGAAACGTGGTCAACGGAGACATCGATTCTCCATCAGTTGTGACTGCCCGCTTTGGGTCACGAACCGAAGTTCGGTAAAAGAAAAAGCATACCACTAGAAGGGTTGGTTTTCCCTGTATTGCTGCCGCTCGAACGGCAACTATCGGCTCTCGATGATTTTGGGAGTCAGAAGTGTTTCGCAGCAAGAATAAGCCCCAACCGCGCGCGCCCTGGAATAAGGGAAAGCTCGTAGGCCAGAAATCGCCGTTCACGATGCAGGAGATCTGGTCCATCCGAACGCGACTGCAGACGATCGGCAACCGCCGGGATCTCGCGCTGTTCAACCTGGCGATTGACAGCAAGCTCCGGGGCTGCGACCTGGTCCGGCTGCGTGTATCCGATGTCGCCAGCGGCGGCGAGATCCTGTCCCGGGCCACCGTTCGTCAACGCAAGACAAAGCGCCCGGTGCGGTTCGAGATCACCGAGCGCACGCGTAAGTCGACCCAAGACTGGATCGAGAAGGCGCAGCTGACCGAGAACGACTACCTGTTCCCGAGTCGAGTGAAACGCTTCCCTCACCTGTCGACGCGGCAATACGCGCGTATCGTCAATGACTGGGTCCGGGCTATTGGCCTGGACCCAAGTGGCTACGGCACGCACTCCCTGCGACGCACCAAGGCGACCCTGATCTACCGGCGCACCAAGAACCTCAGGGCCGTGCAGCTGCTGCTCGGGCATACCAATCTCGATAGCACGGTGCGTTATCTCGGCATCGAAATCGACGATGCCCTGGAGATGTCCGAGCAAATCGACGTATGACGGAACGGACCACGAATGACCGCTCCGGCGCTGAAAGCTGCCGGTCAGGCCTGCCAAAGTTGTCACGAGACCATGTTTACCAGGTAAAACACGCCAGTTATCCACAGCTTCAACCGTTGAAGCATTGGATAACTCGAATTCTCGATCTCGCGAGGCATGGTCCTGCCTGGCGCGTTTGGTCGACCATGCGCGTTTGGTCGACCATGCGCGTTTGGCCGGCAGTGCGTGCGAAACACGCAGGTGTCTACAGTGTAGACAGGTGCGTGTTTGGTACGCATGGCGTGTTTCGTTCGCATGGCGTGTTTGTTCGACACCGCGACGATCTGCTCGATGCGCGTCATTGCTGGGCCCCCTGGGGCACAGTAATGACGCGCGGCGCCAGCCCAAGAACTACGCCGAAAGTTGTCAGGTTTTTCGGCTGCCAAGCGAATGACGCCGCCGTAGTCTGCACCCACTGAATGAAAGCGCCGCCGTTCGCTATACAACGGCAACCTTGCGAACAAGGGCTGGTTCGTTCGCAGCGGAGATTCGTCTCCGTCAGTCCATTATCAAACGCAGCGGGCCACGTCCCGCATTTTCAAACCCGCAGGTGATTGCCCTGCACGCTCACAACCAGGAGGACCAAGACATTGGCAATCTTCATTTTTCGCTCCCTTGAGGAGCGCAGCTGGAACGCACCGATCCAGATCTGCCACGGCAGAGAACCGGTGTGGCCTGTGACCAGGCCTGTTCAGGTCATGTGGGAGTGGTGTCCCAGGATCGATTCTCATCCCTTAGCGGATGTCCTTGTTTGACCACGGTCGGCAAGTGATCAGAAACACTCACCGAACATGCAAATGAACCGAAGTGAGGTCCAACACCAGTGAGACGCCTGAACTACCAGCTGAAACAACTTTGCAAGAACAACCGGGACGGGAGCTATGGCACCCAGGTGCAGCGCGAGCGCGTGCTGACCCTGATTGCCAACCAGCTCCACGACCTGGGTTTTCGACGAATGCACGCCAAGTCCTTACGGCCGAAGCACGTCGAGGCCCTGGTGAAGCACTGGCTGGAGGCCAAAGTCGCGGTGGGCACCATCAAGAACCGGATGGCGGCCGTACGTTGGTGGGCCGCCAAGGTGAACAGACGGAATGCGGTGGCCCGTTCGAACGATCACTATGGGATACCGCGACGGCAGTATGCGAACAGCGCTAACCGTGTGACGACCCTGGACGACGACAAGTTTTCCCGTGTCACCGACCAGTACGTGAGGATGAGCCTCGAGCTGCAGCGCGCGTTTGGGCTAAGGCGCGAGGAAGCCATCAAGATCCGGCCGGTTCTCGCCGACAAAGGGGACGTTCTCTGGCTAAAGCCCAGCTGGACCAAGGGTGGCCGGGCACGCGAGATCCCGATCCGGACCGAGGCGCAGCGTGAGCTCCTGGACAAAGCCCAGGCCCTCGCCGGCAAGGGCTCCCTGATCCCCGCTGAGAAGGAGTACAAGCAGCAGAAGAACCGTTACGAGGGCCAGTGCATCCGCGCAGGCCTTTGCAAGATGCATGGCCTCAGACACGCCTATGCGCAGCGGCGGTTCGAGGAAATTGCGGGCTTCCCGGCGCCCCTGGCCGGGGGACCGAAGCGTGGTGACCTTACGAACGATCAGCGCGCGCTCGACAAGAAAGCGCGCGCCGTGATCACGAACGAGCTCGGGCACAATCGCGAGCAGGTAACCGTGACGTACCTGGGGCGATGAGCAAAACGCGCCACCAGTTTCGTCTGTTGCCGAGGCTCGTCCGGTTTCGGGACGCGCCTGACTATCTCGGCATGGACCGCAACCGATTCAACCGGGAGGTCCGCCCGTTACTCACCACCGTACCGATCGGTCGCCAGGGCATTGCCTTTGACCGCCTTGAACTCGACGCCTGGGTGGACGACTATGTGTCGTGCAACGGGCGTCCCGCGGCAGGAAGGAGAAAGCCATGGGACGTAGAAGATCGCCGGGCCTCGTCAAACGCGGCGGGATCTGGCACATCGACAAGCAAATCAAGGGATTTGGCCGACTTTGCGAAAGCACTGGAACGTGCAAGCTCGCCGAAGCCGAAGCAGTACTAGCGCTTCGAATCGAGACAGCTCGCCAGGCAGTCGTTTTCGGGATTCGGCCGACAAGGACGTTCAGGGAAGCGGCAACTCGGTACCTGAACGAATACCGGTACAAGCGCAGCATCGACCGCGACGCCTACGATCTGAAGATTGTGGATCCGTTTATCGGCGATCTGTCGCTGAACCAGGTGCATGACGGCACCCTGCAGGCATTCATTCTCCACCGGTTGCGCAAAGATCGAGTGACAGAAGGATCAGTCAATCGGTCGCTTGCTGTAGTGCGGCGTGTATTGAATTTGTCGGCGCGCAAGTGGCGGGACGAGCAAGGGAAAACCTGGCTCGATACCGTACCTTTGATCGAGATGCTGCCAAACATCAACGCGCGTCGCCCCTACCCGCTTTCCTGGCAGGAGCAGCGGCTGCTGTTCTCGGAACTGGCACCGCACCTTGTGCGCATGGCGCTGTTCAAGGTGAATACCGGGACTCGGGAACAGGAAGTCGTGCGTTTACAGTGGGACTGGGAAATCCAGATTCCGGAGTTGAATACCAGTGTGTTTGTAGTGCCGCGTGAACTCGTCAAGAACAAGGATGATCGCCTGATCGTCCTGAACCGGGTGGCAAAGTCCGTGCTGGATGAGGTTCGCCACAACCATCGCGTCCGCGTGTTCACGTACGCGGGCCAACCCGTCAAGCGAATTGGTAACGCGGGGTGGCAGCGTGCGCGTAAGCGTGCAGCCAGGCGCTACGAGTCGGAGTTCGGCATTGCGTGCCCCGACGGGTTCCGGCGCTTTCGGGTACACGACCTCAAGCACACCTATGGTCGTCGCTTGCGGGCAGCTGGAGTGAGCCTCGAGGATCGTCAGGACCTCCTGGGTCACAAGTCGGGCAAGATCACGACCGAGTATTCAGCACCGGAATTGGCCAACCTGATCGAGGCTTCAAACCGGGTTTGCGGGAAAAAGTCCCGCAAAACTCCCGCACTGACTTTGATCAGGACAGCGAGAAATATCGTAAGTCTTTGAAAGGAATGGTGCCGATAGGGTGACTCGAACACCCGACCCACGCATTACGAATGCGTTGCTCTACCAACTGAGCTATATCGGCACTTGAGAGGGCGCGCAGTATAGCGGCAGCGCCCTGTCCGGAAAAGGGTTTGAGGCGAAATTGACGCCCGATCCGGGTTTATATCAGCCCCGGCTGCGGACTTTGATCAGGACCTCGACGCTCTCTCGCTCCATGCCCTCGGGCAGATCCGGCAACTCCTCGAACCGCACCTGGTCATCCGGGATATCGGCCAGTTCGCCCGTATCCACGTTATAAAAGTGATGGTGCGGGTGGGTTGTCGAATCGTAGAACTTGCGAACCGGGTCGACCATGACTTCCTTGACGAGACCGCGCTCCGAAAACAGGTTCAGCGTATTGTAGACAGTCGCCTTCGACACGCCACTGTCGGCGGCCTTGAGACGGTCGATAATCTGTTCCGCCGACAGGTGTTGCGCGCGTCCGAGCAGGATGTGGGCGATCTCGATGCGCTGTGGTGTCGGCAGGATTCCGTGTCGCTCAATCAGGGAGCGGACGCCTGAACGGGTCATTTTCCCAAGTCCTCAATTTTGTAATTCAGCGATTATAGCCCAAATTTTCCACGCGCCATTATCGTGGTATTGACCTACTCTGCAGCCCTGGACACGGAGGTCCAAATGCCGCGGAAACAGTGCGCCTACTCGCTTTATGAACTGCTGCTTACCCTGAGCCTGGTGGCCATAATCGCGGGCCTCGGCATTCCATCGTTCTCACGAATTGCGGCGCGATCCGCCATGCACGCAGAGATCAACGCCCTGTTCCACGCGGTCCATCTCGCGCGCAAGGAGTCGATCATGCGCAAGCGTGTCGTGTCGCTCTGCCCGAGCAGGGACCTCACCACCTGCTCGCCCGGCGAGGACTGGACGCCCGGCTGGTTGATGTTCGAAAACACCGACCTCGACTCGCCACCGCGCCGCGACCCGGGCGAACCCCTGCTGCAGGCGCACCGAGTGGGCGAAACCGTTCGGATTACGGCAAATCGCCGCGGTTTTACGCTCCGGGCGACGCACAAACGCGCCACGAACGGCACTTTCATCGTCTGTGACCGTGAGGGCAGAACTGCGCCTGTCGCCCTGGTGGTGAGCTACACCGGGCGTCCGCGAGTGGCCGAAAAAACGCCTCGGGGCGAGCCGTATTTTTGTGCGGATTAAGTTAAATCGGGCGACCCGGAATCGACCGTTTATCGGCCTGGATTGCCCGTTCGTCGGCTACTTCAGAAGCGCTGAACCCCGCGCAGTATATTGCCTGCATGGAAAAGCGACTCCAAACCGGCTTCACGCTGTACGAACTGATGATCACGCTCCTGATTGTGGGCGTGATCCTGACCCTGGGCGTTCCGAATCTGCAGGACTTCGCGGCCAACAACCGGCTGACGACCGCAGCCAACGACCTGCATGCCTCGTTCCAGCTCGCCCGCTCGGAAGCGGCTCGAGCCAAGACGAACGTGACGATTTGTCCCAGCACCAATCCTTTTGCCGGGACTGCCAACTGCGGTGGCAACTGGAACCAGGGCTATATCGTGTTTCTCGACGACGATGGCGACCTGACCCGTAACGGCGCCAGTGAGACGGTGCTGCGGGCGCACGGCCCGATCGATAACGCGCTGACGCTGGCGATTCGGGACGACGCGACCTATTTCAGCTATGGCTCGAGCGGCATGGGCCGGGGCGATATTGGCGGCAACCCGGCCTTGTCACAGGTCATCATCTGCGACGAGCGCGGTGTTGCGGAAGCTTCCCAGGGCTTCTCAGCAGCTCGACTGTTCGTGTCGACGCCACTGGGCCGGGCCACGATCGTCCGCGACCTCGGGACTGTACAGAACGCACTATCGGTCATGGGCAAGTCCTGCCCGTGATGCCTTGCAGGAAAGGAAACGACCTGATGTTGATTCACTCGCAGGAAAGACAAACCGGCTTCTCGCTCGTCGAGGTGCTGATTGCGCTGATTATCATGTCGGTCGGCATGCTGGGCATCGCAACGCTGTTCGTCCAGAGCATGCAGGCCGGCCGCACATCGATGTTCCGCCACCATGCCGTGACACTGGCCGGCGACGTGGCCGACCGGATTCGCGCCAATCCCCGTGCCGGCATCGCCTACCAGGGCGCTGGCGCCGACAACGGCTGCATCGATACAGGCAATGACTGCAACGAGGCCGCTATGGCTGCCAACGATATCTTTCTCTGGGACGCGCAGGTCGTGGAGTCGCTGCCGAACGGTGCAGTAACAGTCACGTTCGACGACACCGTAACTCCGCCCGAATACACGATTCGAATCGACTGGGACGAGCCGGGTGAAGACCCCATGAATCCGCTCAACTACCAGATCATCATTCCAGTCAACCCCTTCTGAGCCATGACGATGAACATGACTTCGAATTCGCAGAAATACCAGGCTGGCCTCACGATGGTCGAACTGCTGGTCGCCCTCGCGATCGGTTCGTTCCTGATTATCGGGGCCGTACAGATTTACAACCAGAGCCGCCAGGCTTTCGTCGTGAACGAGTCGATTGCTCGTGTCCAGGAAACGGCGCAATTCGCCATGGATACGATCGAGGCAGACCTGCGCATGGCCAGCAACTGGGGACGTACGAGCCGCGCACTGGCCATCGAAGGTCGCTCGGTGATCGGCGACCCGAACCCGCTCGGATTGCCTGAATCCAACAAATGCGGCGACGGCTGGGCGCTTAACATTGCAATGAGCGTTGACGGCGTCAACAACGGTTACAACCTCCCCTGCGGTGCGCAGCCGGCGCCCCAGCCAAACTCGGATTCCTTCACTGTGCGACGCGCCACGGTAAATCCCGTTGCGCTCGAAGCTGGTCGTCTGCAGCTGCAAACAACGCGCATCCAGGGTGCGATATTTGCTGACGGCAATGTTCCGGCGCCGTTTACACCAGCGGATTCGACAACGCATAACCTGCTCGTGAGCACTTACTACGTTGCCGATGATTCACCGCTGATTCCCGGTACGCCAACGTTACGCCGCAAGACGCTGACCGTGACAGGCGGTGTGCCCGACATCGACGACATCGAGATCGCGCCTGGCGTCGAGAGCCTGCAGATCCAGTTTGGCGTTGACGTCAATGAAGACAACACGGTCGACCGCTATGTGAATCCCGGTAACGACGTTTATGACCCGACCGCTGCCGGTTACATCCCGGGCGCCAGGATCATCACAGCCCGCATCTGGCTGGTAGTACGCGGCCTCACACCTGAGGTCGGGATCGTTGACAACCGTGACTATGAACCCGGCGACGTGGATCTCGGCGTCATTAATGACGGGTATCGCCGTATGCAGGTGTCGAAGACGATTCTGCTGCGTAACGCGCGAACCTGATTGAGAGAAACGACATGAAGATGATGAAAATGCACAACAAACAGCAAGGCGCGGCGCTCGTCGTCGGCCTGATTCTGCTCGTTGTCATTACGGTCCTGGCCATTTCTGGAATGAACACGGCCACGACTGAACTCGCTATGGCGCGTAACGATCAGAACTACGAGAATGCTTTCCAGGCGGCCGAGACCGGACTTGCCGAGGTTCTTGGCCAGGGAGCATTCAATACGCTTGCGGGCGCCACGGTCACACAGACGATCAGCAATTACGATTCTGTGACTTCGCAGATTCAGTACGAAGATTCGACGATCGTGCCTGACAAGGCTTTCACGCTTGGCGCCGGAAGCGGCATCGCCGCCTATCATTTCCTGGCAATCGCCCAGGCCGAATCACGTCGCGCTCCCGGGTCCACGACGGATCGCGACTCGACAGCAACACATACACAGGCTTTTTATGTCGTCGGCCCCTCGTCGCCGACGCTGTAAGCGGTAAATGGAACGGAGTAGTCCAATGAAAATTAAGATGATTGTTACCGCCCTTCTGCTCAGCCTCTCGATCACGGTTGCAGCACAGTTTGTTACGACGGCGGAGGCTTACGAGGTCGCGCTGAGTGATGTTCGCTTACCGAACAACGAGGTAGGCACGATTGGATTCAAGCGATGCCCTGACTGTGATTTCGAAACTCGTCGTGTCAACCGCGGGACAGTATACGAGTTCAACGGCCAGAGTATGTCGCTCGAAAAATTCAAACGTAGTTTGGGCACCGTCGACCGGTCGAAGAATATCCCGGTGCAGGTGCTGCATCACCTTGAAAGCAATCAGGTTACGAAAGTTTGGGTTTTGGTCCCCTAATCAGGCGCCAGGACAAACGAGGGAAGTATCATGAATACGGTAATTCGAAAGACGAAATGGATGAGCGTCGGAATGTTCCTGGCCCTGGCTTGCGGGGCGCCAGTCTACGCTGACGACACGGAATTGTTGTTGGTAAACCCGAATGCGGCAACGCAGTCGATTCCGAACGTCCTGCTGCTCATCGACTCTTCGGGTTCAATGAGCACCCAAGAGACGACCCGAGAGGTTTACGACTCCTCGGTCGCGTACGCTGGTGGCGCGACCGCCTGCAACCCGAACTATCTGTACTGGACGACTATTAAGGGCGCGACACCGAGCTGTGATGCGTCTAATACACGGCGCATATTGAAGACATCATTTGTTTGTGACCATGCGACCCGGCAAATTGCGGGTATCGGACTCTACAACAGCCGCATGGCGCAGTACCGTGACGGCGGATCCGGTTTCCTGAGCCTCCTTTTGGGATTGACCGGGACGCGCTGGCAAAACCTGCAGCCCGGCAACGAAACTGACATCGTCGAGTGCCGGAAAGATGGCGGCAAACACGGCGATGGATCCAGTGCAACCGACGTTTATGCCCGTAAGGGCGGCAACGTCTCTCCTTATTCGAACAGCAAGAAGGACGAAGTCGCCTGGGGTTCCTGGCCAACCAATCAGAACGTTACTGTCTATGACGGTAACTACCTGAATTACCTCGTGAACCCGGTGTTCATTCAGAACTCTCGTATCAACATCGTCAACGACACGGCGACGGCGATCCTGAATTCGATCAGCGGCATCAACGTCGGCATCATGCGCTTCAACAACACGCAGGGCGGCCCGGTCATTCAGGCCATCAAGGACCTGGATACGAACCGTGCCTCGACGCTGGCCACGATCAACAATATTACTGCAGGTGGCTGGACGCCTGTCTCTGAAACACTGTTCGAGGCAGCACATTACTGGCGTGGCTTGCCCGGTCACTACGATAATCTCGTGAACGAGCATCCGACTGACCCTGCGGCGCTGGCATCTACCGGTCCGGATGTATACCTTCCGCCGATTAACCAGGTATGCGCCAAGAACTTCAACGTTGTGCTGACCGACGGTGCACCGACGGAGGATACGGATCCTGCGACCCTCGTCGACAGCCTTCCCGGCTGGTTTGCGACCATGGGGTATTCGGGCTGCACCGGCACGGGCAATGGCGCCTGCCTTGACGATATCGCGAGCTATTTGTATGAAGGCGACATCTGGCCGAATGAACCAGGCGACCAGAACGTCGTTACGCACACAATTGGCTTTTCGATCGATCTGCCGATCCTCAAGGAGGCAGCTCTTCGTGGTGGTGGCGAATATTTCCTGGCGTCCGATGTACAAAGCCTGACGCTCGCATTGCTCGAGATCGTCAACAACATTACGGAGCGATCGCTTTCGTTTGCAGCGCCGGCAGTTGCGGTTAATACGTTCAACCGTACCCAGAACTTCAACGACTTGTACCTTTCGCAGTTTGCGGCAAGTGACAAGTTCCACTGGCCCGGGAATCTCAAGAAGTATCGTATTGACAACGGTGTGGTCGTGGACAAGTACGGTGTACCAGCTATCGACACGGCAACCGGTCTTTTCAAAGACACCGTTACGAGCTACTGGTCAGGTCTTCCGGATGGCAACGAGGTGCGCCTTGGTGGTGCTGTCGAGAACCTTCCGGATCCTGCGACACGAAATTTGTATACGAACAATACAGCAAATGCTGATCTGACGGCTGCAGCCAACGCAGTTACGCCGTCGAATGCCAGTTCGTTTTCGCTGTCGGATTTCGGCCTGAGCGGCGGTGCGGGCGAGCCGACGATTGATGAACTGATCCGCTTTGCGCGGGGCGAGGACATCACCGATGTCGATTTGGATCCAAGTACGACAGTTCGTCGCGTAATGGGTGATCCATTGCACTCGCAACCGGCTGCTGTCATGTATGGCGGTACGCAGGCAAATCCCGACATCGTCGTGTATTCCGCCACGAACGATGGGTATCTCCATGCTGTCGATGCATCGACCGGTCAGGAGCTTTGGTCGTTTATCCCGAAAGAGTTTCTGCCGAAGCTCCCGAACCTGTACTTCGACCCCGATACGGGATTCAAGCTTTACGGAATTGACGGCGACGTTGTGGCCGTAACTGCCGATCGCGACAACGATGGTGTTGTCGAGCCCGGAGATGGCGACTTCGTTTACATCATATTCGGCATGCGCCGGGGCGGTAACGGCTACTACGCACTCGACGTGACGAATAAGTACAGCCCGTCCGTCAAATGGCGTATTGCAGCGTCAACCTTTGGACAGAGCTGGTCGCGTCCGACGATCGCTCGCGTCGACATGGTGGACCCTGGTATCAACGCGGACAAGGCCGTTATGATCATCGGGGGCGGATACGACGAAGTGCACGATACGATCACGCACCCGGCGAGCCCGGATGTCCAGGGCGCTGGCATCTATATGATTGATCTGCAGTCCGGCGCTGTGCTCTGGCGTGCAGGATCGGATTCCGGTGCAGACCTGCAGATTCCGGGTATGACCAGGGCCATCCCCACGCAGGTGCAGTCCATTGACCTCGACGGCAACGGATTTGTCGACCGAATGTATGCCTCCGATATGGGCGGCCAGATCCTTCGTTTTGACGTTTTCGATGGCAATTCGCCGGGCGGTACGGGAGCGAACGCGCTGGTCACCGGTGGCGTCATCGCCCAGCTCGGCGCCGAAGGTCTCTCAAACCCGACCGATCCTGAAACACGCCGGTTCTATACCTCGCCAGACGTCTCGATGTTTAACGACAACTTGCTGAGCCGCCGCTTCATGGCCGTTAGTATCGGGAGTGGTTACCGGGCGCACCCGCTCGACAATACGAATGACGATCGTTTCTACTCGCTTCGCGATGAGAGCGTGTTCAACAAGTTGTCTCAAGCCGATTACGACAACTTCAACCCGATCACCGATGGAGAGCTTGTCGAAATTAGTGGCACGGTTGGTGCAACCATCGGGCAGAATCAGCGCGGCTGGAAATTAACGCTACCCGCTAACCAAAAGGTTCTGTCCAGTTCGGTCACGTTCAACAACGAGATCTTTTTCGTTGCGTTCTCGCCGGATGTTGCAGGCGCAGCTACCTGTGCCGCGAGTAATGGTCGTAACTTCCTGTACCGGGTGTCGGTGGTTAACGGAGACCCGATCACCGATCTGAGCCAGATCGTGCCTGGACAGGAAGACGACGAACGAGTCGAGGATCTTGCCCAGGGCGGCATCGCACCATCGCCGCGCTTCCTGTTCCCGAGCCCCGACGCGAACTGCACGGGTGACGACTGCTCACCACCGCCGATATACTGCGTCGGCGTCGAGTGCGACAGCCCGGGCTTCGCCAACAACCCGGTGCGTACACTCTGGACACAGGACGGGATTGAATGATGTTGGGCATCAACTATCGGAAAATGCGTGGTATCACGCTGCTCGAACTGCTGATTGTTGTCGTGATTGTCGGCATTATGGCGGCAATCGCGTACCCCAACTATCGCGATTTCGCGGCCCGCGCCAAACGCACCGAGGCCAAGGCAATCCTGCTTGAAATTGCCCAGAACCAGGAGCGGTTCTACCTCCAGAACAGCCGTTACGGAACGCTATCGGAACTCGGCTATACCGGGGACACGATTGAGACCGATACACAATCGTACGACGTCACGATCAACCCCCCACCCGACGCGAGCAACTTCACAGCCGTTGCGACCTACAAGTTGGGCGGTTCCGAAGCGGGCAAGTGCCTGACGTTCACGATCGACGGTCGCGGTTCACAAATGTCAGGACCTGATCCTGACTGCTGGACAACGGCGAGATAGTTCGGGCGACAAACCAGGAATAAACCGGGGCTAGTCCCCGGTTTTTTTCGCCTCGCGCCCGGACAGGAAAAGCGCATCGATAATCAGTAACGCCGCACCGACCGTGATTGCCGAGTCGGCAACATTGAAGGACGGGAATGCCCAGTTACCGAACCAGACCTGGATGAAATCCGTGACGTAGCCGAGGCGTGCGCGATCGATCAGGTTGCCGATAGCACCTCCGAGCACGAGGGACAGCCCGGCCATCAGTACCAGCGGGCCCTCGGTCCGGATCCGCCAGAGCCATACAGCGATTACGGCGCTGACGACGCTCGCCAAAGCGACGAAAAACCAGCGCTGCCAGCCGCCCGCACCGGCCAGGAAACTGAAAGCCGCGCCCGTATTCTGTTGGTGCGTGATATTGATGAAGGAGTTGATCGGCACCTTGCCGTAGAGCTCCACCCACTCGACGATCGCCCACTTGGTCGCCTGGTCGGCAGCGACGACGGCAAGCGCCACGACGATCCAGGCGATGAAGCGCCGGTTTGGACGGTCTGCAGTCTCGGTCAATTGCTGTCCTTCAGGCCGCATGGGCCGCGAGAATCGACTTCGCATTGTCGGCATCCCGGTGCATCTGCGCAACCAGTTCGCTGACATCATC
>JABAOH010117094.1_pt3 | contig 16837 bp, 32 predicted proteins | sample 7062181 | NCBI WGS metagenome assembly JABAOH01 (sample SAMN14538630, study PRJNA623070) | marine sediment metagenome | biome: marine biome [ENVO:00000428]; feature: marine pelagic biome [ENVO:01000023]; material: deep marine sediment [ENVO:00002113]; isolation source: pool of 5 deep marine...
CTCCATGGCGTTGTTCAGCGTCTTGGGCGTCCCGGCGTAGATCTTGTAGGGCTCGGGGGCGTGTGACAAAACTTCCTCGAGCACCGGGAAGACGTCGTGGGTCATGTCCTGGACCTCGTCGGCCAGGAGCATGTCGGCCGAGATGCCTCGGCAGTTGTGTACCACCACGCCATCAGCTACAAACGAGTGGTCGTTGGACATGGTCAGGTCGATCACGTCGATCGAGCCTGCATCCCTGAACTCGATGACCCTCCTCCAGACGAGCTGCCCATCCTCCACGCACGCCACCGTCCGGAAGTCCATGTCGTCGGTCCTCGACGCAGCGACTTTCTCGGCGTGAGCCCACCGGCCTGCCTTGGTCCAGACCCTGTGGTCACCCGTGCAGACGAGGACGTCGTCCCTCCCTTCCACCACCAACCCACCCACACGACGGATTCCATTTATATGGATCTGCGAGATGGTCCCGGTGGACAGCTTCTTCCGGTTCTCGTCCCAGGTGACCAGCTCCAGCCCCACTGCCTTGCGGTGGACCACGTCCCACATGGAGATCGTCGAGCCGTTGGGCCTGAGCAGGTTCGAGTAGATGGACACGCACCGATCAGCCTCGGTACTGGCGTAATTCATCAGCACCGCGGATCCATTCTTGAACTGCTTCTCGTACACGAAGTCGATGCAGTCAGCCGGGTCGAAGTACCTCGCTCTCACATATGGTGAATTCAGCACCCTGTCCACCCGGGCGTGGCTGAAGACCCGGGTCTGGTTCTGGGATGGCGAGACGTACAGGCTCTTCCAGTTGTTCCGCAGGCACGACCAGCTCACCAGCTTGGCTGCCAATGAGCTGGTCTTCTCGACCTGACGACCCGTACGGAACAGGATCTTCTGCTCGCTCAGGTCGTGGATCTTCTTCAGGTAGGGTCTGCCCTCAAAGCTGAACGGCGTCCCGTAGTCCACCCAGAGGCGGCTGGCGATCCACTCAGATATCGTAATCCCTTCAAGCTCACCGGGTTGGGCCGCCAGGAAGGATTGATCAACGCCGTGTTTGCTCAAATCAGCACCACAAACGATACGAGTTCAACGAGAGCCGTCGTCAGAGACTATATCCCTATAATAGGGACTGTCAACCACCAGCGCATCTCGCCTCCCCACATGAATCCAGTCGCCTCTCCACGCGCACGCCACCGGATTGCTACACGTCTATGTAGGACACCTCATTTCCTGGCCATTTAGGGGCACGGGGATTCATGAGGTAGGGTATAAGTAAGTGCCACGCGCACAAAAGAACAAGTTTCCACGAGCAACAGTTTCCGGGTGAAACATTTCCCCTTGCACAGATGGGCCGCCAGGCGTAATATTCTAGTAGAGGCTGAAGTTGATGGCCGGAGAGGACATCCTGAACGTGCCGGAGAGTTGCCCGAACTGCGGAGGCCGCGTGAGCGGAATCCGTGACGAGATGTCGGGTGAAGTCTCCGCCATGTGCATGGGGATGTTCGGCGACGAGAAGTCGTGCGGTTGGACGCTGGTACGACCTGAAGAGCCGAGCGAACCCGTGAAACGAACCGCTTAGCGGCCCCAACGCGGGCCACGCGGAGGGGGAGATCGTGTCGGATCACGCCAAGGGCAAGCATCTCTTCAACTTCCTGCCCTCGCTGTGGACCTGGTTCCACAACCGCAGGCACAGCCGTTCCCGGAAACAGCTCTGCAAGTGGTTCCCGAATCTCAGATGATGAAAACACCGGGCAACAGGCTCAAGAGGATCTGGTTCAACCGGATCTGCGGATCCCGGTACAAGTTCGACGATCCACACCCTTACTGGCACCACCGGCTGCGCGACAAGGGGGCGGCCCGGTGGCGGATCACGCTGGCCTACTGGCTCTCGGCCATCGTGTGCCGGTTCAGGAAGCACGTCATCGACGGCAGGGAGATGGGCGGCGGGTGCGGGCAGTACGCCCTGGACGCCTGGTGCTCCCGGTGCTTTTACGCCTGGTTCAAGATCGTGCCGGACGAAGCCCCGTGGATGAAGGAGCGGCACAGCCAGATCGTCAGGATGGTGAAGAAGGGGCTCGAGGAATGATCCACGAGCACGACTGGACCAAGTGGACCTGGGACGGCTGGGTCTTCTCCTGCGGGAAGCTGTGGGCCACGAAGCCGTCCGTCGCGCAGGATCACACCACCAACACCCTGATCGCATCGGGTGGAACGGCATGAGCGAGCTGGACATCTACGGGCCTCACATCACGGGGGGAAAGCTGGCCGTGGACGTTGGTGCCAGCCAGGGAGAGTTCACCTTCAAGTTCGCAGAGAAGTACAAGCGCGTGATCGCCTACGAGCCTCTTCCGGCAGCCAGGCAGATCATGGCTGCCCGGGTCATGCCGGACAACGTGGAGGTCAGGCCAACGGCGGTATGGAGCAGCTGCGGGAGGCTAACGCTCTACGCCCATTCCTGGGACAAGCTCACCGGGATCCACAAGACCCATCCCCAGTGGCCGTCCATCTCGGACATGCCATTCGACGTGAAGGCGGTGTCGCTCGACTCGGACCTGAGGAGCCAGGTCCCGGACCTGATCAAGATCGACACCGAGGGGGCAGAGACCCGGATCATCGATGGGGCGATGGACACGATCGAGCGGTGCAGGCCCAAGCTCATGATCGAGCTTCACCACAAGATGTCCTGGAAGATCATCCAGAAGAGGCTGGCTCAGTTCAGCTACATTTGGAAGACCTGGCCGTCCCCGGATGGGGAGCCGAATCCGCTCAAGGTCAAACACATGGTGGGGGTCGTATGATGCACAAGGAATGCGGCGGCTGCGGTGGCAGGGGCTTCTTCCTCTGCCGGATCAAGGACGAGAACGAGAACATCATCAACTACCAGCGGGAGTGCGGGGCCTGCAACGGGTTCGGGATCCTGATGCGTGATCCGGAGAACGACTCGAAGAAGGGCCTCGCCTACAGAAAGATCAGGGGGCTATTCTCGTGAAGCATTCGATCAAGTGTAGTGGCTGCGGCCTGCTGCTGTACAACTCGGACAAGGAACCCCAGTTCTCTCAAGTGAGCTGCCCGAAATGCAAGAAGATCACATCCGTCGTGCGAAGCAAGCCTTTCGTGGTCGGATCGGCGTCGCCAAGCGTGTCCACGCCATCGAAAACGCCTACGAGATCGGTGGAGGTGCCCACTACGGCGCGTCTCTCTGCAAAAAGTGGGCGGGCCTCTGCCGATTCACCGAAGACCCGGTCACGTGCTGGGACTGCAAAAAAGCCATAGAGGCGATCCCTGCCAGCCCAAAGTGACAGGCGAGGTCAATTTGTCATGTCACCGTTTCGATTCCCGTGCGTATAAAGGGGTTTTGCCCTGGCATGCTCGTTGCTCTATTGCGGTTGTATTAGGGCGCTCTGCTCCCGTGGCTCATGATGGTTTGAGCAGTTCCTCCCCCGGGCACCACTTCTTCTTGACACGATGTTTCTTGTGCGCTACTCTGTAGTGCATGAACACCTTCCTGCCGTACGACAGCTTCGAGAAGTCCGCAAGGGCCCTCGACCGCCAGCGCCTGGGCAAGCAGCGCGTCGAGGTGCTCCAGATCCTCCGCTCGCTTGAGGGCGAGTCGAAGGGGTGGCGAAATCATCCCGCCGTCCGGATGTGGGGCGCGTACAGGGGAAGCCTCGTCCGGTACGGCTGCGCCGTGTGCCTCGAGTGGACCGGGCGCGGGTACAAGGACACCTGCTACGGCAAGATCCTCGAGTTCGGAGAGAAGTACGACTACTCGGTAACGCCGCACTGGCTGGGCGAGGAGGCGTTCCACGCCTCGCACCGATCGAACCTCCTGCGGAAAGACCCCGCCTGGTACGGCCAGTTCGGGTGGGCGGAACCTCCGGACCTGGAGTACGTGTGGCCGGTGAGCGCGTGAAGGTTCTCAACAAGAAGAAGGACAAGATACCCAAGGGGGCGGTGTACGTCGGACGTCCGTCCATCTACGGCAACCCGTTCCCGCTCCGCAAGGGCAGGAGCCGGGAAGAGGTGATCGAAAAGTTCAGGCTCTACTTCGAGGAGCGGGCCAAGAGCGACCTGGTGTTCATGGCCGCCCTCAAGAAGATCGTGGATGCCCCGACGCTCGTGTGCTTCTGTGCCCCCGAGCGGTGCCACGCCGAGGTCATCCGGGATCACCTGCTGAAGCTGAGAGAAGAGAAATGACGGCCTGGTTCACGTCCGATACGCACTACGGCCACGAGAACATCATCAAGCATGCGAACCGTCCGTTCGCTTCCGTCCAGGAGATGGACGAGGTGATGATCCAGCGGTGGAATAGCCGGGTGAAGAAGGGCGACGTGGTCTACCACCTCGGCGACTTCTCGTGGCACAAGCAGCAGTCCGTCAACGAGCTGATCCTCCGAAGGCTCAACGGGCAGAAGTTCCTGGTCCACGGGAACCATGACTACAAGAACCAGGCGATCATGAAGAGCCAGAGCTTCGTCCAGATCACCCCGTACAAGGAGATCAAGGTCGAGGGCCAGAAGATCATCCTGTTCCACTACGCCTGCAAGGTGTGGAACGGCTCCCATCGTGGCTCGTGGCAGCTCTTCGGCCACAGCCACGGCACGCTCGAGCGGGACTACAAGATCAAGCAGCTGGACGTGGGCGTGGACTGCTGGGACTTCTACCCCATCTCGTTTGCCGACGTGGCCGAGGAGATGGAGAAGCACGGGCAGCAGGTCGTGGACCACCACGGGAGGAAGGACGAGTGAAGAAGGAAGATCATCTCCTGACGGTGCTCGCCGAGGAATGCTCCGAGGTGGCACAGCAGGCGTGCAAGGCCCTTCGCTTCGGCATGGACGACTTCGACCCCCGCGACCCGGAGCGGGTCTCGAACAAGAGGCGCATCGAGCGTGAGGTGGCCGAGGTCATCGCCGTGGCCAACATGCTCGGTCTCAACATCCGCGAGTCGGACAAGGCAGAGAAGATGGTGAGGCTCGAGAAGTACATGAAAATCTCGAAACGAGTGGGGAGGTTGGAATGACCAAGCTGAGCTACACGCCGCACAGCCTGCCGTCCCAGGCGATCTTGACAGGGGGCGGGCACTTCATCCTGCTCGCGGTCCGCGCGGGTGACGCTTCCTATGGCTACGCCGACAGCCCGGAGGTGTCCGGGACGGTCATGGAGGTCGAGAAGCTGAGGAAGAAGCTGCCCACGAAACACGGGATGCCCCAGGAGTTTCTCATGCTCCGGAGCGTCTGGTTCGACGACAAGCATGGCGGCTACAGGGTCTGCGTGGACTTGATCCACGACCGGCACCAGAAGCCCAGCATGACGGCCGAGGAGATCAAGGAGGCGCTGCACGACGGGTACACCTGGCCGGAAGGGCAGGGAATCAGCGTGGGCGTGCGAATCGTCCCGGAGTTCATCCAGGGGGACGGCTTCTTCCCGAACTCGGACAAGTATTACGTCGGCACGGAGTTCTGGGAGGACGGGTTCAGGAAGCCCGGCGACGAGTTCTATGAGTGCCACGGGGAGTGGAAATGAGGCTTGGACGCAAAGAGGTCGCCCTCCTGATGCGCTCCATGATCCGGTCGCTGCCCAAGACGCCGGAGCGTGAAAAGAAAGCCCACGGGAGGCTCTACTCGAAGCTCAACGTCGAGTACCACCGGCTGCTCCAGAAAGTGCCGAAATAGGGAGGAAGCATGGCGAAGCAGAACGTGAGCGTCGCAGACGGGAAACGAATGAAGCCCGCCGTGTGACCGAAGTGCGGACGATACGAGCTTGGGCTCGATATCAAGAGGCGAAAGGGCGTGTGGTACCTGTACGTTGAGCACCGTGACATCGTGACCAAATGTCGGATCAAACTCGCGGTAAAAGGCCGAGGTCCAGATTCAAGTGCATGACCTGCGGGTACAAGTGGGAAGGCTACCGGGTCCTGTGGAATCCGAAGCACAAGGTGCTGATGCGATGGAACGCGCCGGACGACTACGGGCCGACCGAGTGCCCCAAGAACCCGCAGGAGCACATCTACGTCTCGAGGTCATGAAATCGGGGGACTCCGGCCAGGTCCGGGACGCCCTCGGGTCCGTTGCGCTACGGTGTAGAGGACGCTGTAAAACTTGCTATACTAGGGTAGGCATGCACGGCCTCAAGGAAATCTACCTGGCGGCCCTCGACGAGAACATCAAGGTCTGGAAGGTGCGCGAGTGAAGTGCGTCTGCTGCAACCAGGGCCACCCCGAGGACGGTGCGCTTGGCGGCCCCGGGGACGGGTGGTGCCAGCAGTGCCAGAAGGACGGGTGCCCGGTACCCCGGAAGATGCCGGGGAACGTGTCCAACCTGACGCCGGAGCAGCTGACCGGCCTACAGGACGCCGTTGGCGAGGGAGCGTGGGACAACGTCAAGCTCATCCTCGGCGTGCTTCCCGAGGATCCCTTCGAGGACGCCGTGCCGGTTAACACGGACGACTACGACGACGCCGAGTACGACAAGGCGATGGAGCAGGCCGCGGCCGAGGACATGGCCGCCGAGCAGGAGTTCCTGGAGGAACAGCTTCTCATGGGTGACGAGGAACCGGACGCGGCCCAGCTCGAGAAGTGGGTCGCACAGAAGTTCGGCGTGAAGCTATCCGACATGACCCAGGCGGGGAAGAACCTGGTGACCAGCCAGTACAAGAAGACGCAGGAGCAGGAGAAGCTCGAGGGGGCTTACAAGGACGCCCTCATGAAGGAGCACCCCGGCGTGGAGTTCCCGTCGGTGGAGGAACTCTACGGGAAGGTGGCGAAGAACAAGGCCAAGGTGAACAAGGTGAAGTGGTACGACGAGCCCTGCCCGAAGCATCCCCACAAGCCCCACTGCTGGGAGATCGTCGGCCTCGACCGGGTGCTGTGCCTGGACTGCCACAAGATCCTCGACGGCGGGCAGTACGCCAACGAGCTATCGATCCAGAGCCCCAAGCACATGAAGAAGATGATTTACCTGGATCAGTACCATAAAGAGCTGGCGGAGTTTCCGGGTGTCAACCAGCCCGCGATCTGCTCCACCCACATCCTGAAGCACAAGTGGAGCTTCAACAAGTACGGGAAGGCGTACTGCGACTGCGGGGCCAGCCCCGACGGCATCGACGCCTACTGCCTGGAGGTGTACGGCGTCGCGTATGGGGACATGGACTTTCCGAGCCAGAAGATCGCGCAGAAGGGGTTCCTCGAGAAAGTCGAAAAGGAAGTCCATCCGCCCATGATGGTGACCTCTGGCCCGGTCGGCCCCGCGAAGATCGCCGACGGGGACGAGGACTGGTACGCCAAGAAGGCCAAGGAGTACAACGAGAAGAAGCAGGTCAAGTCGGTGAAGTCCGCCTACGACGAGATCACCGACATCCTGACGGGCTACCAGAAGATGAAGTTGCAGGTCGAGGAGGAGGTCGTCGGAACGCCGAAGAAGATGTCGCCCGAGGAGCTGAAGTCCCTGGCCCAGACGATCAAGTCGAGCCCGACGTACCTGAGCATGCTCCAGGAGAAGCTCCAGGCGCAGATCGCCGCGGGAATGGGCGTGGACCTGGCCAAGGGGCAGGACGAGGCCGTGGGCATCACCATGTTCGGGGGAAAGCCCTTCAGTGGGCCGACCTACTTCGTGAACGAGAAGGACTACGAATACATGGTGAGCAAGAAGAAGCAGATGCTCTCCCTGATGGACCCTGCGAACCCGTCCAACAAGATCCCTGTGGAGTTTGGCGGATTCAACGTCCAGATCTCCAAGCTCGTCCCAGATGGGGAGGTCTACTTCGTCAACCCGGGCCTCAAGAACCCCGACCCGGTGGTACTCAAGAACCTCTCGGTCCCCTGCAAGTCGCAGCAGGAGACCACGGTCATGGTCAAGAAGAAGAAGCACGTCGCCGTGAAGGAGTGCGACAACTGCAAGGGAACGGGCAGCGTCCCGGTCGGAGCGGTGAAGCAGCAGCCCTGCGTGGTGTGCAACGGCGAGGGGGCGATCGTCCCCAAGATGCTCGCCGCCGGGATGCTTGACCAGACCAAGATCAAGATCGGGAGCATGCCCGCCCACGAGGCCGTCAAGAAGAAGCTCCAGTCGCTCATGGATGCGGAGAAGAAGGCGCACCCGCTCATGATCATGGACGAGGCGGGAGACCTCACGGAGGAGCAGCTCGAGTCCCTGGCCGCGCTGACCGACGCCGAGCTGAGCAAGAAGACGGATCCCGTCATCCCGGGGTCTCCGTCGGCGATCATGGCGCTTACGGGTTCCGTCCAGGCGAACGAGCACGTCGTCGGTTCCGGGGCCGCGAAGGGCACGGTCGAGGCGTACGACCCGGCGAAGCACAAGGTGGGCCAGATCATCGGCGTCGCCATGCACAGCGTCCAGGAGGGCGATACCGTCAACGTGGCCTTGACCGGCGTGTCCGACGTCAAGATCCTCCCGACCAGCTCCAAGCCCAAGAAGGCCGAGTACGAGCAGGCGCTGATCACCCAGGTCGCCGACATGAAGGCGCTCATCGTTTCCCAGTCGAGCGAGATCCTCCAGCTGAAGACGGCCAACAGGCAGCTGACCATGCTGGTCGGAAAGCTCTACCTGACGATGCGCGGCCCGAAGACGGACGCCAAGGACCCGAACGAGGCGGTCCGGCGCAGGTTCCGAAACATCCTGAAGCACTTGTAGGAGAAGCCATGGACCCGGAAGACGTAATCGATGCAGCCGACCAGCTGATGCAGGCCAACATGTACGGCTACTACGTGAAGAAGCACAAGCCCAAGGACATCCCTGCCAACCAGACGGACTTCAACAACGTGGGCATGCCTGCCGAGGAGGCAATCGCCAAGGTCCAGGAGGAGGCGAAGTGGGCCGCCGAGCAGGAGAAGGCCAAGATCGAGGCCGAGAAGAAGTACAAGGCCGAGCAGGCAGCCAAGGCCGACGCCATCCTCAAGGCGGTGAAGAAGGAATACGCGAACCCTGGCCCGGTCAAGATCTTATCGAAGCCGATGACGCTGCTCCCAAAGAAGGAGATCAACGAGAACGACCCGATGGCCGACCTCGTCGAGGAGATGGAGAAGTACGTCTACAAGGAGTCGAAGAAGAAGATCAACATCGACGAGGGTGCCACCTCCGAGAACCTCCACCTCCTCATGGTGCAGATCGAAAGCCTGAACGAGACGGTGGAGCACCTGGAGAAGGTGGTCAAGGAGCAGGGCCTCCAGATCAAGATCCTCAGGCACAAGCTGGGCCTGGAGAAGAAGCCGAAGCGTTCCCGGAAGAAGAAGGGCTGGGGCCGGAACATCCTGGTGTAGCCGTGCCCACGCTCGCCGAAATATTCTCGAAGTTACACGAGGAGCAGGAAGTGGCAAGCCACGGGCACGTCGTGAACGTCCAGTCGTCCCCCATCGAGATCGAGCCGATCAAGTGCGACGGCTGCAAGGGTCAGTTCCAGCAGATCCAGGACATGGACCAGCAGCTGATCCACCTACAGGGCCAGATGAACGATCTCCAGGCGATGATGAGGCAGGCGCTCAAGAAGCTGAGCCGCCTCGAGAACGAGCTGCTCGAACCGATCAAGCCCAACGCCAAGCCCGGGCAGAGAAACATTCTCACATGACCGAAAGGGGGAAACATGCCCGTAACCCTGTTCAAGGGGATGCCCTGGCACGAGAGCTATCCCGCCGACGAGGCTGATACCTGCCCGGAGTGCGGACGCCTCCTGAAGGTGTACCGCAGGAAGATCACCACGGCGATGGCCTACAGCCTCACCAAGCTCCACAAGATCCAGAAGCTGAAGCCCGACCAGTTCACCCACATTATGAAGTTCGATGCCGTGCGGGGTGACTTCGCCAAGCTCAAGTTCTGGAAGATCATCGAGGAAGGGGAGGGCAACGGCTCCATTGACACGAAGAGCAGCGGGATGTGGCGGATCACGCAGTACGGGCTCTCGTTCATCATGAACAATGAGGAAGTCCCGAAATACTGCCTCCTGAAGTGGGGAAGCGAGATGATCGGGTTCGCCGGGCCTGCGCTCAAGATGAAGGACTTTCTGGAGCACGGCAACAAGTTCAGCTATGCAAAGCTCATGGGGATCATCCCGGAAAGCGAGGAAGAGTAAAAGAGTTCTTGACGTACGTTGTTTCAGTGAGAAACTATGAAGGATGACTTGCGGGGAAAACGTTCGCTGGAAGATCACCAGGACCTTCACGGCGATCCCCCCAACCAAGACCGTCTTTGCCTGCTGGGAGCACCTGTCGCACGTCTGTGACTGGATGATGTCCCTGCCCCTGGGAGATTCACATCTCCAGGTGGGGCGGGGTGACTGGGCGGTGAAGCCGGGGATCAACTGCGCGTACGAGGAGTGGCTGAAAATAAGGGGGCAAACAGAATGAGCAACATCCTGAAAGCCGAAGACGCTTCGGTGAAGACGGTCGAGATCTCCGTCAAGGTCATCCGGATCGGCAAGCGCCAGATGACCCAGGCGGTGTTCAAGCAGCTTACCACGATCAACGAGTATGAGATGTACACCCTCTGGAAAGATACCCAGGCGAAGTTCTGGGGGTGGATCAATTACTACGCCGGGCCCGTCGATAGGCTGTGCCGACCTTTCACTCACTCATGGAAGGAAAACGAGCCGAAACAGGCGACCGTGTGCAGCCACGATTGGGGTTTGATGCGCGAATCTGCCATCGGCATGCACCACAACATCGTCGTTCAGTTGGGCGATCAACTCGTGAGGTCCATGTACTACGAAGAGGTTCCGATCGGAATCGAGCCGGAGGACTGGATCGCGTTCAAATGCGACATGGAAGACCTGGAGCAGCTGTTCATCGCCGTGTGATCGCCATGATCTGGACGGCAATCCCCACCTGGTTCCTGACGAACCTCTTCACCCCTTTTTTGCCCAAGTCGCACAAGTGGCACGGCAGGTACTTCACCCTGCGCGACTGGCATCGTGGCCGGACCGAGCTGACCGTCCAGTTCGACTTCGTCTTCTGGATGGGAGCCGTGGGGTTATTCATGCTCGGGTACTGGATTACCGGGAGCGCCGAATGATGAAGCTCCAGTGGAGCCAGCAGGAAGGCTACGGCTACTACCCTGCCGAGGGGGCGATCTACGACAACGGCTACTACGACGCCTACGTCGAGCACGGGAAGACCGAGAAGGCAAAAAAAGTCAACCGCGCCCGGGTCGCCCTCGTGAACAAGTATTTCCCCGTCCAGGACGTGGTGGACGTCGGCATCGGGTGCGGCCAGTTCATCATGATGCGCGACGAGGACACGGGGCCGAAGACGTTCGGCTACGACATCAACCCCAAGGCCATCCGGTGGCTGGTGGACAACGGCATCTGGTGGGATCCGTACCAGAAGCACGCCCCCGCCGTCACGCTCTGGGACACGCTCGAGTGCATGCGCTACCCCGGGAACCTGCTCATGCACCAGCCAGCGAACAGCGTTGCCTTCGTCTCGATCCCCATCTTCAACGGCAAGGACGACATCCTCAGCTCGGGGTTCATGAAGCCCCACGAGCCCTACCACTTCTTCACGGCGGACGGGCTGGTGATCTTCATGTACCGGCTGGGCTACCGGGTGATCGAGCACAACAAGATGGAGGAAGAACTCGGCTGCCCGAGGATCCAGACCTTCGTGTTCAAGAAGCTGCCATGAGAGAGCCCGTCCTTCACGAGTCGGGGCTGAAGTGGTGGTCCTACGAGGGCTACGGATACTACCCCGTGGAGAACCCGAAGTACGACCAGGAATACTTCGACAACTACGTCGCCAGGTCAAAGAGCAACGAGGGCCACGCGCTCAACGAGGCCAGGGTCGCCTTCGTTCACAAGCATGTCCCCATCGAGGCGACGGTCGTGGACATCGGGATCGGGGCCGGGCAGTTCATCGAGACCCGGGACCTCAGGACGCCCGAGGCCCTGACCTTCGGGTACGACGTGAACCCGTACGCGATTTCCTGGCTCGTGGGAAGAAGGCTCTGGTGGGATCCCTACCAGAAAGGCGCTCGCGTCGTGACCTGCTGGGACTCGCTCGAGCACATGAAGTGGCCTGCCCACTTCCTGGAGCGGGTGGAATACTGGATCTTCGTGTCGATCCCGATCTTCAAGGACCGGGACCACTGCCTCGCCTCGAAGCACTTCAAGAAGAACGAGCACTACTGGTACTTCACCCACCAGGGGCTGATCACCTGGATGAGCCTCCGCGGGTTCGAGATGGTGGACCACAACCGCATGGAAGAAGAGGAGATCGGGCGGGAAGACATCGGGACGTACGCCTTCCGCAGGCCGATGCCGAAGCTATGAAGATCGTCTGCGTCTGCGCCGGGGGCAACGTGCGGTCCGTGGGAACGGCCCGGATCCTCAAGTACGGCTTCAACCAGAACGCCGTGGCCGTGGCGATCGAGAAGAACATGCCCCAGCCGTTCGAGATGCTTGCCGACTGGGCGGACGTCATCACGGTGGCCGAGGGCCACATGACCTCCGCGATCCCCGAGAAGTACCACCCGAAGCTGCGCGTGGTGGAGGTCGGCCCGGACGTCTACGGCGACCCGACCAACCCGAAGCTCGAGCAGATGATCCTCAGGGGGATGAGCGCCTGCGGGCTCACCAAGGAGATCGAGGACTCCCGACATGCCAGTTGAAGAGCGGTTTCTTATCTTCGAGGACACCGAGACCACCGGGCTCGTGCCCGGGAAGGACGAGGTGATCGAGGTGGCGTCGATCCTGACGGACTGGGATCTCAAGGAGGTGGCGAGGTTCCACCACAAGATCCAGTTCGACGTGAAGAAGATGACGCCCGAGGCGGCAGCCAAGAACGGCTACGACCCGAAGGTCTGGTCTCAGGAGGCGGTGCCGTTCTACAAGTACCAGGCGTGGATGGAGCGGCACATCAAGTTCGGGCAGGTCGCCGTGCCCGTCGGACACCGGGTGGAGTTCGACAGGAACATCCTGAACGAGCGCTACTTCAGGCCGACCGGGGCGTTCTTCAAGTGGTCGTACCGGATGATCGACACCACGGGCTTGGCCATGACGCTCAAGGCTGCCGGGGTGATCAAGTGCGAGAGCGTCCGGCTCGAGGAGGTCGCCAAGGCGCTCGACTTCAAGCCCGAGGGCGAGTTCCACCGGGCGATGGCCGACCTCCAGATGTCCAAGAAGATATTCGAGTTCTGCGTGGGGATGTTCCAGCAGGAATGAATAGCGAGATCAGGGTTCACGGGGTAAGGCGCTCGGGGCACAACGGCGTGGCCGACTGGCTTGCCGCTCACCTGAGCGACGAGCGACCCCAGAAGCAGCTGACGAACGTCTGCGTTCACCCGGCGACGTTCCACACGGCCCTCCCCAAGAGGGAAGAGGGAACGCTCCACCTCGTGATCACGGACAACCCGCTGTTTCCCCACGTAGACCAGATCATCGCCAAGCACAAGTGGAGGGACGAGGGCGTCCAGTACGAGAAGGACGTCCTGGTCCTGCGCGATCCCTACAACTGCTTCGCCAGCTGCATCAAGAGATGGGGCGTGAGGTGGGCCGAGTTCTCCTGGCAGTCCCAGATCTGGAAGAACCTCGCCAAGATGGCGGTGAGCGGGGAGGCTGACGGCAGGGGATACGTCGTCTGCCTCTTCGATCGCTGGTACACCGAGAAGCCCTACCGGGAAGGGGTCTCGAAGCAGATGGACCTCAAGCACACCGACGACGGGTTCGGGATCGTGAGGCAGCCCTCCTCGTTCGAGGAGTTTGCGAGGGACCACCGGAAGCTGCACCTCTTCGATCGCTGGCAGGAGTTCAAGGACAACGAGAAGTACAGGAGCCTGTTCGACGACGAGGTTCACGCGCTTGCCCAGAAGCTCTGGCCGGACATCGGCGAGATCAGGCGACAGATTTGGTAAAGCACGAACACATATTTTAGGGGTATAGTGACAATGATCATGGCCCTCAGGACGGAGAGAAAAACCGTGAGTACCCCTGGAGACGTACCCGAAGGGACGAAAGTCCCCATCATCTTCGTTATCGACTGCCCGCCGTGCGAGTGCTGCGAGGAACCTTTCTGCGAGACCCACAAGATGCACTACGCCGACTGCTCCTGCGTCGGACCCCACAACGCCGCGGAACTCGGCTTTGACATCAGGGTCGAGGACGGTAAAGTGTGGGGGTACAAACGCTGATGGGAACGGTCGAACGAATCCAGCGCCAGCTCGAGAAGATCAAGCAGGAATTCGCCAAGACGTGCCAGGAGCAGGGCGAGTTCTGGTGCCCGATCTGCGGCAAGTGGCTCCTCGAGAAGAACATGTTCCAGATCGTGGGGCATCACGCTCCCGACCGGATCGTGATCTACGGCCTCTGCCAGCACTGCTCCGAGAAGGCCGCCCCGAACTACGTCCAGGCGGCACTCGAGGCCATCAAGGAGCGTGGGAACACGATCGAGAGGGTGGACCAGCGCCTCAAGTTCCTGCTCAAGGACGGGATCTTCAAGTAGATGCCGACCGAGGAATGGGAACCGGCAACAAAAGAGCTTGTCGATTGGTTCCTGGCCCTCAAGGACGTTCCTGAAGGCCCCATCGAGCTGGCCCCCGGCAGGATAGTCGTGGACACGAAGAAGTTCTTCGACGCCACCCGCAACGACATCGACCTCGGCCCGGACAGCCCGTACGTCCGCACGGGATCTCTCAGGCTCGACCTCCAGAACCTCAAGAACGCGCTCGAGTCAATGTAGGCTGAACGTTCAGGCCATCTCCGTGCATAATGGATCGATGGCCGAAGGAGAAACCCAGGTCAAACCCGGCGATCCACCCAAGATCGTCAAGAAATCGAACGCCCTCCTGAAGTGGCTCGGCGGCATCGCGACGGTCCCCGTCCTTCTCTGGGTCGGGAACTTCCTGGGAGGAATGATCAACGACTCCGTGGCTCACGTCGAGGACCTGACCCTCCGGGTGAACACGCTCGAGGCCAACAACTCCTCGAAGGACGCCATCTGGAGCGCCATCCACAAGAACGAAGGGGACCTGGCGTACTCCGTGGACCGGAACCGCTCCATGGAGGTGAAGTACGAGGCAGCGATGCTCCTCTTCGAGAAGCACTTCCTCCACGGAGGTTGAGGCAAGCAGGGAACTCCCGGAGGGGGTCACGCCAACGACGCCGTCCTCGAGACGCTCCAGAAGACGCTCAAGGAAGTGCAGAAGGCCGAGAGCGCCGACAAGGCGGAGATCGAGAAGCTCCACGAGGAGCTGGAGAAGCTGAAGTCCCAGCAGTCGAAGATGACGGAGGAAAAGAAGCGCCAGGAAGCTATACTCAAGGCCCTGAAGGACGTCCCGGGGCTGCGAGCCAAGAACCTCCGGGATCAACTCGACGCCGAGGCGTTCCGGAAGGCGTACGAGGAGAAGTTTCCGATCCAGCAGCAAGAACAGTTTCAAAGGCCCAAGTAACGGGGAACGCTCAGATGCCTGACGAGAACGCCACCGAGGACAAGACCCTGGAATGCTGTGACTGCAAGGAAGAGTTCATCTTCACCGCGAAGGAGTCCAGGTTCTTCGCCTCGAAGGGGTTCAACGACCCGAAGCGGTGCAAGCCGTGCCGGGACGCCAAGAAGCAGGCTCGGAGGAGCCAGGGGAACTAGTGAACCCCTTCCTCAAAAATGCGAAGNNCCCAGAGCGGTCTAGGGATCGCCGGACGCGCCGCGATGGCGGCCCCGATCGGCTTGCTTATCGGTCCGCTGTCAACCGCCGCCGCCGTCATCGGAAAGTCGAGGACGTACAACCAGCTCCTGGAAGCCGTCAGGAGAGAGCAGAAGCGGGGAGGCAAGAAAGCCATCATGGCCGCAGCCGGAGGCGCAGCAGCAGGCGGAGCAGCCGGGTACGCCGCCGGGAAAGAGGCGAACCCGTTCGTATCGGGGTTCCGGTACGAGCTTGAGAAGGAAGCGGACAAGAAGAAACTCCTCGGCCCGCTCCTCGCGGGAAGCATGATCGTGGGTGGGCCGATGCTGGGCATGGGCATGAAGCCGACCAAGGGCGCTCTTCAGGAGGCAGGCCAGGCACAGCAGGCCGCCATAAGCAGCCGCATCGAGCGTGACGCGAAGCTCAAGGAGCTTCACAGCAGACCCCCGTCGCCCGCCCAGGCCCGCGGTGAACGAGCCGGTTCGACCTGGTACGCGCCCGGATCGACCGACGACCCGAGGTTCCACGAGCAGAAAGCCAAGCAGCTCGAGGCAAAGTCAAAAAGCCTTCGCAAGTGGGGGCCTCAGCACCTTATCAGAAGACTGCGCGGAAGATAGGGCATGGGCGACGTCGTCAAACAAGTAAATCAGATCAACCAGGTCCAGCAGGTGGTGGGCCCCAAGGTCCGCAAGCTGCCCAAGGTCGGCCCCGCGCCCACGCCCAAGGCCACCAAAGCCGGGATGGCGATGGACGTCCACTCGGCGAGGGGGTTCCTGGCTCACGTCGCCGACCCGAAGCGGGCCAAGAGGTTCGGGAGGCAGAAGCCCGAGGAAGTCCTGAAGGAGCCGATCCAGAAGTTCAAGGACGCCAAGCCGATCATGTCCCACGCGGGAAGGCAGTTCATCTACAGGCTGCCCGACGAGCGGAAGATACTCGGAGAGATCGACCCGAAGGGGTGGCTCCAGCCGAAGACGTTCTACAGCCGGAGCATGCCGGTGGACAAGAGCCTCCGCCACGTTGACATCACCGACGTCGTCGGCAAGGTCAAGCAGACCCAGGCCCAGCCAGCGTCCGGGGTGACGCTCGGCGACATCATCGGCCCCAACATCCCCGTCGTCCGCAGGCGGAAGAAGTCTTCTGAAGACTTCGCCCGTGAGATGCTCAAGCAGGCCATCAGCCCCAGAGTGGCGGGCTACCTGACCCAGCTCATCCCCGGCGCGGTGAAACGTCAGCTCAAGCCC
>JABAOH010000871.1_pt1 | contig 16835 bp, 17 predicted proteins | sample 7062181 | NCBI WGS metagenome assembly JABAOH01 (sample SAMN14538630, study PRJNA623070) | marine sediment metagenome | biome: marine biome [ENVO:00000428]; feature: marine pelagic biome [ENVO:01000023]; material: deep marine sediment [ENVO:00002113]; isolation source: pool of 5 deep marine...
GAGTTTTTTGAACTTTGACATTACCTTTTTTTGGATTTTATTTAGAAGTTAGTATGTTCTCCATCCTTCTAAATTTCATTCTAAATCAAGCAATTTTTTACGCATCAATTGTCAAGCTTTAATTTTGATAGCTAAAAGTTGAAAGATGTTTATTCTACCAACTCGCGGGCAATAACAAATCTTATTTAACGATTGGATTTACATCTATTTTTACATCCTTCAACAGAGTAATATGAGGAAGAAAACAATCTATGAAAATAACCATTACCAAGCACATCTTCACAATGATTATAATAATTGCTCTCGTGCTAGCTACTATAAACATATATCTAATACTTGATCTTAGGCGAGCACTGGAAGACGCCGCGAACGACTCGCCATTCGACTACGTGGTTTTTCAAGATGAAGAAGTATACAAGGCGAAAAATCAGGCAAGTGGCTATGTGGAATTTCGCGCAACCGATGCCACGCTCGTCCTAACTCAAACATTAGCTGAAGGAAATACCGTTTACATTCAAGCGGGGAATTACACGTTAACCTCAGACGTTCAAATAATTAACAAAAAAAATGCCAAAATAATCAGCTACGGCGAAGCAATAATAGTAGGGAACGGAAATAAGCTGATCCTGAAAGGCGATAGCTTTGTTGGTTCACAAAATAACCTTATTTCAGGTTTAACCATGGTAAACTGCACTTTAAGAATTGAGAATTCTTTTGGAATAATCGTATCTAACATGGGTTTTGTTAACACCTCCACTGCAATCGAAATTGCTAACACCGAAACTTGGAGCGAAGGTACAAAAATTGAGGATTGCCGCTTCGCAAATTGCAAAGAAAGCATAGTTTTCAGGACACCAACAGGCAACGCTACAGGGTCTTACGCGAGCTCGAAAATCAGCCGTTGCTTCTTTAACATTATTGACGATTCGGTGGGAATTAGAGTTGAAAAGCTCGCTGAGTTCTCTGACAGTCAGATACAGGACCTAAGACTATGGATGGGGGAAAACGGTTTCACACGGAACCAGACTGGCTTGCTGGTTGACGGTTCAATGCATCAAACGTTACTGTCTGGAGTAGTCTTTGAATCATTTGCGGATTTCCCTGATCAACTCTACGGAATATCATTTGGAGAAACATCAATCACGCCTCCAACCCTAGCAAGTGATGTCAGCTTTTTAGGCAACTGGACAGCAAAAATTCACAATCCTTTCGGCAAGTGGATCTCTGGAGCTGGTGCTGTCTTCAAACAAGAAGACCTGAATATTTCCGTTGGTCTAAACGGAGAGTATGGAGAAACCCGAGCGTTCCAGTTGAGGCCCAATACGATTTCAACTTTTAAACCCAAAATTCAAGTGAATGGCTACTTCGCAGAAAACGAGACAATCACGGTGAGGGTGCGCCTGGAATTTCTTGATAACACAATCTCAAGAAGCGTGGAAAAATACTTCACAAACAACACTACATTGTGGCTTAGCGATCAAGATATGCTACAATTGTTTCCCTCGCAAAGCATAATTTGGGCAGTCTTAATTGACGCCAAAGCCAGCTCAGCATCAACAGACGTAATCGTTCAATTCAGCATTTATGGAGTAGCCAATTAACTCTTTTTGGCGCTTTTTTCGTTTATGAGCCGTTTCGGGTCTAGGATTCTTTCCAAATCATCCGGTTTAAACAGTCCCTTCTCAAGGGCAATCTCCTTCACCGACCGTCCTTGCTCCAACGCCTGTTTGGCCACTTTAGCCGCCTCTAAGTAGCCAATATGCGGCGACAGAAAGGTTGCCAATGCAGGATTTTTTTCCAAGTATTGAAAACACCGTTTCTCATTCACGGCTATGCCCTCAACGCATTTTCTCCTGAAAACAGGCAAGTAATTTGTTAGGATTCTGATGGAGAAAAGTATGTTATGCACAATAATAGGCATCATGACATTTAACTCCATCTGTCCAGCTTGTACAGCAAAAGACACTGTTAAATCGTTGCCCACCACTTGAAACGCCACCATGTCTAAACATTCGGCCATGACAGGGTTAACTTTGCCAGGCATTATTGATGAACCAGGCTGCACTGCCGGAAGCTCAATCTCAGCTAATCCAGTTGTGGGTCCAGACGACAGCAACCTCAAGTCGTTCGCGACTCTGATGAGCTCTAACGCTAATTCTTTGAGGGCGCTGGAAACAGTCTGCAGAGGTCTGTAGCTCTGAAGAGCTTCAAAAGCGTTGCCTGCTGGCTTTAAGGGGAATCCAGCTATCCTAACCAGTTCTTTTATGGCTAGCAGTTTGTACCTTGGATGGGCGTTTGCTCCAGTTCCCGCAGCTGTGGCGCCCAATGCAAGCGCATAAAGGTTTTTCTGCCGAACCTCTAACTGGTTACTGGCGTTTCGCAGTGCTGATGCATATGCACTGAACTCTTGACCTATTGTTACGGGTACGGCGTCTTGTAGATGAGTTCGACCTGACTTAACTGTTTTCAAGTGTTTCCTACTTTGTTTTTCGAACGCGGTCGCAAGTTTATCCAACTGCTTAATCAGTGGCTGAAGTGCCAGCAAAACCGCAATATGCGAGGCTGTAGGGAAAGTGTCATTCGTGGATTGTCCCATGTTCACATGATCGTTTGGCCCCAAGCTTTCGTAATCCCCCTTCTTCTTTCCGAGAAGTTCTAGGGCGCGATTTGCCAAAACTTCATTCACATTCATATTAAACGAAGTACCAGCACCAGCTTGAAAAACGTCAACTACAAACTGATCCAATAATCTGCCAGCTAGAATTTCATCGCAAGCCTGAACAATCGCCTGCTTAAGCTCTGAATCAAGCCAACCTACTTCCGCATTAGCTAAAGCCGCAGCTTTCTTAACCATGATATAAGCCCTGATAAAAGGAAGCGGGGGTCTGATGCCACTCACTGGAAAGTTTTCAGTAGCCCTCAGAGTTTGAATTCCATAATAAGCGTCTTCAGGGATTTTCTTTTTCCCGAGAGGGTCGACTTCTATGCGTGTTTTCATTAATTAATCTCCTTTTCTTTTGTATGATGAAGTTGCTCAAGTATTTTCTTCTTGATCTTCAATATAACTTGCGGGATTTTAACTTTCTTTGAGATAAAAAACAAGAAACGAATCTAAATGGTTTTAAGGGACTATCCCTTATTGGGAGAAGAATTGGATTCCTATGAAAAGAATCGATTAGTGTTTAACATTCTACTCTTCGGTGAAATATAATGAACCTACGATTGCGAGTATCCAAAAACGAAGATGCTAAAGATTACTCTCAGGGGCGTTATATTCGGTTTGCGGTTATTGACTTGGATAAGTCAAATAATTATCCTTCAAATTATGTTTGCATGCTACCGCTCCAACCTAGAGCAAACGGCAAAGTTCATAACGTTTTTTCAGAGCTTTTCGGAAGCGAAAGCTTGGAATTAGCAAAGCGATTGTTAAATAAGGCTTTGAAAACTGAAAGTGACCCAGAAATAAAAGTAGAGATAGAAAAACGCTTGAAACTGCTTCAGCCAAAACCACCTGTTCAAGTCAAATGCCGTGTTTGTGGAAAATTCTTTGAGCCAGAAAATCGGGGATTCAAGCAAAGGATCTGCCAAGAATGCAGACAAAAGAAGTATCAGTTTTGAAAAAACCTTAACTTCATAAAACAATTTCGCAGAAAATAAAAGAGTAAACCACTGAATTAGCCATAATTTGAGGTCTAATTGAGCAATTAAAAAAATTCCATAAAAGAAGACTGGATATTAGATTTCGAATCTTTCAATTATTTTTCTTTCTTCTGCGCCAGTTATCTCTGCAACTACGTGGAAGTATTGTTGAAGACCTGACTTTTCAATTCTCGGCTTCAGTAATTCATCTATCTGGAAAACGCCTGCAGAATTCGACATAGTAATCTTTAAGGTAATAGGCTTTTTTCTACCCTCAATAACCTCAACCTTTTCAACTGAAAGAGCTGAAACCGAGTGTATATCCACTTTTCCCGCTTCGAAAGGAATTCTCGCTCTTCCCGCTTCCATGTCTAATGCATCAGCAATGCTTACTATGCCAGCTTCCACGGTCAATGGTTCATTAGGATACTCATGAGCTACAATCGCATGCATAACTTCAGAGCTAATTACTGCACGTTCCTCCACCGAGTATATCGGAGGTAAACACCTCTCAATAAACTCGGAAGCGAGAAGGACACTATACTTCTCATGGTCATGCCTTGTAACAACCATACCTAAATCATGGAAAATCGAACCCAAAACCACCACGACTTCCGCATCCTCATTCTTCATGCCGTAGCACTTGACTAAGCTAGGCTTAACCTGCAGGTCCATAAGAATACGTATCAGCTTAAGCGCCAAGTTAGCAACAATTTTCACGTGTGTAGGACCGTGATCTGTATAACCCATACGATCAATAGCCATAACATTTGCACATTTCCAGTAGCTCTGCAACTTTACATCCTCCCTAACCTTATCGATAACGTACTTCAGCTTAGTGTTACTCCGAAACGGAATTTTAAACACATACGACATTCAAATCACTGCTCACTTCAAGCACTTATATTTCTACATCAAAATTTAAACCTAGTCAACCAAGCTGAAGAAAAGCCTCAAAACGGTCTACTATTCGAATCTAGAAGATTTGAACAAGCATGCTTTTAAGGAAGCAAATAATTCTTTTCCAAAAGAAACCTGAGGTCTATTAGTGGGAAAGAAGAAAGTACTAAGCGAAGGAGATATCAGTAGATTAGTCTTTCCTTCGCAAGGCGAAGTTTTAGGCGTAGTAGTGAAACTCCTCGGTTTCGATAGAATCCTAGTTAAATGCCAAGACGGAAAAGAACGGCTGTGCAGAATTCGGGGTAAAATGAAAAGACGCGTTTGGATCCGAGAAGGTGATATAGTAATCGTTTCGCCATGGGATTTTCAAAGCGACAAACGCGGTGATGTAACATGGCGTTACACCCATGCGCAAGCCGAAAATCTCCGGACAAAGGGCATCCTAAGAATTTAGTGTTGTCTATTTAACCTACCGGTATTTGCTTTTTGCTTCTCAACTTCTTTTAATCGAAGTTGAAGCAAAGACTGTTATGATTGGAAACAAGCCCGTTGCAAGTTAGACATTTCCGAGTTTTTGCTGCTCTTTTAGAAATTTTGCACAGCTTATTTCTTAATGAACCGCAAATTACCGTTCAAACTCATTCTGTATCGGGATTTGCAACTTCTATCAATGGCTTTCAAGCGGTCACATGAAAAATCAGGGCATTCAAAACAGAAATTTACATTGCCACTCATTAGTATGGAGCAAGATTTTCTGAGGAAATTATATTTCTTTTTTCTTACCCCGCGCAATCTGTGTAGTAGATCATTCAAAATTTCTTGCTTTTCAAGTCGTTAACCAATGCCAAATAGTTAGCGTCAAGTATGCAGTTAATTTTACTACGCGCAATTAAGTCAGGACGAAGCTTTTTCCAGTTTCAATTCAAACCACTTTTTTACCAAGCAGGAACCTCTGGTCAAGTGGTTTTAAATAGTTCGCGAGGAATACCATGGTGAACGCGCATGTCGAGAAGAGCAAAGAAAAAACTTTCACATAAAGAAAAAATAGTGGAAAGAAGAGACAAAATGCTCATACACGATTTCTCGACTGAAAGAGCCACGTTGGAAGAGGTTTTCGACAAAGCCACACTCATGGTCATTTACCAGTTACTGAACAGCGGCATCTTATACGAACTACATGGAGTAGTAAACGCAGGTAAGGAAGCCCGGGTGTACTGGGGTAAGAATAAAGAAGGCAAAGATCTAGCGGTGAAAATCTATTTAACAGCTTCTGCTGAATTCAAAAAAGGCATGCTCAAGTACATTGAAGGCGATTACAGGTTTAAAGGCGTTAAACGTGGCACGCGATCGCTAATTTTCACTTGGGCTCAAAAAGAATTCAGGAATCTGGAGCAAGCTTCTAGGGCAAAAGTGCGAGTTCCCAAACCTGTGGCAGTGAAGAACAACGTCTTGATTATGGAGTTCATCGGAAAAGACGGAGTTAACGCAGCTTCTTTGAAGGAGCAAGCGCCTAGTGACCCCGATAGAGTCTACGAGGTTTTGCTTACTTATATTGAGCGGCTTTACCGAAAAGCGAAGCTTGTCCACGGTGATTTGAGCGAGTACAATATTATGATGTGGAAAGGCAAACCTGTGATTTTTGATGTTGCGCAGGCGGTTCCCACTTCGCATCCTATGGCTGGCTTCTTTTTGCGCCGGGACTTGACCAACGTGAATAGGTTCTTTAAGAGGTTAGGTGTTAAAGTTCTTTCAGCTGAGGAAATTTACAAAAAAGTTGTTGGTTAAAAATGTCGAAACCAAACATATTCGTTAGAATTCCCAAAGAACGCGTTGGTGTTTTAGTAGGTCCTGACGGAAAAATAAAACAGAGAATTGAAGAAAAGTTTACGGTTGACCTTAAGATAGAAAGCAAATCTGGCGGTGTGACCATTCTGCTTTCAGAAAAAGCGAGTGATCCTTCTTTGCTTTTTAAGGCTAAAGATACTGTAACGGCTATTGGCAGAGGTTTTTCGCCTGAGCACGCATTTCGCTTGCTACGTAACGAAGATGAAATATTTGATTTCATCGATTTGCGTCTTATTTTTGGGAAGTCTGAATCCGACTTCAGACGTGTTAAAGGTAGAGTGATTGGAGCGAACGGCAAAACTCGTAAGCTTGTTGAGGAGTTGACTGGGGTTAGCATGGTTATTTACGGGCACACGATTGGGTTTATCGGCTCTTTTGAGCGGGTCGACGTTGCAAGAAACGCAGTGCAGATGCTTGTTGATGGAAGTCAACACCACACGGTTTACAAGTATTTGCAGAAAAAACGCAGCGAATTCAAGAAGCAACGGCTGGAACTATGGGAGAAGCCACCACATGATAAATAGGCAACGCTTGACCGAGTTTACATCTATGTTTTGCCTGTTTTGTTCGTTATGTATTTCTTGACTGTAACCCGTTACTAAATGGGTGAAAAACGGGTTAAATTTGGATTTGCTTTCAGCTCAAGACTGTGCGTTTCAGATGAACTCAACCACTCTAAGAAGCCTACCAAAGAAAACATTCTTTATCCCCGACAAATGATTAGGCAGCTAAATGGCAGGCTCCCGCACTCAAGATCCAAATCATCCTAAGGTCTTCGGGGCCAGAGTCGTCATCGCCCACCAAACAAACTAATTTTTTCTACATTAAAACTTTTACGCAACTATTTTTGACCATCAATATAAAGAAAAGTATATTTAATTCTTATTTCTCGGCTTCTTTGAAGCATACATCTAATTATAGAACATTATTTTATCAACATTATATTAAGAAAATTGCTGCATTCTCTTAAGCAGTTAATTCGGGAGAACGTGAAATTCAGCTTAACAAGATGTCAAGCAGAAATTTCATTTCATATTCTTCATAATAAAAGGAGAAATTCGGAGTATTAAAATCAATCATCCAAATGCTCTGCCAATACTTCTTCAATTAAACCAATTTCAACTTCTGAACCATAATAAGATTCGCCTAAACCGCTATCTCCTCTTTGTGCTGAAGGTGCAGCATTCTTACTTCCCCGCTTATCTCCAGCTACATAAAGAGCCCAGCCTACAAAAAAAATAAAGATAAAAATCGGAAAAAGCAAAATTAGTTTAATACGTCTTTGCAATAGACCACCCACAAACTTGTTAAAATTTCGGTTTTAAGGCATTTATGAATCCTTGCTACAGATTTTTTCTATTAATATTAAATACAGATTTCCCAAGTTGTTTGTGCCAAAAATAAGGCACTAACCATGCACATTGCAAAGGTAGAAAAACCAAGACCAAGAGCCACCAATCTGTCCCTTTCTTATTAATTATAATCCCAGCCGAAATATTAGTACAGATTGTGAATTCAAAGAGCTAAAAAAGGAACATCACATTAAAGCAAACCAAAAACTATTTCAGGAGCTCGAAGCCTTGGAATTTCATTTTTCATTCAGAGTCAGCTTGCTTCTCAATTTCATGCCTACACCTATCATAGCACGCCTATCTTATATGCCTAGATATTAGATTTTTCACAGAAAAGTGGCAAGAACAGAAGCGGAAGCTCTAACGCTCATAAAATCTGTTTTTCAGTAAGATTGTAAATTAATAGAAGCTTTAAAAATCAAAAGATGAAAGTAGCTTAGCATTCCATAATTTGTCCAAAAGCGTAGTCAGAGTTTTACGATTTGCGCGTGAAGTACACCGCCTATTTGCAACACAGCCTCGGGGTGAACGTAGCCTTTGGATATTGCTTTTTCAATACAGTTTTTACCCACTAAGTTTACTATTGTTGAATTTTCAATCATGTTTACTGCTTCTTCGATGCTGACTTTTCCTCCATTATAGAACTCATCTTTTATGTGGAAAACAATTTTGCCTTCTTGCAAAGTTCTACCCAACAAATTGCAGTCGCAAATAGCTAGTAGTATGTTTCTACCCATTTTTTTAAGGTTAACGTAAGCTTCCATTTTTCAACTAGCTCTTATAACTGCTTAATTGATGACTTTGCACCGCATGCATTGCAAAGTAGAAATGACAATCGCTTTTCCTTCGTGATTCTTGTGTCTGGGCGCTTGCAAACAGGGCAAACTACAAAACTTTCCATGTATCGCTGTAGAAGTCTTTCAAAGCTGTCTTGTTTAAACTTTCCTTGAAAAACAGCTCTGGATTCGTTAAATGTGGCTGCGGTAGCCATTTCCCGTGTTAAAAACTTCAAAATGTGCTGGGCATCACGGTTCAGAACGTCGGCTACTTCTTTAAAATTAGAGATTATGGTACGCATACCCACGGTTGTGATGTACAAGCGGGGCAGCTCCAAACGTTCGTGTTTCAACGAAACCGCAGGCATTTGCGAACACGCGCGCTTCAACAATTCGTCGTAATCGTACTTCATCGTTCTCTCTCGCCCAAACCATTTGACAACATACTATTTAAAACTGCGCTTGTTGACGTAACTACCCGCACATTTTTTCCTTTTTCTTGATTGGCGGAGTAGATATAAATTGCCTAAACTCCTCCTTTTAGTGATTAAATCTCTGGCAAATTCACTTTTTTGCTGCTTTTCGATTTAACTATTCGAAAACGAGGAGATTGGTTGAGTTTGCCATTACATTATAACATTTCTATTTAGAATTTACATTGCAAAAAAATAACTTAATCGTAAAGGCTAAACAAATTGAGATGAATATTAATTTAAAAATCACAAGTTTATTATTGCAACACAAATAGAGGATAAATATTGACCTTGCAAGATACAAAAAGCGAACTCGAAAGAATCAACAAACAACTTTGCACATTAAGAGAGCAACATAAAAACGCAAAGGCTGTCACAAAAGGGTGGGTCGAGAAAAGAGACAAACTTAACGACAAATTCAAGAAGCTATGCCAAGAAATCCGCGAGTTCAAGAATGAACGCGACAAATTTAATAAAAAAGTGAAAAAATTAAAGCAAAAACGCGACGATATACGAGCTGAAATCAAAACTTGCATCGACGAGATAAAGGCACACAATCAAGCAATAACCGAAAGGAAAAAGAAACAACCAAGAGAAAGTCGCCGAGAACTTCAAAAAGAATTCGATGCCATCGAATGGAAAATCCAAACTACACCGCTTGACATGCAAGAAGAAAAAAGGCAGATGCACCGTGTTAAGCAGCTTGAAATGCAACTGAGCGTTTTCAAGAAAATCGATCAACATGTCAAGAAAACCTCTGAACTGCGCAAAGAAATTGAACAATTAAAATCAAAAGCTGGGATAGCCCACAAAGAACTAACTGATATAGCTGAAAGTAGCCAAAATATCCACGCTAAAATGATAGCTAAAATTGCCGAATCCAAGGACATAAAAGCTAAAGCTGATAGCCTGCACAAAGCTTACATTCAAGCGAAAGAGCAAGATAGACCGTTACACGAAGAAATCAAGAAACTAAACGAGCAAAGAAAAAAGCTGCAGGAACATATTCGAGACAAAGAAGCGAAAAGCAAGAAAAGGTTGGAAAGAGCTTTAAAGAAAAAACTTGGTTCACAAGCAAAAGATAAATTACAACGTGGCGAAAAGCTAAGTTGGAACGAGTTCAAACTACTTACAGACGAAGATTCACAAAACTAACAAACACAAGATTAAAGTTAGCCTGCAACGAAAAGTAGGAATAGAAACTAGATGACTGAAAAAGAAACGGAGCAGCAAATCAAAAGCCGAATCCTAATTCTATGCGTTGATAGAGACGGTGATGTAGAAACAAAGGCCGGCATAAAAACACCTCTTCTGGGAAGAACCGCAAATTTGGATGCTGCTGTATCACTAGCCCTGCGTGATCCCGAAGAACCTGACGCCAACGCTATGTTCGAAGCTATTCGCCTCCACGACCGGTTGGAAAGCGAAAAACGACCTTCAGAAAGCTTAGAAGTCGCAACAATATCAGGGTTAGAACGTGGAGGAGTCGGCGCAGACAGAAAACTGGTTGCCGAACTAAGCCATTTACTAGATTCATTTAGCGCTGACGAAGTTATTTTGGTGACAGACGGCTACTCAGATGAAGCAGTTTTACCACTTGTGGAATCACGAGTACCCGTTTCCTCAGTTAGAAGAATAGTTGTTAAGCATAGTGAGTCCATTGAAGAAACCGCAGCGCTTTTTTCACGTTACATGCGACTTATTTGGGAAAACCCCAGATATGCCCGTATAGCCTTAGGTATACCTGGGCTCCTGTTGGTCTTGTACGGAATATTTTACATAATACCTGGTGCCGTCAACTACTATCTAATATCAATAGTTGTTATTCTCGGTGGGGTTCTACTTTTCAAAGGTTTCGGAGTTGACAGAGAAGCCAGAAACCTTTACAGATGGGCAAGAGAATACTCGCCTCCACCTCTGCCCGTTCAAATCTCAAACTATTCAATAATTGCTGGTGTTTTATGTATAGCTGTCAGCGTGTATTTAGGAGCATCTAGCGCCAACACCAACGTAACATTAGAAACACCAGATTTTGCAGGCTGGATCAACGCGCTTCCTGATCTAGCGGGTTTCTTCATCAAAGGCTTCATGGATCTTATGGTTGTGGGAGTAGGAATTATGCTCTTTGGGAGAAGCCTACGCTTGTACTTTGAAAGAGACCCTCGATTGCTACGAAATGTTGCTTTGGTGGTATCTGTTGCTTGGTTCCGTTGGATCCTCGACGCAACAGCGAACATTCTTATAGAGCCTGGATTTGGATTCGATAATGATATTTTCTCCAACCTAGTGTTTACAATAGTTGTGGGAATACTCATAGGCATCGCTTCTATTCTCTTGGTGATAATCATCCACAGGTCGACCAAAGACTTTTTCGGAGAGACTGATGAGGACGTCGACAAGTTTGAAGAAGCTGAGTTGACACCCTCAAATAAGCAGTAATAACTTTATTATTCCACCCAAAATATAGCAAGACTTAATTTAGACCTTCAAAGCTCTTACCTCTTGTATACTAAAAAGTTTGGTTCAATTCCCTAAATGAATGAGGTTCAGCTAATGCTCAAAACACTTCTCTCCGCTATCGGAGCTTACAAGATATACGAAAAGTGGTTATGGCAGCAAGTTAAGAATGGTGAGAAAATTGAGAACATTGCCATAATATTGGATGGAAATAGACGATGGGCTTATGAAAAAGAGCTGAACCCATGGTTAGGTCACAAGAAGGGGGCTGAAACCGTTGAGCAGCTATTAGATTGGTGCTGGAAACTCAACGTAAAGTTTATTACTCTATACACTTTTTCAACAGAAAATTTCAGACGTTCACCAACAGAGATAGCTGAAATCATGAATATTGCTGAAGAAAAATTCCGCAAACTTTTAACTGATGAGCGCATACACAGAAACAAGGTTCACGTAAAGGTCATCGGTAGAACACATCTTTTACCAGAAAGACTGCAACGGCTTATAGAAGATGTAGAGAAAGCTACGGAAGATTATGATAGCCAGTTTCTAAATTTCGCCTTTGCGTACGGGGGCAGAGCAGAAATCGTTGATGCGGCAAAAATAATTGCGGAGAAGGTAAGAGCCGGCGAATTGGAAATTAATGACGTAAACGAAAAAACTTTTGAAAAGTACTTATACACTGCGCACATGCCAAATCAAGAACCCGACTTGATTATTAGGACTTCAGGCGAAGAAAGACTAAGTGGTTTTTTGCTTTGGCAATCTGCATATAGCGAACTTGCCTTCTTGGATGTCTATTGGCCTGACTTTCGCTTAATCGACCTTTTGCGAGCTATTAGAACCTTTCAAACGCGTAAACGAAGATATGGCGCTTGATTTGTTAGCTGCGTTTCTTGGCACTTATAATGGAAATGACATCTCTATCTCGTAGAAGCGCCTTTTCACCGATTCTTTTTTTATTTCGCGCATCTATGGCATAAATGAAACTTTCTCCAAGTTCAGTATGGATTAAATATGCAAACTGATGTGCGGTTGTTCCAAAAGGAACGAGATAGGCATCTGGCAGAACTTGTCCATTATGGTCTGCTAGATGCTCCAAGTCTTCAACAGGGTACACAGTAATCATGTTTAGAAGTTTTAGGTAAGTCATGTTAATGGCGTCTTGGACGCCTGTAGTACCGTTCTTAATAAGCACTTTTTCGCGTATGGTTTCCAAGGCGGCAATTTGACTTTGAGATAGCTTTTCAGGTTTAATTATCTTGAAATTGCAATCGCCAGGCTTGTAGTCGATTAGCTGCTTTTCAGCAGCACGCCTGAGTGCAAGTTCAGCTTCTGCACAGCACGGGATAACTATGTAATCGAGTTTCTTCAGCTTCTCCAAGTTTGCTTCAGCCTCTGGCAGGTCCATTTTGTTGGCTACTATTAGCATGGGCTTTGAAATTCTCCTTAGAATGTCAGCGAATCGGAGGAAGTCCTCTTCGCTCCACAGGTTTGGCTTATCGGCGTGTAAGCCTGCTTTTCGGGTGGCTTCATAAATTTGGCTACGTTTTATAGATAAGCCACTTAAGCGTTCTTCAAGCATAATGGGCAAGTCTTTTGATTCAGCTTCGGCTTTTCTAGCGATCCTCGGCCAGTCTTTTTTAATTATCGATGCAATCCACATTGTAATTTCTCGTTCCAAGAACTGTACATCTTCTAGAGGACCGTGTTCGTTGGGCTTGCATGGGCGTCCTTCGCAGTCTGTTCGACCTGAAGCATCGACGATGTGTATTAGTGCATCTGCTCTGCACAACTCGTCCAGAAACTGGTTGCCCAGTCCACGACCTTTCCATGCCTCAGGAACGAGACCTGCAACATCGATCATTTCTACGGGAATCAGTCTTACGCCATCAAGGCAGAGTGAGTTTCTCGGGTTGTCTTGAACTTCGAGTTCTTTGTGGACGCAAGGTGTTCGTACATAACTAAAACCGCGGTTGGGTTTTATCGTTGTGAAGGGGTAATTTGCGATTTCAACGGGCACAAGAGTTGCAGCACTAAAGAAAGTTGATTTACCAGTATTGGGTTTTCCGACTACGCCTAATAGCCGTGAATAAGACCTATGCATGAAGCTAGCTTCACCAACTTTATTCTTGCACCAATGGTGCTATATTATTAATCTCATGATTTGATCTTTCTTGTGCCTTAGACCGAAGGGTAAAAAATATGGAGTTGAGAGTTTGAAGCAAATTCCTGCATTTTTAGGAATTCTGTTCATTCTTCCATCATTATCAATGTTAGAGTTGATCTGACTTTGCTGAGGTTTCTAATTCGCCGGGTCACCATCTCTTTAAGTTTGTCCATTGAGTCGGCTTTTATTTTCGTTATTAGGTCATAGACTCCATATGAGAAATAGGCTTCTATTACTCCTTCAACTGACTTCAACTCTTTCAGAACCTCGTCTTCTGAACCTGACTCCACATTAATTAACACATAGGCTCTCGGCATTTCCAAACTCCTCGATATTCTAATAACTTCTGAAAATTTAAAGTATTATGTAAAATCAGTAATTCACGTGAAAATTAATTGGAACAGAACTCCAATTTAATATATATTGATATTCCATTTAATTTTTTTAACTCACGCGTAGCTTTCAGTGAAACATAAAATAATAGGAAGCTATGTCAAAGCAGTCCATAGCTAGTGTTTATGATTTTTCCTTTCCCGTTTATGACTAAAGCGAATTTTTCAAACCATTGATGCCCTTCCAAATCTATTGGGCATGTTCCTCTTATCATCCAACCATCGTCCTGCTTTTCAATTACGGCTACGTCAATCTTGTCTATATTCTTTTGTTTCTTAAGAAACTCTACTGCTATCTGACTGGCTAATTCTTTTGACATTTGAGGCATAGTGAAAGTTTTCTCCCGAGGTCTGTTAATAGGTACACTTTAGAGAGCATAGTCTTAAGCGTTATGAATGATTAATTCTTATTATGATTCCGTTTAGCTCTCAGCTATAGGTATTAAACTGCAAATCTGCCAAAACTTAGGTGACTACTTATGGGGGAAAAGATACGCTTCAACTGAGTGGAAACCCAAACCATAAAGTGAGCTGACCGATAACATCAAGATGAGTGTTAACGCTAATGCTATTCTCTTCATAAGCTTCACCTTTTACGTTTCTTGAAGTAGACCAGCAGACCTACGCCAATAGCAGTTATTGACACGCCAGAAGCAACTGCGACAGTGGCTGTTGGAAAAGGCACGTCTATGTTGAAGAAGACAGTTTCAGAAGCCCCGACATGTCCAGCAACGTCTTCAGCGTAAACTGTTACATTATGCCTTCCATAAGGCAGGTTTGAAAGTGTAGTATTTCCTTCAATCGTCACGTTCTCCTGTCCGTCCAGAACATACGAAATTTGTGAAACTGGCTCGCTCGTGATAAAAGTTAGTTGGATTTCAGATTTAAAGTACGTTTTGTCTTCCACAGATGAAATTGTAACACTCGGCGTAGTATCGATAACAAAGCTAACAGATGAAGAACCTGTTTTGTTGAAACCATAATAATATACCGTTCCAAACAATGGCCAGCTGGACGGGTCAACGTCATGGTAACTTCCCCGTTCTGTCGCATAAACTGTTAGCGTATGTTTTCCTTCAGGGATCTCAACAAAGTCCAAGGTAGCTGAAAGTTCAGTTCTTGTGTTGCCGCCGGGATTAGAAGGATTTGAAACGTATTCATAAACATACGTATAATTTTCTTGCCAATCTGCTTCGTAATAAACACTCGTTATAATCATACTGCTGACGTTATCAATAGGCTTTGACTCTTCAATGCGCACATCGAGAATGAAGGAGACGTTATTTCCGCTATTCCATATTTTGTTTATCGTAATTTCGGGTGGTTCAGTATTAGGCGGAGCTTCCGTGTGTCCTCCGTACAAAACATCAAGGTTGCTATATGGATTCGTTCTTCCCAACTTAACGAATTGAGCCAAAGCTATCATTGAGAAGAGAAGTACTGCAACGATGGCAATTGGTAAGAGCAGCTTCTTTCTCACATGCAACCCCTGTTATACCGAGTTTTTGCGTTGTAAAAGGGTTTTTATCAAGGTTTCTTGACAAAAAAATCCATTAGAGAGGAAGGTTGGTCAAGATTTCTTGACAAACTCTAATCCCGTCAATTTAAATATAGCATATACTGTCATATCTTGAGAAATTCTGCATGGATGTCGAAGTTAAGCCTATCTAGAATTCATAAATGCTAAAACAGAAGACTGTTCAAACTTCGTTAATATGGCAGTGACCCGAAGAATAGCCATGTATGTTATTGCAGTTGCGGTTTTTGCAGTTATACATACGTTTCTTTTGATGGTATGGATGAGTTCATTGACGGTCCCCATCATGCGGGTGGCAGACCTCGGCATAACAGACGTACAGTTCGGCAAAGACTGCCTGAATGTAACACTGAAAAATTACTGCACCCAAGCAAAGACAGTAAACAAAGTCATGGTTTACCAAGTCAACCCGCGCCCAGCTCCTAAAGAGGAACTAATTTTGGCACATGAGCTGGTACATGAACCAATTCAGTGGGTGAGGAAATCTCAATTCGTATAAACTTCAACTGGACTTCTGGTTACAGATACCAAATAGAATTGGAAACTGCAGACACTGAAGATTTCAACCGTCCCTTCTCTGCAACTGCCCCATAGAACCCAAAACATGCAAAAATAAAAGAGAAAATTAAAGCTTTCAAAAAATTCATAGCTGAAAGTTGTAGGCAACGTTAATTACTGTTATTTAATTAACCTATTAGTATACCTAATATTTATTTAACTAACAGTAAGCAAAAACTTACTTTTTTAGTAAACAATTTAATTGAAATCTCGAAATATTGGGTTTTTGTGTGCTCGGCTTGATTAAGCAAACTAACAATAAAAGGCTATCAAATATATTTCTTAATGTTTGCATTCACACTCTATCTTTTAGGCTTCCGCGTTGTGTGAGAGAGCTAAGCAAGTGGTTAGTGTTGAGAAAAGAATTAACATTCAATCTAAAAAAGAAGGAGAGGTTATAAGATTTAGATATTTAAGAATTCAACTCCTACTGAATTAGTTAATTTAATTAACTTAACCTCTTGAATAATTAGAATTATAAAATCAAGGAGAAGAAAGAAGTGGCTAATAAATTGATCAAAAGCAAAATGAAAATTCCAATAAAAAAGACTTCGCATACGATTGGTTTGCTACTGACATTAACAATTGCTGTTACATTTGTTGTTTTGCCAGTTGCTAACGCCCATGACCCTCCATGGATAATAACAACACACGCCTATCTCACCGTTAATCCAACCCCTGTAGGTGTCGGTCAACAAGTGATAGTTGTGGCATGGGCTGGCTTGGTCTTGCCACG
>JABAOH010019309.1_pt1 | contig 16833 bp, 15 predicted proteins | sample 7062181 | NCBI WGS metagenome assembly JABAOH01 (sample SAMN14538630, study PRJNA623070) | marine sediment metagenome | biome: marine biome [ENVO:00000428]; feature: marine pelagic biome [ENVO:01000023]; material: deep marine sediment [ENVO:00002113]; isolation source: pool of 5 deep marine...
ACATCTAACGTAACTTTTGTAGCAATCTTCCTAGCTTCATCATACAGTTTGCCATTTAGACTTAGATGTCCAGGAATAACGATGTGAGGCATTCCCTCCAAATCCACCGAAATGAAAGCCTTCATTCACTTCACCCTTTCCTAATCCTCATCATACGAAATAAAGAGTTTCTCTCATGAATATTCATTAATGGTAGGCGCGCGCTTAGTCTGAAATCGTAATATTTAAGTTATACACTTCCATTTACTTATCAAGGTGACAAGTTGAGGTATGTGACTGTAGGGAACTATCAGATTTCTGCTCTGCTTTTGCTAATGGCTGTTTTGATTAGCCCTATTGCATTCGCTGCAACTTACTATCTGTGGACTACGAGAACAATACCTCTTTCGATCGATGAACCTTTGTCTATAACCGATTATCCAGACTCGATCCATGTTCGCCCTGGTGAGAACAAGACTCTCGACATTAGCATCCTGAACTCAGCGACTGTCAACTATTCGGTAACTCTAGTTTTCACGCTCAACAACACGGAATATCAAGAGTCCTATGTAGAGTTCAGCAATTACACATACAGCATAACACCCAGCATCAACCACATCAGAGCTTGGATTAACGTGGATAAGAAGGCGCCTCCAGTATGGCTTAGTCTCACAACAGATTTCTACAGAGAGTAAATGTACTTAGTTGGCTCAGTTACTGACATTCGCGCGAGAGATGTCAACCGATCAGTTGACATAAACCTAAACCACGGGTTTTCGCTTTCGCCCTTAATTCGCTTAGTGCTCCAATGACTGCACGGCACCATGCCTCTTCATGTTTCTAGACGTTTAATCAGGCAGTCCTGTCATACAAAAAAAAGATAAAGGCATATTAGATGACCTTGTGTTAACCTCAGACTATGGACGACTGGGTCAATAGGCTATTTCTGGAACACTCTGATCTGTTCTTAAAGCTTCTAAATCTTAGATGGTCACGAACTGAGGAGCTCGTCAACGGAATAGTGCGAGTACTCAGCAACAACGGGATTACTTCTGGAAATCTACTTGATCTCTGTTGTGGAAACGGGCGAATCTCAATTCACATGGCCAAGAGAGGGTTCAGAGCCTATGGAATTGACATTTCTAGAGCGTTCTTAGAAGATGCTGGAAGGAAGGCTCGCGAGAACGGCGTGTCTGACCTCGTGACCTTTGTAGAAGGTGACGTTAGGAATCTGAAAGACCTTATTAAAAGCAGCTTTGAACCGTTTGATGTTGTTGTCAATGCTTGGACATCTATTGGATACTACTCTGAAGAAGAAGATCTTAGTATCTTCAGGCAAGCCAGAGAATCTTCGAGAAAAGGTTCGATTCTAATAATCGCGGAAACTATGCATACTGAGTTCTTATCTCTAAAGTTTGCTCCCACTTCCTTTATGGAGATAGAAGACCTTATAATGCTAGAGAACAGAAAGTACGACCCAACAACTTCTAGGATAAACACAGTTTGGACCTTCTATCAGAGAAAGAAGAACGATCTGAAATTTATAGACAGCGTGGAATATCAGCTTCACGCCTACAGTCTTAGCCGACTCTGCGACATTCTGAGACAAGCGGGTTGGGATATTGTAGCCTCTTATGGAAGCCTTTCAACATTGCAGCAGATGACTCCTCTGTCAAGTCTCAATGTTGTTGCTCAGGCTATATGACAAGTATCATGTACAGAAAAAAGCGGTACAACTACGGAAGCGCGTTCCTAGCTTCCTGATATGGCTTCTACAACAGCTTTTATCAAGATTTTAGAGTTCTTTCTGACCTGTTCATGTCCGAAGAAATGTGTTTGCCATTCAGTCTCAGTTAGAATGTCGGAGACTATTTGAGTTGAAGCGGCCTCAACGTTCCTGTATCTGGCCAGAGCGAAGATTGCAGATGTTTCCATGTCGACTCCTAAGACACCTTCTTTCTTGAACTTCTTGAACTTGCCACGGGTTTCGCGGTAGACGCCGTCTGTTGACCATACAGAACCAGCAAGATACTTGATCTTCTCTTTGTTCAGACACTCGATGAGCTTCTTTCTCAATCGTATAGAAGATTTCACTGACACTTTAGGCGGGAGATAGTGGTTAGAGGTTCCTTCATCCCTAATTGCTTCATTCACAACAAGTATACTGCCTGGCTGAACGAAGGGCTGCAGACCGCCACAGAAACCAACCTCGAATATGATGGATACACCACACGCAATGACCTCTTCTAAGGTCATGACAGCAGCCGGTGCACCGACCCAGAAACAGCCCACCCCAACCTCAACACCATTAGCTTTTCCTACACAGAGAGGACGTGTATCACCATAAATCCACCAGTCAACAGTCCTGCCATTGACTAGCCTTTTCGCATCTTCATATATGCGTCTGTGATAAGTCATTATAAGACGGTTAGGCAGGCTTAGGTTTTCCACTTTCACCTTGCGTGTCTCAGCCAGATATTGTATGAAGTCTGATGGTGTGAACACCGCCTCATCATCGCTGTTCAAGACCGACAACCCACAACACATAAGATTTCATCCTTGAAAGAGTTTATCCCAACTGATAGACGTGAAGGCGGAGACGATTGGAAAAAGAAGAGGGATTCTCCACGAAGTCCAGCATTGACAGCTCATTCTGGAAGTTTACTCCTTCGTAGTTTGTACGTCACGCAAGACAGCTGACTGTAATCTTCAGACCCCCCCTCCCCCCTAGGGGGGGTAGGTGGAGATTGCAGCTTCAGTATCTTAGCTATTCATGCCATAATTGCACTTTCAACGGGAGAGCTTAGCTTCAAGAACGCAACATCTAATGCAAAGGATGGGAACTTACCGTTAACGCTAGTGCAGCTGGCATGAGAAGCGCGTCTATGAGAGAATCAATGAGCCACTACGTCAAATGGTGCTATAGAGTGCCGATTCTAGGTCCATCTTTTCCGTAGGATAATCGAGTCTGGAAGAGACCTCTGATGGATGAAGATGTTTTAGGGTCATGTGCCATTGGGTTGAATACGAACAGAATTGTCCTGTTCGGCGAGGAGACTGCTTCTAGGATCCAACGTATGAACTTGTAGGTTTTCTCGAATCCACATAATAGTATCGTGTCTGAGAGATTGTCGAAAAGAATGTTTATGGGTTTCCGCGCTTTAGATCTCAGAATCTTAGTTATCGTATCCAGTAGAATAGAAAGGTCATTTGCAGGGAGAAGAGCTTCCCTCGCTCTTCCTTGTTTAGCTGTGAAGGATTTTGAAGCTAAGAGATAGAACCCTGTATTCTTCGATCCAGAAAATTTTGAATGCAGGGGGCTACCTCGACTAGTGAATATGAACAGTTTTTCGCCTCGATTATTCGCTTCAGAAGCAAAGTTGAACAGAATCCCTTGAAAATCACTGGTAGGATCAATCTCCAAGAGCATCTTCTTGCCAGCCATCTGCTCATGGCTCATCCCAAACGATCCGGCGAACGGATGCATTTTATCTTCAATATTAGGCTTTTTTCTGTTCCTACGCCTAAGTATGAGGACTGAGATGAACAGAAGACTGACTCCCGCTGGCACCGTGTATAAAAGGATCCCACCCCAGCCGAATGGCAATCCCCAGGGATGCACTGATGAATATCCATATGAAAGGCTGATTCTGTCTATCTCCTGGAGGAACTGGCTTGACGACACGCCTCTAATTCTGATCTTAGCTGTTCCGTTCGAGACGTAAAATTCAGGGTCGGTGATTATGCTTAGCGTTCTAGTCTCGTTGCCTACGTCTGATGTGTACGAAAGAGAGGCTTCAACATCTTCAGCATAGGATGAGGATGAGTAATTCCACGCTTGTATTGTGACGTTTACACCGACCTGACTGTAATGACTTGTAACTGTGAAATTAAGCCGCACCGCAGTATCTGTTGTCATATCTGAGAAGGAGTACTCCGTCGACAACTCGTAATCTTCCGAAAGCTTGAGTTCGATCCAATCTATTTCCAGATCGAATTGATCATCCGTTACCTTAACTCCTTTGATCTTCATTTTCCAATGACCCGTAGAGTTTCTGAAATGATCCAGATTGTTTGCCACATTCTGACTCTTTACTTCGTCTTCATGAGAACTAGCGCTTGATTCATAACTCAGATAACCATCTCCACCTGAAGAATAGTCACCGAGAGAGAAGCTGTAGAGTTGAGCAGTGACATTGATCGAACCGACTGTCCAGCCTATGCTGGCTGTCCAGTTGATCGTGGACCAGTTCTCCAGGTCGCTTGAACCAGCAAATTCGACCTCTGCCATATATTCATTGGACCAGACATGAAGAAGAGCTGCATCTATGGCCCAACTGTCTTGAACTCCGTCATCGGCTTCCACGACGCCTTTAAATCTGATTGTGAGTGTTGGCGAGTCAACGTAAGATGAGATTGAAACGTTGTTCCAGCCTTCAGAAAGATCTGTGACAAGATTCTGCCATAGTCCACCATGCCAGACATCTACTTGAATGTTTTCAGTAGGCGGACGAGCGAATGCCACTCCTGAAGAGAACATGTAGATTCCAGAAGCAGAACCGTCATTATTGTCAGATCCTGTGTCGTCGAAATCATTGTTAAGCCTGAAGTAGGATCTCAAGTTGCTCTCAGATCCAGTCAGTTCGAAGTTGTAGTCTTTCTGGATGTCAGTAAGTGTTCTGCTAATGTTCCAATATCTAAGATCATCACCAACTCCATCTGTTGGATCTAAACCTCCCCTCGAAGCCATGAAATTGTTCTCTACAGCTCCTACGTCTGACACTCTAGACGCCCAAGCATCGTTTTGGGCATCCAGTTGAGGAGGGTTGTCTTGATCGCCGACGTACAAACTCAGATCATCTGTGTCTTCATTCCATGCAATAGCTATGAAGTACCATTTGTCAGGTGAAAAGATTGTGTTACTCATGAGTGAGGCTGGGTATCCCCAATCAAGAATCAAAGTGTTGGCTGAGAATCTTGTCTCCATATCATCATGTTGACCCCAAGGTCTGTTGTTGACAATGTTCCATTTCATCCAGAACGATATCGTTCCCATCGAGGAACCCCAATCGGGTGTCCCATCTCCAACTGTCAGGTATCCTCCAGAAGCATTCAAGCAATGTGTGTTGTTCCCCCTATCCACGTAGACGGCTAATTCCTTATTAATCTCTTGATAGCTCACGTTTTGCCACTGCATCTCCAGATCAAGCTCGTAGTTGTCAGCGCTTTGAATTTCTTTTTGTATAGTGATTAAGTCAACCCAGACGTGTTCCCCAAAGTCTACGGACTCGGCACGCCAACGCACTATGAAATCTGATATCGAATATTGGCTGTCAGTAACTTTGTCTTGATAGTGGAGCCATTGATCTTCCTGCAGGGTTGATCCTAAATCAGAAATCGTATTCCAATTAGTTCCATTGTAATATTGAAGTAGGAACTCGCCGTTATCACAATCGTCATCTCTATACCAGAAGTCCACGTATATAGCATTAGCGTCAGAGCAATTCAGGGCAGGTGTGGACAGACTCCCCGATGGACTGATGAAGTCACCATCAAAATCAGCTGAATAAGATCCATTATACGCTTGGTCACTTTCCCTATCCCAGGGTCCACCTTCAGTCCAACCCGTGGGAGGCCAAGCCCCCTCAAACGATTCTGCGTCAATGAACGTTGCATTGCTTGCACCGCCAGTATTCTCCTCAGTCAACGTGTCAAAAATAGAGTCGGGACCACTTAGTTGAGCCGTAAAATTGCTATGTGTCCCTTTGTCAGCGGAATAGTCAACATCCGACATATAATAATCTACGAAATCTACAGCATTACTTCCTGAGAAATAACTCCTGAAGACCATATGAAGATCATCCTCTGACACTAGATCTGGAATATGACCAGAGACACAGCTTGTCAATTGCCTCAAGACGTATACCGAAGGATTGCTAAACATGAATTGCTCTGATGGTTCACTCTGGACAGTCAAACAATCGGAGTCCAACGATTGAACAGATTCCGGAAACCCCCCAGAGACGTGCATTCCCTCAACAAGACGATAGCTGCTAGGATAATATGTTATGTAGGCTATTCCGTCCTCGCTGTCAACAGGGCATAACAGGACAAGGCTGACTAGCAGTAGAAGGAATAAGTAGCATATCTTCTGGAAATGAGACCTAAAGGTCAATACGGATAACCAACGCTAGACTTTGGATAGGTTACTGAAAAAACGTTATGAAGCTGCAATCAATATCAAACGTTCACAGTCTCAAATGAAAAAGCCTCCACTTTCACTGATGAAAGCTTTTTCCGCACAGTCTTAACCTCATGTAGGAAGCAGAATCGGTCTTGGATTTCTCCGTCCATCTGAAGTCTTTCGTAAAGGATTCCTAAGATCCTTCTCTCGATAAGGCTTGCTCCAAACCCGAATATCCTACTGAGACCTTTGTGAAAAGCTTCTGGGTCTTCAATAGTCCGGTCCGGACCGATTGATCCGTCTCTTTCAAGGTATAGAAGAACTGCTTCTGGAGCGGACGGGCAGATGCTTCTCAATCCTTCATAAACTGCTTGATAGAGAATAACTCGGAACTCAGGTCTCACATCGCGCGCTTTCTTTTGTTTCATCGCAGACACTTTCTCAGCGTTGTTAGGTCACTTCAGGCATCAACGAAAACCCTTCGGCTGAGATGACGATGTTGTTGTAATTCATGTCGTGATTGGTGCCGCGCATCTTTCTCACTATTGCTCTTCTCCTGATTCCGGCTTTTTCTTCGACTACTTCGAACAAGATTATGCCATCTGCGACGAACTCTTCGATTCCAAGCCCTATGCGTAGACTTCCAGTGGGGATTTCCACAAGCAAAAGTGTTGTGCAGTCACTTTGCCTCACCATCTTTTCTAGCAAGTGGATGATGATCCTTGCATCTATCTTTCTCTTGAATGCTTGAGCCATTGCAGTGAATGAGTCGATGACGAGTCTTTTGGCGCCTATCGCTGTCACTTCTCCCAGAACCATGGTTAATGCGGAGCCAACGTTGTCTTCATTGCATGCCATCATGTCCAGGAACCTGAATCTCTTCTCCTTCTCTAGCTCCTCGAAATCTAGTCCGAATCTTAACATGTTCTTGAGAAAAGTCTCTCTCCGTTCTGCAAAAGAAACGTAAATGCCTCTCTCACCTAATTCTGCTGCTCCAATATGCAAATACTGAGCTGAAGCGATCGTCTTCCCAGAACCTGGAGAGCCTGCCAGCAAGATGAGGCCGCCACGAGGAAAACCCCCTTCAACCAAATCGTCTAGACCATCTATACCTGTAGGAATCCGCTCAATCAACACACTTCTTTCATTATCTTCCATTCGATATCACATAGCTTGGCTTTTCCCGGGAAGTCTCCTTTATTCATCCTACGGATTACCAAGTGCATAAATAAATTATGAAACTGAAAACCTTATTCTTGATAATACATCTTTTACATCGGACATTCTGTGTCCTTCATCTACAGGAAAATGTCAAGAAAGACAAAATAGAAGTGGTAAATCAACTCTGAAATTCAGTCGCGCGCTCTCAGCTGAGTTGCGAAGGAACAGTCAGACAGATCTCTTGAAAACGTTATTACAGTCAACATATAAAATCACTGCAAAGCGAGTAGGAAATCCTTTAAATCTTTGAATGTTTATCAATCCTTGAACTGTAGGGCACAGGGAAGAAACGAAACATGAGCAGTGAGGAAGCCGGCTTCGGCCTCTTGGTGGCTGAAAAATTCTTTGGTCTAATCCTACTCGTAGTAGGTTCCCTAGCCACATACTTCGCCTTCACAAGTGGCCCAGCGTTGAAGGATTATACAGGGTTCTTCGGATTCCTAAGCCTGATAATGTTGGTTATAGGCCTACTCTTAATCTTCGCAAGAATAGAGTAGCCAGCAATAGCTTACTACTCTGAACCACATCATTCATAAGGCACATCTGAACCTCTTGTCATGCAAAACGACAGCCCAGGAAAAGAGGAAATGCCCATCCGTCAACCCATCGTCTGTACCCTTGGCCATGTAGATACTGGGAAGACACTGCTCTTAGACAAAATACGGAAAACCAGCGTGCAAGCTCGCGAAGCAGGAGGCATCACGCAACATATTGGAGCCAGCTTCTTCCCAGTAGACACCTTAGAAAAACTAGTCGGCCCCATGCTCTCCACAATAAAAAGCGAGATACAGATTCCAGGCCTACTCGTTATCGACACACCAGGGCACGAGGCTTTCACAAATCTACGCAAACGAGGCGGCAGCGTCGCCGACATTGCCATACTCGTCATCGATGTCATCCGAGGATTCGAAGAGCAGACCTACGAAAGCATGGATATCCTGAAGTCCCGCAAGACCCCTTTCTTAGTAGCCGCCAACAAGATAGACCGCGTACCAGGCTGGAAATCCATCCCAGACACCGCCTTTCTGAAGAGCTACCAGCAACAAGATCGTTACGTCAAAGAGGATTTGGACAACCGCATATACGAGATAATAGGCTCTTTTTCCCATCAGAGCTTCAGAACTGATCGCTTCGACCGAGTGAAAGACTTCACCAAAACCGTGGCCATAGTGCCGACAAGCGCCAAGACAGGGGAAGGAGTAACAGAGCTATTAATGGTTCTCGTAGGTTTGACACAGCAATATCTGAAAAAACGTCTGCAAACCAGCAAAGGACCAGCAAAAGGCACGATCCTTGAGGTAAAGGAAGAACCCGGCCTAGGATTGACAATCAACACAATCATCTACGACGGAATCCTGCAAAAGGACGACCGAATAGTTGTGGGAGGCAAAGAAAAAACAATAACGACACGTATAAGAGCCATATTGGTCCCCAAACCCCTGGACGAAATCAGAGATCCGAGAGACAAATTCTCCTCTGTTAACTCAGTCTCAGCCGCATCAGGAGTGAAGATTGCAGCTCCAGATCTAGAAGGCGCATTAGCAGGCGCACCTCTCTACGTCGTTCCAGAAAATGAAGACCCAGAGGAGTATGGTCGGCTTGTTTCAGAAGAGATAGACAGAATTCGAATAGAAACAGATGTTGACGGTGTAGTCTTGAAGGCTGACACTTTGGGTTCTCTGGAAGCCATTGCTGAGAGCCTGAGACGAAAAGACATACCGATTCGTCTGGCTGATGTTGGAGACGTCTCAAAAAGAGAAGTTATAGAAGCTGAGGTTGTGAAGGAAAACGAACCCTTCTACGGCGTAGTCTTAGCCTTCAACGTAAAGATCTTGCCAGACGCTGAAGAAGAAACCCAAGTTAAAGGTGTTCAAGTCTTTCGTGCAAGCATCATATATCGCCTGGTGGATGATTATCTGTCCTGGTTAAGAAAGGAGCGACAGGCAGAGTTGGAGCACGAGTTTGGAAGACTGGCAATGCCCGGGAAGATGCGCATCTTAGAAGGCTACGTATTCAGGAGAGCTAAACCCGCAATTGTCGGTGTGGAAGTCTTGGCGGGGAAGATAAAACCTAAGTACAAACTTGTGAGAAGTGAAGACGGAGAGGAAGTGGGGGAGATCCAACAGATTCAAGAGAAAGGAGAGGCTCTAGCTACTGCACAACAAGGCATGCAAGTCGCGATCTCAATTGACAAACCTATGGTGGGAAGACACATCTTCGAAAAAGATGTTTTATACGTGAAGATTCCCGAACGACATGCAAAACTGCTCTCAACAACCTTTTTGGACAACCTGACTTCGGAAGAGCAAAAGGTTTTGAAGGAATATATAGAGCTTATGAGAAAGAAGACGCCATTCTGGGCAGCTTGAAACCAAGAGAGAGCGAAAAATCAGGATCAAAATACATTACTTTCCTTTGCGCTTCACCTTCTTCTTCACCTTCTCAAGCTTCTCCTTCCTCTCTTCAATACTCCGGAAGTCCGCGTATACTGGCCGGGGAATATTTGTTCTTGGAAAGTAAATGTCTGTCTTCCCCTCCGGTGGCACAAGTGGATACCGAACCTTTCTCTTCTCATATAATCTGGTATGAAAGAGCCAAATGGTAAGAACTATCACCGCTAACGACGTCAGACCCATGACAACAGACCGCACAAGTATAGCCACAAAGAGCCACAATCCCTCAACAAAAAAGACAGACAACACGCCAGCTAGCACAGCAAGCCTTTTCCATATACCCAACGGATATCCCAATTAGACCTTCTCAGAACCAACTATTACACCTTGTGTTACGACAGAGATAACACCAAGACCGACAACATGGATCTTTGTGCCCAACAATCCGTGCGTCATCTCTTACAGCAGCGGCTTTGCCCTAACTCCCATTTAAGAAAGAAAAGCCTCATCTGAAAACACTCACGTTTTGATAGGATACACGTCTTCAGCCGACAACGTAGAGTAAAGTGAAGCGAGAATTGGGCTTGACAAGGACGAAATTCCTTCTCTACAAAAGATGCAAATATCAGGAAGCAGCTCAGGATGCTCTTTTCAGGAGCATGACTAAGCGTTCCTTTCCGGATCGAGCGTTTCTAGTTCTGCGTCAACCTTCTTGCTTAATGATACTGTTGCTTAGGTCTGATAGATGCTTTGGTCGGAGTAGACTTCGACTCCTGTATGTCCGATTTGATAGGGTCTTGGAACCGAATCAACTTCAGTGCCACGCATTTTCAGAATTCTGACTGCTCGTTCTCCTGTCCCAAGCGTCTGCAAAAGTACGGCACCGTGAGACAAGTACTCCTCTGGCTGAACCTGTCTTTCTTCGCCTATCGACATAGCTTCACTGGTAATAAGGCAGGTAGCACCTACTCTTTCCAACGCTTCATAGATGTCCAATATCGCCTGTCTTTTCTCTGCTGCTTCGGGAAAGCGGAACAAAAGACCAGAGATCGAGTCGAGCACAATTCGTTGGGCACCGAGATCGCCAATAAATCTGTCAATTGCTCGCGACTCATCAAACGTCGTGAAGATACTATCTATCAAGCGCTCGCGCGCAAGTTCCTTTCCGCCAACCTGTAATTTGCCGACCTTAGCCTCTTCTGGAATGCGTCGGACATCCGACGCGTCTATAAAAGTGAATTTCTGGGCTTCCTCCAATTTTTTGAAGTCCCAACCGAAGGCGAGCATCTCTTCTAAGAAGTGGGACTTACTCTCATCAAGACTTATGTAGACGATCTTCTCGTCCTGTTTGGTCGCACCATAGTGCAGGAATTGTGAGCAGAAAATCGTCTTTCCAGTTCCCGGTCCACCGGTCACCAATATTATTCTTCCTCCTGGAAATCCTCCTCGCAGCATAGCGTCAAGGCCGGATATTCCAGTTTCAACTTTTCTGATTACCATTTTTTTTCACCATCAACCATATGTTTTCTATGTCAATATTTGGAGACATTCTGAGAAGCGGTATATAACTATTGCGTGATCCAACCTGTAAACATGTTTGCGCCTTTAAGATTCCAATAACCTTCTTAGTTCTTTCAAGTCCAATGTGTTGACGATGTCGCTTCTTTCCAGCCACCCACGTCTAGCTGTGGCAATTCCGAGCTCCATGTATCTAAGATGATCCTCACTGTGAGCATCTGTTGCTATTGACAATTTTGTGCCATAGTCCCTAGCCCGGGAGCAATCTAAATCGGACAAATCCAGACGATTGAAGAAAGCGTTCAACTCCATAAAGACATCTAGCTTTGATGAGACTTCGAAAACTTTCGGCAAGTCAATTTGATACGGATCCCGTCTATTTATAATCCTGCCAGTTGGATGACCTAACACGTCCACGTAGTCGTTATGAATTGCCGTCAGAACTCTCTCGGTCATTTCCTTTTCTGATTGTCTGAAGCCGGAATGGACGCTTGCTATTACGATGTCTAAGTCCTTTAGAACATCATTTTTGATGTCCAGCCTTCCGTCTGAATCGATGTTGACTTCTGTTCCTGACAAGATGTTGAAGCCTTGTGCACTGCGATTCAGACTCTCAATCTCTCTAACTTGTTTACGGATGTCTTCTTCAGCCAGCCCATGAGCGATTTTCAGGGTCTTGGAGTGATCGCAGATGCCTATGTATTCATAGCCGAGAGATCTAGCTGCCTCCGCCATGTCTCTTATAGAACAGATACCATCGCTCCATGTAGTATGAACATGAAGATCCCCCTTTACGTCTCTATATTCGATCAGGTGAGGCAGACTTCCGTCCAACGCAGCCTCCACCTCTCCTCGATCTTCTCTAAGTTCAGACGCAATATAGCCCAATCCTAATGCCTTGTAGATGCTTTCTTCATTCTCGCCAGCGATTTTCTCATTGGTTTTCTTGTCAAGAAGACTGTACTCACTTAACTTCCAATTCTTTTGCAGAGCCAGTCCTCTGAGTCTTATATTGTGCTCTTTGGAACCCGTGAAGTACTGAAGGGCTGAGCCATAACTTCCTTCCCCTACGACTCTTAGATCTACTTGTAGGTTATTAGTTAACACAACGGTGCTCTTGGTCCTTCCTTTCGCCAAAACGCTCTTTACCTCAGGCATCCGCGTGAAGAACTCCATGACTTTCAACGGTTCTGTAGAGGTTGCCAATATGTCCACATCCCCTATGGTTTCTTTTCTTCTTCTAATAGACCCTGCTAGACTGACTCTTGTCACAGATCTCAGGCTCTTCAGTTTCTTCTCTATCTCTTTGGCAACCGGAAGTATAGACCCTAGAAGGAATCTCTTTTGAGCGTTTCTGTACGTCTTGATTGCTCGAAGTATATTTTCTTCTGTCTTCCCTCTGAATCCTGCAAGATCCCTAAGCTTTCCCTGTCTGGCTACAGTTTCCAATTCGCCTACACTGCCTATCTTGAGTTCTCTATGTAGCCTTAACGCAGTTTTCGGACCGATCCCCTCGATCTCTACAAGTTCTCTCAGACCCTGTGGAAGCTCTTCCCTTAGCTCTTCCAGATAACCAAGCGTTCCGGTTTCCAACATTTCTTGTATCTTTGATGCGATACTGACTCCTACTCCTGGAATCCTCTCCAGCTCGCCCCGCCTATGTATAGCTGTGATGTCTTCTGAAAGCGTCTCAACGCGTTGGGCGGCTCTTCTATACGCTCTTGGTTTGAATTTCGACCCTTTTATTTCCAGCAGATCAGCTATCTCGTAGAGTTTGCCAGCGATCTCTCGATTCTTGATTTTTGATGACTTAGCCATTCACCACTGTACCTCCATTAATTCGTGAAAGAAACATGTTGATGGTCTAGCTTACGCTGCACCTTACTTATCTGTCTATATCTTGAGGGGCCACTAAACGGTAGAAGAGATCTGAAGCAGACTTGCTTTTGTCACACTGATGGACTGTCTTGATCTGTATGTCGCACGCAGGTATGCGAAACAATAGACAAGAGATCGATGGCTAGAAGATTTCAAGAGCCGTAATAGAAACAGACAAGTCTCTACTTACTCCTCTACTATGTGCCGATCTCTTTCGTCTTTTGATCGAACACCTTTCTCAATAAGGATATTGGCAGGAGTCCGTTTGCGGTGATTGTGTCGTGGAAGAATTTTTCGCTGTATTCCGACCCCATCTTCTCCTTTATCTTGCCTCTTAACTGCAGTATCAGATGCTTTCCTAGCAAGTATGATATAGGTTGACCTGGCGTCTGTGTATAGCGGCGAACCTCTGCAACAGCGCCTTCCCGTGACATTCCAACCTCTTTCATCAACATGTCAACTGCCTCATCAAAACCGAGTTCACCGCGAGACAATTTCACATCCAGAATTATCCTTACAGCACGCCAGACCGCATCATTGATCTGTATCAACTTTGATTTCAATCCAGTTACGAATCCATGTTCCATCATCATCTGTTCACAATAGTGAGCCCAACCCTCAACCGTCTCTGTCCCTCCAGCAAGCAGATGTACCAGAGAGCTTCTGTTTGACATTGTCAGCTGGAGGAAGTGTCCTGGATAGGCCTCGTGCACAGCAGTGTTTCGTACACCTGCATAGTTCAAGTGTTTACCAAGGTTTGCCATGTCTTTCGGGCGAGTGACGATGTACTCGCCTATCATCGGTTTGTCGAACCTTGAAGGCATCATTAGGGCTGCAAAAGGAATGAGAGGCGCTATAAAAGCAGGTGTCTCCTCAACAACCAGCTTGTCTTCTTCATGGACTGTGGCAAGATCATTTTCGACGACAAAACGTTTCGCCTCTTCCATAGCTTTGCGCGTCGCCCCCAGAGCCTCTTCGAAAGTCTTAGGTGCGTCCTCTTCAATCATCTTCATAACTTCATCAACGCTTTTGCCAGGAGCAATCTGCGAAGCGACATGTTCCCTTTCTTTCTTCAACTCTTTAAGATATTGAACGCCGATCTGATAGATATCTTCGGAACTCATTCCGAGATCTCGCAGTTGGATCAGCTTTTCAAACTTCTCTTTGCCCGCAGCCCAATCTTCAATCGTGTTAGACTTCAAACTCTGAAGCCATTCCATGTGTTGTTGCAGAGGTTTATCCAGATCTTCCGTTGTTTTCACAAGCCGAGCGTGAAGCTCCTCTGGAATCTGTCCTTTCGATGCTCCAACAATGAACTGGAACAGTGCAGGTATTTGCTGAGCTGATTCAACGGCAACCTCAGTCCATAGTCTTACAGGCTTGGATTCTTCGAATCTTGATTGAAACTCCTTCAGAAATTGAGGAACTTTCTCAAGCCTGGAGATGACCGCATCGATCCTTTTCTCCAAAGGCGCATAATCCCGGGTTATCAGAGTGAAAAGCGCGCCGCCAACAGTGGCGAAAGCGTCCGGGTCTAGTTCATGGTGGCGAAGCTCGTAGAACTCAAATTTCTCCATTTCAAGGGCTCTTTTCAATATTTGGTGATCCATCTTACTGTCGTCTTTAAGATTGCTGAGATCTATTGTTTCTTCGATACGTTTGACGTGGTCTTCAAGGATTTTCATGTTATTACGGATATGCGCCGTGTCGCCTTTCGGCAACAGATGATCATAGGGGTCGTGAAGACCAAGATGGCTGGCGAAATCGGGGTTCTTCTCAAAGAACTTATCAAACATATCAGTTATAATTTGACGGAACTTATCATCTTCATTCAAGCTTTTTCAGCCTCGATCGATAGAAAAAGATGGAATAATAGTTAAGCTTTGGGTAGTAGTCTTTGGACAGATCAGGTTGTGTGGAGCACACACTCAAGCATAGCACTCACCTGTCTCTCCGCAACATGCAAGCCCACATCATGACGGTGGAAAAACAAGGTTTGATACGGGAAATCTTTTAGCCTTTGAAGCTACTTATTACTAGAATTACTACGGCAAGGAGATACGGGGACGTGCGCCCAAGCGAGTTTGTTGGTTGTGCTGAATTCCCATGCGCAGATGTGAACACGGATCGTTACGTTGTTCCAGACATTGAGGTTGATTCTGACAGGATCAAGATCATCATGATTTCCGAAGCCTCACCTCCAGATCTACGAGACTATTTCTACGTTGAGAACGACCCCTTCTATTTCAAAACAACCGCACAAGCTTTTGAAGATGCAGGTTTCAGTGTTTACTCTGCGAAAGACGTGTTAGACTTAGGGGTATATATTACTACANNAAGACTGGATACTCCATATCCAGCAAGACTATCGAGAACTGCTCAGGCATCTTGGAGAAAGAGATGGAGCTTTTCCCACGTGTCAAAGCCATTCTGCTTATGGGCGATACAGCCATAAAGGCAATGAACTACATAGCTCGGAGAACCAGTGGAAAAAGGGTAATTCCAAGCGGCTCCACATACAAAATACGGAAGAACACGTTCTTCTACAAAGAGACAACAGTTTTTCCTTCATACTTACAGACTGGAAAGAGCTATCTGATTGAAAAATCCAAAAGGAAGATGATCGCAGAAGATATCAAAGCTGCACTGACAATATTTACCGAATAAATTCAGATGCGGGCATTGATTCATGATTAGTATAAGAGAGGCAGACGAGAACGACAACGAAGCACTCATTGAACTCACCGTAGGTGTCCTATGGGCACAAATCTAGTCATTGGGCATGATAGCTCGCCCGATTTCTTTGCTCGTTCTAAGGCTTTTGAAGATTGGCATGTTTTTGTTGCCCACGAACATAGAAAAATAGCTGGTTCAGCTGCCCGCTCGATGAGCAATACTCATTTTGGAGGTGAACCGCTCAAGGCTGCTTATCTGTATGGTTTTATGGTTGACCCAGAGTATAGGCGCAGAGGAATTGCAGCTCAGCTTCACAAACACATCGAAGACTTTTCTGAATAGAATACAGTCGATCTACTATATCTGACAGTCGTAGAAGACAATTCACCAGCAATCCGGTTTTTCTCAAAGATGGGTCTGACACGGGCAAATGACTTTGCGATCCTATCGTTGATGGTCTATAAGACACACACGCTGAGTGGAAAAGCAAAGATCAGATCCATGGAGCAGAATGATCTTCGTGAAGTTGTCGCCATGATCAACAATACCTATCAGAATTATGAACTCTTCAAACCATTTACTATTGAAAGTTTTGAAGGAATACATAGAGAGGATCCCTTACTTCGATATGAGTAATATCCTGGTGCATGAAAGTGACGGAAACATCAGAGCGTGCGTAGGATATTGGAACCACAACAAAGTCCGCAGAGTGATCGTTCAGGGGTACAATTGGAGATTTAAGATGCTAACTTCTTTCACGAGGTTTATAGGGCTCTTCACAACGGTGCCTAGAATGCCCAAGCCTGGTGAGACATCTCCCAGCTACTACTTAGTCACACCTGCATACGAGGATGAGCAAAACCTTTCATCGCTCATCAAATATGTAATGAACATAGGATTGAGAAATGGAATGCACATAATCAACACTCCCGTTGACCCAGAATCACCGCTTTCACAGATTCTCTCCAGATTCAGGCATGGAAA
>JABAOH010116528.1_pt1 | contig 16832 bp, 16 predicted proteins | sample 7062181 | NCBI WGS metagenome assembly JABAOH01 (sample SAMN14538630, study PRJNA623070) | marine sediment metagenome | biome: marine biome [ENVO:00000428]; feature: marine pelagic biome [ENVO:01000023]; material: deep marine sediment [ENVO:00002113]; isolation source: pool of 5 deep marine...
TTCATAGTAAATGCGGTGCCTGGCTTTACGATTGACTTCATGGTAACTGCGAGTTCTCAAGATTTTATTTAATGATGTTTCCTGGCAATTGACTTTACCCAATAATTGCAAAAACTTTGGGTGTTTTTGCATGGTTTCCATCACAATATCCACAGCCCTGTCCCGCTGGATTTTATATTTCTTCAGCGCTCCATTGACAATGGCAGAAACCACTTCCATTGCCAGGTGGGTTTCCAGTATATCTCTCTTTTCATTTTCCATGGCTATAATTCTCTTCCCACGATTGATTCAATAAACTGTTGGGAAACCATTGGGCATGGGTTTTCAAAATAGTGTCCAGGAAATTCTCCATCTCATTATTATCCCGGGCCATTCGCAGGCGTTGAATCGTGTCGAGAATGACAAAAAGATTGTGAGCTGCCAGTTTCGCAGGATCTGTAAAAATTTCCAGGATATCATTGAACCGTTTGCACATATCACACTGGCAGCCGTAATCGAGAATTTTATCTTTTTCCTCTTTTGGCAACGCACCAAATCGAGTCATGTACCATCCTTTAAGCGCATAGTGTCCATAGGATGATGAGTCGAAGATATCTGTGCCCATTTCCGCCAGGAAAGGAAGCTCTACCGGATCACCGGCACCATAGACATGAATGGGTAATTCATTTCCGGCAATGGCCCTGGCATCTCTCAATATTTTAATGATGAAGGAAAGGTTATGATTTTTATTGAAAAAAGGCACCAGGCTGCCGATGGCAATGTACTGGACGCCGATTTCCATTAATGCTTCGATGCTTCTTTTGCGAAGTTCCCGGAATCGCCCTCCTTGTTGGACACCAGCCAGTATTCCATTTAACACAATACTTTTGGCTTCTCGAATTCGTTTGATGGTAGAGATGAGTTTTTTCTCTGCGGTCTGATAATTATCTCCCGGCGGGGAAATGAGATCCAAAGGCGATACAATATCCGCCCTTATGGCATCCTGGAATTTCACGATTTTCTTATTGGACAGGTACAATGGTCGTTTTAACNNNNCAAAACCAATGTACTGATGCAGCGTAAGCCCGGTTTCAAATTGCTTCCTTATTTCTGCATCTTTGTATAGAAAAAAGCCATTGACAATCATGCCATCAATGGAAAAATTATTTTTTAAATCATCAATGGGTACCAGGTTTGAGTGGGGTTGATAGACCGGTAAAAACAGAGGCAGTTGAAAGGATTTTGCCTTTCGCTTTAACGTTAACAGGCGGTATTTAGTCATTTGATATTATTCCATCGGTCCATTTTAATGGTAACTGTTTATTGTTTTTCTTTTGGTCTTTTGATTTTTGCAGGAATTTTTGCTTTCCTTAATAGATCACCAAAATGGCTGGTAATGCCAACATTTCCAATTAATACAATTCCCTTAGAACTTGCTTTTGCTTCCGGGATTCGCTTACGAAGTGCGTCGAGTCCTTCACCAACTGACAACTCTAAATAATCTTCAGGCTCACCAGGGTAAATTATTATCTCACCGTAGTGAATTATTCCACTGTCTAATAATTCTTCACTTCTATGCAGTTGGAGTGCCCAGGCATTGCTGCCGTCGTAAACCCATTCTATTTCAACCGGTCCCAATTCATTAAATGCGATATCGTAGATTTTTTTGACTTCTTGTTTTACTTTTTCCGGAAGAGCTTCAGGCCCGGTTTTGGCAATCATGAATTGATCACCTGGTCCGCTGGCCCCTTCGATAAATGGTTCGCTGCCATCGGGTTTCTGGGGAGATAAAGAGCCGGCAAATTCAGCGTTAACGGATTTCTGCGCCAGTACCGATGAAATAGGGACAAAACCAGGATCGTTTTTAAAGGCCAGTTCTTCCTCAGCAATGAGTTTGAAGGGATCACACCAGCCAAAACACGTTGAATATTTGCCGGGAACAGGGATTTCCGGGCACGTACGCATCCATACTTCCAATGTCCCGGTTTTTCGTCCAAACTTAAATGGTGCGATATTGCGCGAAATAATGGTGGTTTCCGGGACCGGTAAGCCGATGGCATCGGCCATCAAAAGTCCAAATGCTTTATCCCCCAGCATTCGGCTGAAATTGTTGGGCCACCATATTTCCCCCGGTTTTTCCGGGGGATCATTAATTTCTTCCAGTTCCCAGAGGATGGTATGGTTTTGATGAATCCCTCGCTTTTTCGGATGAATACTAAATTCTACGCGGCATGAAGGAGGAAAATCCAGGGTAGGGCGAAATCCATATACATTCTCTAATAGGCGCAGCCCGGTATCACGGGGTAACCGGCATATACCATCTTTTTCAACACATTTTGGCGTATCTCCCGGTGAAAATTCTATCACCTCACCGATCATTACACCCGATACACCACCATCGTTAACATCGATGGTCTCGTTGACAATGGTGATTTTGTTTTCCGAAGCCTTTTTACGCAGAGCCGCCAATACCTCCTTCTCACTGCGAAGACCATAAATTAACGGTCCACCTTTCGGGCTACCAGGGCTAAAACTGCGGATGTTTACAGAACCTTCCGGTGAATGTCTAAAAATACAGGCAACTGCTTCTTCAGGGCTGGAAAAATGGTGATTGGGTTTGTAACCACTAATTCTTGAGAATCTTTGTGGAAGTGCAATGTCAGGTCCAAAACTTACAAATTGAGCAATATTGCCGATTAAGGCCAGACGGTCCAATGCCAAATCCTTTCCACAAAGAACTTCTTTTTGTGCCATAGTATATTTTATGAGAACCCATTGAATATGTAAAGAAAAAAATATTTTTTGCGAGTTTGATCATTCCCCTTGTTGCCCTATTAGCAAATTTTTGCCTGTTCCCAATCCGATGATTTACCAATCGACATTTACTCTTCTGTGCATAAATGAAAGTGATTTTTCTTTCTGGCTACAATAACTTTGTAATAAATAGGAGAGCCATTAATGGATAATCGATGGCAATACCTTTTGTTATTTACCACCTCAATACTATCTTTCATCATCTCAAGAATTGTTTCTTTGAAGCCGCTGTTGTCCTCTTTGGAGAGAAACTTTTCTTTAATATTAAATGCCACCCAACTTCCGCTTTCAATTAAGTTGAAAGCGTTAACAAATGCACAGGTGGGAATATCGTTAAATCCAAGTGCGGCAACGGTGACCAGGATATTGAATTTCCACTCCTGTAGTTTTTCTTTTTCTTTTTCTGAAGGATGACTTAAATCCATAACATAGTAACCGTCGTATGTGTCGGGACGGTCTCTTTGCGCTGCATCACGAGCCTCAGGGATGATATCCACCCCTACCAGCTCATCGCATCCGATTGACTTCTGTAGTTGTTCACCCACAATACCGTTCCCAGCACCGAAATCCAAGGCTCGAAAGCTAGAAAATTCCTTTCCATTATTATCCATCTCTTCTTTCAGAATCCCACATACCACCGACGGTGATTTGCATTTCAATTGGTGGTATACCACCTCTTCGTAAAGGTTAGGAATTTCGTAAAGCGTTTTGTAATCGTGTAATCGAACTTTCCTCTTCTCTTTACCATTCGAAAGCATAAACCATTCTTCATCCTGGTCCAGCTGGGATGTGCTATTGGGAAACTGAATTTCATAATTACAATCTTTAAATCGTTCATTCAATGAATTGGTCATAGTTTACTCCTTATCATATTTTAATAAAATCAACTCACCTTTCAATTTAAATATCCCCTCCTCTCTTTCCTAAGAGATGATTTTTCAGTTTTCCTTTTTCTCAAAAATGCATCTCTTACTCATCTTTAAAATCCTCTTTGGCAAGACCGCCATTTTTTTAAAATATTTTATTATTAAAAGATTCATAATTAAATTATTCATAATAAAATATTTTATAACCAAATAATCCACATGTCAAGGACTGGAGGGGGGGAAAAAAAAAAAATAAAAAAAAGGAAATGAAACACTTCATCAGAAGAAATCCGTGATTGAACTTGCCTAACCACAATCGAACTCCCATTTTTCCCAAAAATATTTGCAGTTGAAGGTTTTATCTGTTATAATATTTCTTTACAAAAAATATATGATGGAGATTTTCTATGGAGTCGCACAAGGAAAATGGAGAGACAGTAAGCCTTGAATCAGAAATATTCTCGTGTTTGAGGAAAATTATTAATGCTGTGGAGATTTACTCGGCGAAATTAAAGGACAGAACCGATTTAAATGCGTCGCAGCTTTCTTGTTTGTTGGCACTCGCTAATAAAGATCCACTGGCACTTAGCAAGCTGAGCCGTAAGGTCCACCTTTCACCCAGCATGATTACATCAGTCGTTGATCAACTGGAGAAAAAAGAACTGGTGATAAGGAACCGTAAGTCCTCTGATCGGCGGGTCGTCTTGATTGAATTAACCGAAAAAGGAAAAGAAGTGGTAAAAACAGCACCTCCGTCATTCCAGGAACAATTAATGAACAGTTTGAGTTATATCAAAGAAGAAGAGAAAAAATCCCTTTATGAGCATCTCAACATTTTACTTTCGATTATTGTCTCAGAAGTTCTAATCGATTCATCTCTACTGGGCGGTGAAAATAAGCTGGTGGAGGTGGAACCCTCTGTTTTAGGAAAAGAAGAGTTTTCATGACGATTATGGAGTGGAATATGCGGTAATGATCGAGATATCCCATCTAACTAAAAAATTTAATGGTATAACAGCCGTTAATGATATTTCCTTTTCTGTTAAAAGAAGTGAAATTCTTATTTTATTGGGTACCAGTGGTTGTGGAAAAACAACCACATTGAAAATGATTAACCGGCTGATAGAGCCCACTTCCGGTAAAATTTGCATTGATGGAAAAAACGTTAAATATCAAAAACCGGAGGAATTAAGGAAACGAATCGGTTATGTGATTCAAGATATCGGGCTTTTTCCCCATTATACGGTGGAGCAGAATATCGAAATCGTTCCCATCCTTCTGAAATGGGATAAGCAGAGAATTAAACAGAGAACCCAGAGGTTGATGGAATTAGTGGATTTGCCCCCTGATTCCTTTTCAAAACGTTATCCGGGAGAACTCAGTGGAGGACAGCAGCAGCGAGTCGGATTGGCTCGTGCCCTGGCTGCTGATCCACCCATTGTTCTTTTGGATGAACCCTTTGGTGCTTTGGATCCAATCACCCGCAAACAAATTCAAAAAGAATTTAAAAACCTGGAAACCCTGCTCAATAAAACAATGCTTCTGGTAACTCACGATGTATTTGAAGCATTTGAGCTGGGAGATAGGATTTGTTTGATGGACCAGGGCAAAATTCAACAAATCGGTACAACAAAGGAGTTAATTTTTGCCCCGAACAACGAATTTGTCAGAAATTTCTTCCAGGCCAACCGTTTTCAACTGGAACTAAGCGTTTTAAAACTAAAAGATCTCCTTCCTGAAATTCAAAAACGTGAGCTCAGTGTTGAACATGAACATGAAGAGGTGAACGAATTTCAAGATGGTGACAATTTGTTGGAGGTCCTGGAAACAATGGAACAAACATCATTAAAACGTTCAATCTTGCGAATAAAAGATACGGTTCGGCACTCTCTGTGGGAAACCAGTTCCGAAGCGATCATATCAGCATTTTACAAAACAAAATCTGAGATTTTTAATGAATCATCTTAAAGCTTTTATTGATTTCATTCTCAGCCATCATGAAGAAATCGTTGAACAGACCATTGAGCATATTGGTTTGACGGTGGTGGCATTGGCAATTGCCGTATTCATCGGGCTTCCATTGGGCATATTACTGACTCGTTATAAAAAGTTAGCCCCATCTGTTTTAGGTGTCACCGGTATTATTCAGACTATTCCCAGTGTTGCCTTGTTGGGGTTTCTTTTGCCTTTCCTTGGAATTGGTGTTGTACCCGCTATTGTTGCCCTGTTTCTTTACGCCCTTCTTCCCATCGTTAGAAATACATTTACAGGTATTGAAGAAGTAGATGCATCTGTCAAAGAAGCGGCCAAAGGGATGGGAATGGCGGATATTCAAATACTAATGAAAGTTGAACTTCCACTGGCAGTCCCCGTTATTTTCGCAGGCCTCCGAACCGCCACTGTTATCAATGTTGGAGTGGCTACTCTTTGTGCACTCATTGCCTCGGGTGGACTGGGAGAGTTTATCTTTCGAGGAATTGCTCTTAACAATATAAATATGATTCTTGCCGGTGCGGTTCCAGCAGCACTGTTGGCATTATTCCTGGATTTTGTACTGAGTATACTGCAAAAATTTATTCGTCAGATCATTAAACCGATTCTTATTGTTTCATTTTTACTTATTTTTATTATTATTCCTTTTTGGGTGATTCCTTCATTTTTTGATCATTCCTTTCGAGCAGGATTTACCGCAGAATTCATGGAACGGGCGGATGGATACCCGGGACTTCAAACCCATTACCAACTGTCAATAGATACCGTGGAACTTGATCCGGGATTGATGTATCAAGCGCTGAAAGAAGAAAAAGTTGATGTCATTTGTGGATTTTCCACTGATGGACGCATTAAAGCCTATGGATTTCATATACTTCAGGATGATAAACATTATTTTCCACCTTACCATGCCGCACCGCTGGTGAGAGGAGAAACATTGAGAAAATATCCGATTCTCCGGGATTTGTTCTCGAAACTTGAGGGAAAGATATCCAATGAAAAAATGGCAGAGTTGAACTTCCGCGTCGATCATAATAAAGAAACGCCGTCAAAGGTAGCAAAAGACTTTTTAAAACAGATAGGATTTGAAGTTTCTAAACGTAAAGGGAGAGAAGCAGATATTGTTATTGGCTCTAAAAATTTTACTGAACAATACATATTGGCTCATATATTTGCCCTACTTATCGAAAATTACAGCGATTTAGAAGTAGAATTAAAAGCAGGACTCGCTGGAACAAAGATTTGTTTTGATGCGATGACCAATGGAGAAATTGATCTTTATCCAGAGTATACAGGGACCGGACTGTTGGTTATTTTAAACGTAGATGAAACCATACGAAATTCTATTCTGACGGATGAGAAAAAGGTCTATGATTTTGTGAAAAAAGAATCAAAAGAGCATTATGATATTGAATGGCTTCAACCTTTAGGATTTAACAACACATATGCTTTAATGATGAGGGGAAGTCAGACCAAGGAATTAAATATAAAGACAATTTCAGACTTGAAAAATTTTCTTGCTGAGTTTGATAAAGAGAATTGACAGAAGATTTATGTTCTAACTTCCAACCTTTCAACTTTTGGGGACGCCCATCGTCTCACCTACAATTTATTCACAGTTCAAGTGGTTAAAACAAAAACCGCAATAATGCCTAAGCGTTTTTTGACTCCCCGCGCCGCCGGGGTCTATTGCAATCTCAGGACATTTCAGGTAAAATATCAAACTCAATTCTTTCACAAGAGGAGGTTACTATTTTAGATATACGCTTTATTAGAGAAAACCCGGATGTAGTAAAAGACGCGGTGCGTAAAAAGCATTTCGAATGCGATGTGGACAAAATACTTGAGCTCGATGGCAAACGCCGGTCGTTGTTACTGGAAATCGAGTCGCTTCGCGCCGAACGTAAGAGACTCAGTAAGAAACAGCGAGAAAAGACCGCGGATGAAATTCGCGCCAGGGTTGTGGAGATCAAGGAGAAATTAGCCACACTGGAGACATCATTAAGGGAAATTGAGGCCGAACTCCATTATAATATGCTCCTGGTACCCAATATCCCCGCTGCTGAGGTTCCTGAAGGGAATTCGGAGGAAGACAATCTCCTGGTTAAAACGTGGGGTACACCGAGAACGTTTGAGTTTGAACCCAAAGACCACCTTGAAATTGCCGCCCGGTTGAAATTGGTGGATTTTGAACGGGGTGCAAAGGTTTCGGGTTCGCGGTTCTATTTTCTAAGAGGAAAAGGAGCCCTGCTTGAATTATCTATCATGCGCTATGCGCTTGATATCCTGATCCAACGTGGGTTCGAACCGGTAATTACTCCAATGTTGGTGAAACCTTCAGCCATGGAAGGCACTGGTTTTTTACCAAGAGGCGAAGATGAAGCTTACTTTATTGAACGGGACAATCTTTATATGGCTGGAACGTCGGAGGTTCCGCTTGTCTCTTTCTATGGTGATGAGATTCTCGATATCAAATCACTTCCCCAGCACTATGCGGGAATTTCCTCGTGTTTTCGCCGTGAAGCCGGGGCAGCAGGACGCGATACCAAAGGCCTCTACCGGCTTCACCAATTCCAAAAAATCGAACAAGTCGTGTTTTGCAGGAATGATCCCGAAGAAAGCCGTAAACAGCATATGTTTATCCTTGAGAATACGGAGACCATCCTCCAGGGACTGGGTTTGCCCTATCGCATTACCCTTGCCTGCGGTGGTGAATGCGGACTTCCCCAGATCATAAAACATGAAGTGGAAACATGGATGCCTAGTCGCAATAACTATTGCGAAACAATGTCCTGTTCTATGATACACGACTTTCAATCTCGCCGGTTAAACATACGTTATAGAGAAGAAAATGGTAAATTGACATTTGTACACACTCTTAATAATACCGGTATTGCCAGCCCCCGTATTTTGATTCCCCTCCTGGAACACTATCAACAGGAGGATGGAAGTGTTGTTATCCCTGAAGTTTTAAGGCCCTATATGGGAGGGCTTGAGGTTATTACCCCGGGGAAATGACAATAATTGCCATCATGCTATTCAATAAGAGTTTTTAACCTAGAAGATGAGGCATAAAGGAGGTCCTTATGAAGACAAAGAATATGATAGGAACAGCGGTTTTATTTTTTACATTCTTGTTTTTGTTTCATACAACTGTATTTGCCCAGGAGGCAAAACCCAAGGTCACAGAGGTGGCCAACAATCTTTACATGATTACCAAACTGGATTACAGTGGGAATGTAGGGTTCCTGGTGACAGAAGAAGGGGTTTTAGTAGTGGATTCCGGGGGACTGCCCTCCATGGGTAAAGTCATCGTTGAAAAAGTAAAAGAAAAAACCGGTAAACCGATCAAATACCTGGTGCTGACCCATTACCATGGGGATCATACCTATGGTATTGATGGTTTCCCGGAAGGTGTTACCATTATTGGTCAGCGGAATATTGTGAAAAACATCAAGGAATTAAATGCCGGGAGGTCTAAGGATTATATTGAAAAAAGTTTCCCTGGGCAAATTAAAAAGTGGCAGGAGAAGATTAAAGAATTAAAGGATAAAAACGACCCGGAAGCGGATAAAGAAGAGGAAGCACTAAAACGCAGGCTTCAATACATTAAAGAATACAAAACTATCAAATTCAACGTCCCGGATGTTTTGTTTGACCAGAAAAAGACCCTTAAATTGGGAGGAGAGACCATTGAACTCATCTATCCTGGCAACGCACATACTCGTTGTAACTGTATGGTATATTTTTCCCGTTTAAAATCCATTCACATGGGGGACCTTTTATTTCACAATTCCTTTCCTTATGTCGACCCGAAAGCGGGGAGCAATACCCGTAACTGGATTGACACCTTAAAAAAAGCAGCCGGGATGAATATTGAAACGGTAATCCCCGGTCACGGCGAGTTGGCCAGCAAAAAGGGGCTTCTCCCGTTGGCACGTTATTTGGAAGATTTGCGAAAGCAAGTAAAAGCAGCCATTAAAAAAGGTCTAACCCTGGAAAAAATCAAGGAGACCATTACCTTCCCGGCCTATAAGGATTTTAAACTTCCTGAGCTGCGGGTCAATAACATTGATGCTGTTTATCATGAACTGACCGGGAAATAAAAGACAAGGAACAAAAGTTATAATTTAACATTCCATCATTCCAATCAATTTACTATTCCATTAAAACACAATCCGCTTCAAGTTCCACAAGCCAATCGTTCTTTATGAAGCCGCTTACCTCAACAAAGGTACATGCCGGCCTGATTTGAGAAAAAAAGTCACCATGCGCCCTGGCAGCTTCTTCCCAACGGGAGATATCCGTCAACATCACCCGTGTGCGAATGGTATTTTCCAGTTTTCCACCGGCATCTTCAATAGCCGATTTTATTATTTCTAAACAGCATTTGGTCTGACCATAGACATCACCGGGACACACGGTAAAACCATCAGCGCCAATGGGCGCTGTACCGGATACGGCAATAATATTACCAATCCGTACCGCCCGGGAAAATCCGATCGGCCCTTCAAACGGAGAACCGGATGAGATATTTTGTCTTTTCATTTGATTACTCCTTGAGGTTAATTATTGCCTCCGGCGGCCAGGGGCTCTTTTTGTAAAAACCGCCCCTGGACCCCACAAAAACTTTTCATATGCGGACAATCATCGTGCCATGCTTTTCAACATATTGCCCCAATTTAAATTATTTCACACTGCCCGGCTGATGAATCTGTGTAAAAGGGATGCCATCTTTTGACCCGATTTTAAATGTGGCTTTGTATATCTCCGGGTGTTCTTTATATTCTTCCTCATCGATGACATTATCCGGGAATTTGGAGAAATCAACATCAATTTCAATATGACAATCCACCGGAGCTGTCTCTTCAAGCAGTTTATTGAAAAGATACAATGACAGGATGAGTTTTGATTTTTCTCTTTCATTACTTCCAAAGGCCGGGGAAAAGGTAGAACAGTAAGCCGTGAAAACGAAATTGGTTTTCTTGTCTTTCAGGGTATACACAAAACTGTTTTCCATCAGGTCCGGTTCGCCGTACAGGGCCCACAACCGTGATAAGAAATCCCCTGCCCGCTCCACGGAAAATATTTTTTGATCATATTCATCAGGTTCATCCCTCCTGGAAGGCGAATAAAAGCAGTACCGGTAACAAATCAAAGCAGCACCCTTAGCCAGGGACTTATCCACCCGTTCAAAACGCGACGCTTCAACAGCCGCATCCTTAGGGACCTTCATTCTTTCCACAACAGCGCAGGGGCCTTTATAAAAAAAGGCAGAACCCGTTGATAAAATGGGAACCAGGAAATAAACTGCGGAGAAAACCAATATTAGGCCATAAAACAGGAGAGTAAAAATAACGGTTCCTGCAGAGACCTTCGGCGTATTAAAATTGTTTTCTACATACCTGACGATCTGGGCTTTCCTCTGAAATGAGAAATCGCTGTAAGATGAAGCTTTCAAGGTCTTAAACGCTTCGGTTATCACATCGGTATCAGACAAATCCGCCGCAGCACGATGTTTGAACTGGTCCTGCACCTGCGCGGTTAATTTCCTCTGGATGAATTGGTTCCGGTATCCAAAAGGAATGATAAGGATGATAAACAGCAGCAGTGGTGATTTCCCAAATATTGCCATGGCTGCAATAGCGATGATACTGATGATAAGAAATAAGGTTTGAAATATGGCGAAACGTGAAAAAATAATGGTATTAAGAACCTGTCCCCCATCAAAAGGCAACACCGGTATCAGGTTTAGATAATTAATAAAGAGCAGCAATATAAAAACCATTGTCAGGGTGCCGGTATATATCAAGGGAATATTCTCATTTTGGATGAGTGCCCACAACAAGAAAGCCAGGACAATCCCCGGCACCGGCCCGGCAAAATAGGTGATTACTCTTTTATAAGGTTTAATGCCCCTGCCCGAGCCCATGGCCACTGCACCGAAAAGCGGTACAAAAAGCACTCTAAGGTCCTTATATCCAAATAAAAACATGGCCAGTAAATGACCACCTTCATGAATAAAAACAACTAACACTAACAAGAAAGCGATTTCAAAAGAAAATAAAAAACCGAATGACATTACAAACATGATCATGGTGGCCAACAAGAAAACAATCTTTCCTGCGGTATTTCGTTTCTCCGGGTTTAGTAACGACTGGGCATTGGCATAATTCTCCACTTCCAACTGGACCGGTACATCCACAGGCACTTCATTTTCCATTATCTTCCGTTTCATCACATTGGCTTTCGCCGTCCCCCGGATCATTTGATTGGCAAATAATAAAGCAGGAATGGTTTTGAACAGGTATCTATCGTCTCCGGTTTTGAATATCCGGCCTTTCCTTTCCAGTTCAGCCAGGTAGTCGTTGAGAGATTTTTGTTCCAGTTCCACGATTTCCTCGAAGTCCTGTTGGGTTTCACCAAATTCTTTTATTTCCAGGTCATCATGCTGAGAAAGACAATCCAGGTGAAGAGCCCACTGCTTTTCCAACGTTTCCACATACCCATCCTGGAGAATAGAATCCGGTATGGTATCCATTATGGTATGGCGAATTCCATTCACAGTGACCAGTTTTTTGCCGTTTTTGAAGTACGTATAAAACGAGACCCAAAACGGGATGTATTGATCTGCTTCAGGGCATGCAACCAGGTGGGCGTAGGTTTTTTCGGCCGGGTTGTAATACACATAAAAGTATCGTTTGGTATCTTTTTTTACATACAGATCGTCCACCAACAGGCAGTGAGAAAAATGAAAACCCAGGTCCTGTATTTCGCCTTGTTTCAGGGCATAGAATTCCTGCAAATACGAAGGACAGTCAGACTGTCGAATCAATTGAGCCGATGCTTTCTTTAGTGCCGCCCCCAGGATATTCTGCGCCACCAGGATATAACGAAACAAAAATAAAACCAATAATGCACCAATTATATATATAAAAATAAGTGATGTATCCATACTACCTCCAACAACCAGGGGGCCCTTTTGTAAAACCCCACTGCGTGGGGGATCATTTGCAGAGCAAGGACGGCGTACAATGCTTCAAACGACATATCGTCTCCATGGGTATTCCTTAATACCGCACTGTAAGTGCCCCCCTGGACCCCCACAAAACTTTTCATACATGGTCAACCTGTGTTACTATGCTTCAATCATCGTGCCCAATTCAATCTAAGAAATCCCCTCTTGAGAGGGGTGCCCCGAAGGGGTGGGGTGTGTCATCTTCGCGTTCCTTCGCGCTTTTCACCGCATTGTAAATGTCTTCGCGGATAAACGAATCTGATGGATATGCAATTCCCATTCTTCCGTGTCTAGATTTTCATTTAGTTGATAGAATACTCCCTTGCCGATGGTAAAGGGATAGGGTTGAAGAAATTCGGCTTCCTCAAACGGGACCATAGTTTTTCCCAGTAATTTTCCTTCCAGGTCTAAAATATACAATTCATTTTTACCGTTACTGGTTTTGAAGGTCAAAACATATATCTTACTGTCCGTCACCAGGAAGTACCGTAAGGGAAAATATCCGGGAAATTCTCCATATTGCCTGGCATGCCGGTAAATCGTGGGATATCTTTTTTTTAGAAAAGCCATCACTTTTTGTTTAAAGGGATCCGGTATTTTCATTTTCTCATAAGACTGACGAACCGTGTAGAGTTTTTTCCCGGAATCGTCAAATACCAGTATTTCATTGTTTTCCCCTTCCAGGAACAACCGGTTATTATATACCTGGTAAAGGGCGCCCCTCATGGAGGCATTTTTTGTTGCCATTACCAGGCGAAGGATTTTAGAAGGCCCCTTTAGTTGACCATAGTACCTCCGCCGGTAAATTTCCTTCTCCATTTGAAGCTGCCGGGGATCATAGAAGTTAATGGTTAAATACAACAGGTCATTCTCTTTAGTCCTACTATATCCCACGAATTTGGAACCCAACGGTGTAAAAGATTGCATTTCCCCGGGATAAGTGATCTCTTCTTTAAATTCACCGGACCTGGTAAAGAACGATAACTTACCGGTACTGTTCACCACAATATAATCGCCGTGGATAAAAACTTGCAAACCCAACTTATCAAACGGTCTTATTCTAAATTCGCCCGGTCCCTCACCCTTTCGGCCGAATTTATTCTTAAGTTTAACATCCTTTAACGAATAAATCGCAATGGTTCCCTGGTCCGTGATATATAAATACTCATGGCCCATAGTAATGGAATCCGGTTTCTCCAGGTCAGGCATGGGAACCACTTTTGTCTCACCCATTAAACCGCCGCCATTTAAAAAAAAGAACAAAAGTAAAATCAATACGTTGAACCCGTTGAGAGGTTTCATTCTACAACTCCTTTTTTTAATATTCTGCAAAATGCACTAAAAAAAACAAAGTATTCCCGGCTGCTGCCCTTCAAATGTCAAGAACGAACCCTATAGGCTGGGGACGCCGTCCCCTCCATTGCTTCTTTAATATCTTCGGCAATCATTTTTCTTTTTGCCTTCTCAATTAGATAATTCTTACCGGTCTGTAAATAAGAGGGAAACACCCGTTTTTCTTGAAAATAATATTTTTCCTTCCTGATTTTGTAAGTTGATCCGCCCGGTATAACTTTATTCCCGGTTTGTCTTTTCCATATGTAGTTCATGGCTTTAATGGATACATCCCCCATCAACAAGAAAACTTCAATACCAGGAAAAAGTGCTGCTTCTTTTTCCAGGATTTCAGAGCAAGTCTTTATTGTGCCGGTGGAAATGGAATATTGGGTTTTTCCGCATTTAATAGCTGTGGTGATATATACCCCCAGGTTTAATATCTCTTCCATTGTGGATACATCTATTCCTGCATCGTTAAAGGCTTGTATCGTAGTCTGCAGGTAAAAGGGATTGCCGGGCGCATAGAAGTAATCGTTTTTGTCCGGTGGAGGTGCCTCTGAAATCATAAGTATTTTAATATCTCCCGGTTTGATCTCCGGGTATGGAACCAGGTAGAGATTTTTGTCCACATCTTTACAGGGAAACTCTTTGCATTGAATGCAATCACAAACCTTCATTTTACTTTCCTCCTTTTTCTCGCTTTCTTTCATTAACAATTAATAATTAACAATTGATTATTGACAATTTTATATGGTTTTTTACGGCCCTTTTTTCTTATTATCTCCCCTTTCTGCCTTTCTAAAATTTTACACTGCTAATTCTTTCCACGTCTGAAGGTTGGAGATTTTCTTAAAATGACCATCATTTGTATCAAGAATAATTTTTGTCATCATTCATTATGTCCAATCAGCCGGATCAATTTTACTGAGATCACTGACCGCCTTGTTAAATTCTTCTAAATCCGCTTTAGACCAGATACCAAAAATATCCATAAACTCTTCTCCATCATTTAGTCTTACCTCTCTCTCCTCCGGGGATTCGGGAGGTGTCGAATACCTCGAACTCAAAAATGATGCATAATCCAATAATTCTTCGATCTTTGAATCCGGTAATCGATCGATGATTCCAACAATTTTTGTCTTACATTCTTGAACAGAAAACATAAAAATCTCCTTTATAACTTATAATGAACAATTATCGATCAAAATATAGTACAATTCCCGTTATTTGTCAATAAGAAATTCACATACTTTTACTCTGCTTCTCCTTTGGGCCTTAAAAAAGGATCAGGGCTTCTTGTTGTTTTGCAGCTGGCGGCCACTTATAAAAGGGCAAACCTTGATACATACCGGGCAACTGTCATCCCCCAAACAATGTTGTAAATCCAGCACATCTTCTCGATGTTGCGGATGATCATCAAACTTTACCAATGTTAACGCATGGGTGGGGCATTTTTCCACGCAGATGGAACAATCGCCGCATTGGTTTTCAATGGGTTGATCGGGCTGCAATTCCATATTTGTCAAAACCGCACCCAACCGGTGAAGGGGACCGTGGTCCGGTGATACGATCAAAAGGGAACGCCCCTGCCAACCCAGACCGGCTGCATTTGCCAGTGCCTTCAATGAAAGCAGGCCGATGCGGTTAACCGGATCGAATTCATCTTCCGTATGGATAGGCAGTGCATAAAATCTCTTCTCTTCCATGAATGACACCACACCAACGATTCCTTTTTCCATAAACATGGAAACATCCTTTCCTGATGCTTTAGGTCCTAATTTCCCAATTTGTACTCCCATGACAATGGCGTACCGGTAGTTTTTTAAGATACTCTCTAAAGCAGACGGAGAAGGCAATCCTGTGGGTATTTCTTTAAGGGCCTTCAAATCCGCGATTCCAACCAGGTCGATCCCCAGTTTCTTGATAAAGGATTTCAACTGTTCTGTTTCGCTCATTTTTCACTCCAAAGCAGACGGTGTCCACACATTTCCTCCTTTTTCTCGCTTTCTTTCATTAACAATTAATAATTAACAATTGATTATTGACAATTATTTTTATTGTTTTTCACAGGCTTCCGCCCTTTGGCTTTCTGCCCATGACTTGAACTATTCTCTACCATTGTTATCCTGAAAAAATACCTTTTCTTTTAGATCATCTATATAGCACATTGGAAAATTATTTGCAATGACTGGAAAAAAGTAGTAATAAATATGATTGGCCTGGGAATGGCATTTATTTCTGGGAAAATAATCCCCAAAGACCATTGCACGTTTCTGGAACACTACTGCAAGTATCTGAAAGACCACTGCACGTTTCCGGGACACTACTGCAAGCATCTGAAAGACCACTGCACGTTTCTGGAACACCACTGCAAGCATCTGGAAGACCACTGCACACTTCTGGAACACCACTGCAAGTATCTGAAAGACCACTGCACATTTCTGGAACACCACTGCAAGCATCTGGAAGACCACTGCACGTTTCTGGAACACTACTGCAAGCATCTGGAAGACCACTGCACACTTCTGGAACACCACTGCACGTATCTGAAAGACCACTGCACGTTTCCGGGACACTACTGCAAGCATCTGAAAGGCTACTGCACGTTCCTGGAACACCACTGCGGAAGCCGGCCCTGTTGGGAAGCAACCCACCAGGGATTTGGAAGGTTTTTTTGGGGAACAACAGACAGTCATTCATCCTGCCGCGGTCTCGCCCGGAGACAATGAAAAAGGAGAAACGTCGAGTAGGAGGAGGAGCACCCCATGAGGGGTGCTCCCCGCCCCCCTCTCAGAACCGTCCATAATCTGAATAGACTTTTTTTCATC
>JABAOH010003070.1_pt1 | contig 16831 bp, 21 predicted proteins | sample 7062181 | NCBI WGS metagenome assembly JABAOH01 (sample SAMN14538630, study PRJNA623070) | marine sediment metagenome | biome: marine biome [ENVO:00000428]; feature: marine pelagic biome [ENVO:01000023]; material: deep marine sediment [ENVO:00002113]; isolation source: pool of 5 deep marine...
AAGGTCAACTACTTGTGAAGATAAGACACACACATTTCCCTTCCTGATGGCCGTGTAATAGTCGTGCAACATCGCTCGCCAGTTAGTGGCAAATCGGGGCTATCCTCGGTTGGGAGTAAAGAGAAAATCAGTCAAATTCTCCCATATACAAAGTCCATGGAACATAATTGTCTAGAACAGTTTCAGTAGGGTCTCCCAGAAAACTCAAACAAATTCTTCGTGCACTTTAAATATGTTAAACCTCAAATTGTTTGCTGTCCCCTGTGCATATTTGGATAGTCACCTAAAAATGACAGTTACTGAAGATGAACCTCAACCTCAGACTGATTCCACAACCCCCAAGCCAAAATATGAAGTTCTAGAAGATCTTCCAGGTGTGGGTCCTGCCACTAGCCAGAAACTGAAAGAAATGGGTTTCCACACCATTGAATCTCTCGCCACAGCCACGGCCCGCGAACTTGAACCCGCAGGTATCAGCGAAAAGAAAGCCCTCGACGTCATCCGTCTCGCCCGCGGTAGCATTGACCTCGCGTTCATCCGCGCTGATGAACTGCTTAAGCAACGTGAGAACATTGACCGCCTCTCCACCGGGAGCGAAGTCCTTGATAATCTCCTCGGTGGAGGTTTGGAAACTCAAACTATCACCGAATTCTACGGCGAATATGGCAGCGGCAAAAGCCAGCTCTGCCATCAACTCTGCGTCAATGTGCAGCTCCCCGCTCAGCAGGGTGGGCTAAGTGCTGCAGCCCTCTACCTTGACACAGAAAACACGTTTCGTACTGAACGTCTAGTCCAAATGGCACAACACCTTGACTTAGACCCGCCAGAAGTAGCTAAAAACGTCGTAGTCGCCGACGCTTACACCAGCGACCATCAAATCTTCCTCCTTGAAAACGCCGACAAAGTGATAAAACAAAACAACATCCGCCTGATTATCATCGACTCCCTTACCAGCCACTTCCGCAGTGAATATGTCGGCAGAGAAACTCTTGCCCTCCGCCAACAAAAACTGAACAAACACATGCACAAGCTCATCCGCCTCGCAAGAGCCTTCAACGCTGTCACCGTCGTCACCAACCAAGTCATGGCAAAACCTGACGTATTCTTCGGCGATGCTGTCCACCCCATCGGCGGCCACATCGTAGCCCACACGAGCCACACCCGCATTTACCTCCGCAAAGCCAGCCGCGGACCCATTCGCATTGCTCGCCTCGTCAGCAGCCCCTACCTCCCTGACGGAGAAGGCATTTTCAAAATCACGCAAAACGGAATAGAAGAAGCAGAGGAAGGAGAAGGCAGGAGAAGGAGAAGGTAAAACGACATGTCAAAGCCCACGGCCACCACCACCTCCTTTCCGCAAGCTCAAACAACCCGCTACTTCCAACTCCTCAACAACCGCCAATTCACAGCTGCTCAACGTCAACTCAAACGCATAAAACAGAAAATACAGAAAAACGCATGGAATCATGGCTACTACAAAGCCCTTCAAGGCATGCTCCTAGCTCAAAAGACCAACAATAACCAATACACCTTCCTCCAAAACCTTAACCCTCAAGATCGCGCATCACTGCAACAACATAAAAGAGAATTCCAGAGACACGTTCAAAGCCGCTTCCACGAAGACTTTGACCGCGGCTTCTTCTCAGCATGGCATGACTATACTAGGCTTTTTCTCAAAACCCTGAAGAACGATACAAAACCTAGAGACCTAAACCAAAAAGGTCAAACAAGCATAGCTCAATACGGGCAAACTATTCAGAAGCTACAGAAACGTTGAAACTCACACTAGCAGCCTCCACCCAACCCACCGTCATAGTCTGATTCTGATTTACCACTTCATATCCGGTAAGCCCTCCTCCCAACTGAAACATGTAAGTTCCAGGCTGTATCAAAGCCATCCTAGCAGTACCAGAGGTGATTGTCACGTTCTGCGTCACCGTCCCACCATTGCCCCACGCAGCCACCCAAAGATCCTGCTCCGCAGTCAATCCTCCATCAACATAAACGCTAACTGAAACCGACGGCATCAGCAAAGTAACAATTAATGTCCACGAAACAATCCACGCAAAAAAGTAAATCCCAATTCCCTGCGTCATCAGTTTCGATTGCTTCTCAACTCTCGCAAAATACTTGAACTTCACAACGTAGTAGACGACGATGTAGAAGAGCAATGCAAAGGATAACCCGGTTAACAGAGTATAGAAACTTCCAAGTTCACTAGTAACTGTGAAATATACGTAGAAGGCGCATAAGACTCCGATAACCACTCCCAAAACGGCGCGGCTCCAGTAAATTACAGTCAGTGGCTTCATGAAACTTCAGCTCAAAGGAATTCTGCTTTTCTTATAGATTCCATGCCTTCCAATTTAAGGTTTTTATCCGCTATGTTGACGCACTTGGAGGAACTAAGGGGAAAATCCTCTAGGATCACAGGAAATCTGAGGGCAAGCAGCATCAAGTTACCTATGATGGAATGAGAATTGAATGTGAGCCATCCCTCCTTCCATCAACCTCATTGTTGTAAACCCTTTAAAGCGCTCTAACTAATATCTTGCTCAAAAGGGAAAAATCGTGAAAAGAACGGTGACAAGCTTCGACATAGCTGCAATAGTCTTAGAACTCAAGAAGCGGCTCGAAGGCGCTCGAATACAAAACATCTATCAAATCAAAGGGAAAACCCTGCTTCTGAAACTCCATCAACCCAACCAGCCCCCTCTAAACCTCCTAGTCGAATCAGGCAAGCGATTGCATCTGACCTCCTATACTCTCGAAAAGCCTCAAAAGCCCCCTGCCTTCTGTATGGCTCTCCGCAAACACCTCAGAAACGGCACGATCTGTGAAATCAGCCAGCACAAGTTTGAACGAATTGCAGTAGTTAAGGCTGGTCGGCGAAAGGGTGAATTCAAGCTTGTTTTCGAGCTGTTCGGCGAGGGCAACATAATACTTGTCGATCAGCAAGGCATCATTCAACAGGCCTTTATGTCTAAAAGGATGCGTGATAGAGATGTTTTGAGAGGGAAAACTTTTCATTACCCTCCTCCAAGCGGAGAAAACCCTCTATGTTTGGAGTCATCTGACCTGGCTGAACTGAGGAAGTTCAAAAGGTTAGAGGTGGTCAAGGCGCTTACAAGATTTCTAAGCATAGGCGGTGTCTATGCTGAAGAGATTCTTCTCCGCGCTCAAGTGGATAAGAACAAGAGATGCGAGCTACTGGAAAGCAGGGACTTAGAGAAAGTTTTTGCGGCTCTCAAAGAGATTCTCGCTTATCTTGAAGCCGGAAAGCCTAAACCATGCATAATAATGGACGAGAAAGGAACATGGATTGACGTTGTCCCCGTCCCGTTGATGAAATACAGCGGGCTAAAGCATAAGAAATTTGAAAACTTCAACGAAGCGTCAGATGAGTACTTCGCAAAAATCTTTGTTGGACAGGAAGTTACAGCCGCGGCAGAGGAGGTTGAACGAGAGATTGCTAGACAGAAAAGGATTCTTCATGAACAGCAGCAGTCTGTCGAGAAGACGAAGCAAAAGGCGGAACGCATGAGGAAGATCGGAGACAAAATCTATGCCCACTTTCATCAGTTGCAGATGTTTCTGCAAAGAATTATGGAGGAGAAGAAGAGGGGAAAGACATGGCAGACAATCATTTCTGAAATTGAAGCTGAGAAAAGAGAGAAAAAGGCACCATCAGTTCATTTTAAGTCTCTTGATACAAAAAAGCTACTTATCGACTTGTCAATTGAAGATCTTTCCTTCTCGTTAAGACTTCGCCACTCAGTTCAAGAAAACGCATCAACCTACTATGATCGAGCGAAGAAGGCCGAGAAGAAAGTAGAGGGTGCCCAAAAGGCAATTGAGAAAACAAAAAATCGCATCAAAAAGCTGACACTACGGAAAGAAATCGCAATTGAAGAGACTGAAAAGCCGATTAGGAAGACAAGAAAGAAAGCATGGTATGAGAAGTTCAGATGGTTTCACACCTCTGAAAATCTGCTAGTAGTCGGCGGAAAAGACGCCGTCACAAACGAGATTCTAATAAAAAAACATATGGAACCTCACGACCTGGTTTTTCACGCCGACATTGCAGGTGCCCCATTCGTGCTGATAAAAACTGGGCGAAAAACACCGTCTCAACAGTCAATAAATGAGGCAGCCCAGCTAGCAGCGTCCCATTCACGCGCTTGGAAAGCCAAATTCAGCGCAATTGACGTTTACTGGGTGCGTCCACAACAGGTAAGCAAGACTCCTCCTTCAGGAGAGTACCTGCGGAAAGGAGCCTTTATGATTCGAGGCAAAAAGAACTATGTTAGAAGAGCCCCGCTACGACTTGCTGTAGGAGTTGATATTAAAGCAGATCTTCCAGCTGTAGTAGGCGGGCCTAAAGACGCAGTGAAAGATAAGACTGACATCTATGTGGAGATCGCTCCTGGAGATCTTCCAAGCAGTAAACTAGCGAAAAAAATACGCCAGATGCTAAGACAGAAGGTTCCCAAAGGCAAACGAGATAGTGTCTCCAAGATTCCAATCGAAGAAATCCAAGCCTTCATCCCCTCTGGCAGAGGAAAGATAACAGACCAACACCAAAGCATCGGAACTGGCTAGAGGTAAAAAAAGGGAGAATTTGGTAGGGGGAATCAGAAGCGTGTCAGGAAGACTCTTTAGACATCTTCTTGGCTAGATTATACATAACTGGGATTAGCATTATGGCTAATGCAATCGCGAAGGCCCAAGAAATATTGGCTACCACATTTGTCACTCCTTGAAATGTTGCGAATATCGCTCCAGCGCCAATGATGAGGAAGATGCTGTATAACACGAATTTTGCATATCCAGCTACTGGCGTGAACTCTTGATGTTCGGTGGTGATCGATTTGATGAGACCATCAGTTAATGCTATTCCAGCAGCTATTATGACAAATCCCAAGATCAGGGGATAGACCAAATCGCCAGCAAGAAGCATAAGATCCAACGCTATTAAGAGCACCACCGCCACTAAACCAATCTGAAGCAGATTTCTCAGCATATCCACTATTTCGATCTTAGGTTCCGGAAAGGTGAGCTTCAATGTTCTTCCAATGAGGGACGCTAAGAAATCAACTAGCACTGTACCTAAGACTATGATCACTATTCCTCCGAGCAGTCTGGGCAGGTAGGCCGCCACATCTATTAGATACTGGCCCAAGGTTCCTCCGATGTCAAGGATTTGTATCGCTAGGATGATGGACAGAATGATGACGAAAGCTTTCGTAATGCCTCCAACAAAAGATGACAGGTCGAAGCCCGCTGATCTAAAGGCTCTACCCGTGTTGCTTTGTTCAAAGGTCTTTTCGATTCCCATCTTCTCAATGAGCTTATTCACAGCTCTGCCGGCTACCGCGCCAACCAGGTATCCGATGAATATTATGATGATAGCTGCAATCAGTGATGGTATAAAGGCAATGACGTCTTCAACCATTTGCGTCAACGTTTCTATGATTAGAACTTGAATCAAAGGTTTCACCCTATTTTACTGTACTGTTTCTACCTTTTTTCTAGACTGTTTTCTATCTTTATAAGATTTGCCGCGCATAGACCGAATGAAATGTTTCAAATGCTGGCGAAATGCAAAGCGTACTGAAGACAAAGGCGGTTGAAAACTCAGATAGGAGCAGCGGTTGTTCTTAACTTCTCAGTTGTTCTATGCCTCTGGATACTGAACTTCTCTTGAACGAGGAAAGGATTTTAATAAACCTTCCATTTATTCTCGTATGAGTGGGGAATAGCGATGTCTGAAATCGGGTTAAGAACACGGATGCTCGTCAAAGACGTCATGTCTAGTCCAGTCATCACGGTTAGCGAAACCGAGACTGTGGATACGATGGCCCAGCTAATGGAAGTGCAGCGATTAGGTTGCATAATCGTAACAGACGAGGATGGGAGACCTCTAGGGATAATTACTGAAAGAGATCTTGTGACGCGAGTTTTAGCCAAGAATAGGCTGCCCAGCAAGCTTAAGGCAAAGGATGTCATGACAGCGCCTTTGATCACCATAACTCCTGATGAAACACTCAGCAATGCAGCTAGACAGATGAGTAGGCTCAATGTGAGAAGACTTGGTGTAGTCTACAAGGGTGACCTCGTAGGCATTATTTCAAGTAAAGATGTCTTAGCAGTTACACCGGAGCTTTTGGAAACCATTCAAGAGAAGATTCGCATTGAGAGTGGAAATATGGAAGAAACAATGGAAACTTCTCCAATGGCTGGCTACTGCGACCGCTGTGGGCAATGGTCTGGCCGATTGAGGGAAATAGAGGGCGAATTCATCTGCGAAGACTGCCGCACCGAGAGCGGAGGCGAGTATTAGAAGGACTGGTTGCTTGCTCGTAAAAGATATAATGACACATAGCTACCCCTCACTCTACGTGGATGAACTCGCAACCAAAGCCAGAGCAGTTCTCCGTAACCGAAACCTTAGGGTTCTTCCAATAGTTGACGGGAGAAAACGTGTCGAAGGCATTGTTTCACGTCGCAACATCATGACAATAAGCTCCTCCATTTCGCCCTTACGTGTCAAAGGAATAATATCCACGCCGCCTTTTATTGCCACTATGGATATGCCTGCGCTGCAAGCCTTAAAAGAAATGCATCGCTTTGACAAATGGTATGTGGCAGTGGTAAAATCCCCGCAGGATAGAACCTATATGGGAATGCTAGGACTAGAGAACTTCATCGCCGCTTTTTTGAAAAAAGATTCACCGAAACTTTCGAGACCTGTCTCCGAAATTATGACGAAAGACCTCACCACATGCTCTCCAGATGATGAAATTGACAATGTATGGCGCAAAATCCAGAAACGAAAATTCGCTGCATGTCCAGTTGTGAAGAAAAAGAGATTAATGGGCATCGTCACCCAAGCCGACATGCTTGATAGCGGTTCCTTCTTTCCAGCTTTCGAGGCGAAGAAAGGCCGGTTCAAGAAAACTTCACGCATCTCCGCTGTAATGAAAACGTCAGTAGTTTCTCTTAAGCCCATGTCCACTGTGAAGGAGGCTGCGGAAATCTTGCTTCAAAAGAATATTGGACGGCTACCGGTTGTTGACGAGAAAGGTGAACTCGTAGGCGTCGTTGATCGAGAAGATGTTGTAAAAGCTCTTGTTTGAGGTTCGATCTTAGATGAGCAGTAGAAGAAGGAGTGAAAGCTTCAGACGAACACTGCGAGAGAGCGGTCCGGTAAAGATGAAAGGCCACCCCTCTGAGCACCATGAAGGAGAAATCATGACAATAGCCAAGCGCCCGGTAATCACAGCGTCACTCACAACCTCTGTCTATGACGTTGTTCACGTAATGGCAAAAGAAGGCTTTCGCCGCATACCCATCGTGGATCCAGGGACAAAGAGACTGCAAGGAATAGTGACAAGCACCGACATGGTAAACTACCTAGGCGGGGGCGAAAAATTCCGGATAATCCAACAGAAATTCAAAGGATCCTTTTTCAAAGCAATAAACGAGCCAGTTAAATCCATAATTCAGCCAAACCCACCATCACTCAAAAGCTCCGCGACAATAGGTGATGCGATTAGACTTATGAAGCAGAACGAGGTTGGCGGCTTGCCCATAGTGGATAACGCAGAACGAGTGTGGGCCATTGTCACCGAAAGGGACCTATTGGGTCTTTTCAAGGAGAAAATCAGCGGGGCCAAAGTTGCAGATCTAATGACAAAGAATGTGGTAACGGCACCTCCTGAAACAACAATTCTCGAAGCTGAGAGGATAATGATAGAAGAAGGCTTTCGCCGTTTACCGATAATCGCTGAGGATAGGATCGTCGGGATCGTGACGGCTATGGACATTGTTAGATTCTTCGGATCAGGGAAAGTGTTCGAGCATCTGCGTTCCGGAACCATTCTTCAAGTTCTCCAGACGCCTGCCTTGGAAATAGGCGTCAAAAATGTCATAACCACCGCTTCCAGCGTAGACCTAGGTGATGCAGCTAAAGTCATGACAGAAAGAAACATCGGGGCGTTGCCAGTTGTTGAAAACGACCAAGTAATCGGAATACTCACTGAACGCGACTTCTTCAAGCTCGTCAGCAGTGAATAGACGCAGATGTGTTTACAGCCATGGCAAGTAAGTAAGAAAATTCTGAGTTTACCCTTAAAGAACCCACAGAAAAAGGGGAAAATTCGAAGAACCGTCAGCAAGACAAGGAACATATCGATTTAGAGGAACCGTGTACGTTCACGCATTATTCTTATAGCTTGCGCTCTCAACATCTCCAACTTCAACAACCGTAAGTTCATCCTCTGAAGCCTATCATATGTCAATAAGGTGTCTGACTCATTTTCCACGGGAAGCTCTAAGCTTGAGGTTGGTCTGATTTCGTGTCCAATAACCTTGAATAGCTTCTGGATTGGTTTGACCAACGGATTGTGGAGAAAACCTTTTGGAGCATTTACTTTCTTTGAATCTGGTTTTTTCATTTTTCTATCCCCAATTTTGTTACACACTCTCAGTGTAACATTATTATTACTCTCGTTCAAGCATTTAAGCTTTGTCCTTTGTTACACGTCTATAGTGTAACAAAATTTATATTGGACAGCCCATTTATACTGATTGAGGAGAATTCATGGAGGAACGAATGAGGGTAGCTGGAATTTTGAATGAACAGCTAGGCTTAACTCCCTATGAATCACGTGCTTATGTTTCTCTGTTGACGCATGGTCCCATGTCTCCCAGTGAACTAGCTCGAAAATCAGGAATACCGAGACCAAGAACGTATGACGTCCTTCGAAGTCTTATGGAGAGAGGTTTGCTGATGGAGCAGTCTGGAAGGCCTTCAGTTTATGCAGCAGTTGAGCCAGCTCAGGGACTGAAGAACATTCTAGTTAGAATTGAGATGGAAACTTTGAGGCAGTTGGAAAGTAAGAGACAAGCCACGGAGAAATTAACCGAAACGCTCTCGCAAATGTACGAGAAGAGCAAGAGCCTCAAGGTTGAAAAGAGCAAAGTGTGGTTTACCAGAAGGGACGCAGCTTTCATAGCCATCTACTGTGAAGCCATAAGAAGTTATAGGAAGGAGCTTCTTGTAGCCTCGAGGGATCCAAATGTACCTGAGAGGGAGATACTTGAAGCCGTTGAGTTCGCTCTCAGGAATGGTAGATCCGTGAGAGTTGTAAGGGAAATAACAGATTCGTGGACACTGGAAGATTTGGAGAGGTATGAACAGGTAATTGGAGCAGGCAGCCAAGTGAGATATCTAGAAATCGCAGAGATTCCTCTTAGATTTTCGGTATTTGACAGGAAAGATGTAATTCTTGTCTTTCCCCCAAGACCGAAAACAGCGGCACCGCAAACAATCGAAGCCCTATGGCTAAGAATTCCTTCGTTGGCGAAAATTCTGAGTAAGCATTTCGAGGAATTGTGGGCAAGGAGCAAACCAATGCTTCCGATTTTGAAGAAAATTAAAGAGAAAAAACATAGTGGAAGAAGCTAGTCAGCAAGAAAGTTGTCATCGGCTAAAATCTGTCGTCTAATCCCTGTCTTCTCACAGATCCTCTGCCAGATATTTCAGGTCAAGAGGCTTTATCTTGAACCCTGAACCGATGCTCACGAGAAATGAATCAAATTCACTTATTGTTTTTCCCCAATCCATAGCGAAAGTACGCATGAAGTCGCTATACCGCGAATAATCTTTATGAAATGACATCATCACAATGTCTTTTCTGAACCCTTCACCGTCAGCAGCGAAGATGATGTTCGGATGCTTACTGGTCCACTCCTTCGCGCGTTTTACTATATTGTCAGCCTCTTCAGCCGAGGGGTAAGATTTCAGTTTAAAGAAGGTGAACGCTAGGATTTGGTAGCCGAGCTTGGCAAAATCTGGTACGACTGTGTAAGTCTTTATGTACTCCTTTTCCAGGCGGGCTCTCGTCCTCGTAACTGTTGGTTGCGAAACTCCCAGACCTTTAGCTATTTGTCTATCGCTTCTCTTAGAATTCTTCAACATTTCTCTAAGTAATCTTAGAAATTTTTCCTTTTTCATAGGAAGACACTATTTGCAGCAATCCTTTAAAAACGTTAATGAACTGCAAGCAGCAAAAATGATTCATGCCAAACGGGAGGAATCAGCGGGGATACGTGTGAGATGCGAATCTTATAAGTCATAGTGTGAGGCTAGTGATTGCAGCTGGACATGATAGCCTTGAACTGGGAAGAACTGTTAAAAACAGATGGAAAAAAACTTCAAAAGGCCTTAGAAGAAGCTCAAACGCTGAGCCAACGACACTTCGGCAAGAAAATTCGCTTCTATGCCCCCAGTTTTATCCATTACAAAACGGATTATTACCGTTCCTCTCCGACGACTTTCCCCTCAATCTCCGTAACAGGCTCCACGTGCTCTCTGATGTGTAAACACTGTTCCGGCATTGTCCTGAACACAATGTACCCAGCGACGTCACCAGAAAGGCTCGTAAGGCTTTGCAGGCATTTGAAGAGCAAAGGCGCGAAAGGATGCCTAATTAGCGGGGGATGTATGCCAGACGGTTCAGTGCCAATTGAAAAATTCACGGATGCGATTGCTGAGATCAAGCAAGAGCTAGGGTTAACAGTAGTAGTTCATACAGGTGTTGTTCGGAAAAGCGTGGCAAAGCAGTTGAAAGAGGCAAACATAGACGCTGCATTGATTGATATAGTTGGCTCCAATGAAACGATCGGAGAAATCTACAACCTAGATGTCAGTGTAGAAGATTATGAAAGGACGCTGCACGCATTATTGGGTGATGCCAATATCCCTACAGTGCCGCATGTTCTAGTAGGTGTTCATTACGGCAAGTTGAAAGGAGAACTACACGCATTGAAGATAATCGCGGATTATAAGCCCTCAGCTGTCATCATAATCGCCTTCATGCCAATACATGGTACTGCAATGGAAAAGGTCAGGCCGCCAGCCTCCTCGGCTGTAGGTAAGGTGCTTGCGGCCGCTCGGATGATAATGCCGTCAACGCCCTTAGTGTTAGGGTGTATGAGACCTAAAGGACACCATAGATCCGAAACTGACATCTTAGCTGTCAAGGCCGGAGTAAACGCCATAGCCTTCCCCGCAGAGTCCGCGGTGAAACTCGCTGAATCTATGGGCTACGAGATCTCGTTTTCCTCTTTTTGCTGCTCCCAAATTTTTGAGGATCTGAAAACAGGGAAGATTAAAGCACAGGAAAGTGGATCAAAATGAAAAGCCTATTTGAAGGCCGATTTCCAAATCGAATCCATGATTTGATCTTTGGCGATCTTGATTTGCTTGCTAAGTCGTTTGGCGTCCTCTTTACGTATTCCTTGACGGATAAGCACCTTTTCAAATGCATTTCTTGCCTTTCTCACTTTCCATCCTAATGTCATCCACATCCAGAAGAGATGAGTGAACAGCCGAAAGACCTGTGGAATCATGCCCAGAAGCGTGCGTAACCGCAATCCGATAGCCTCATATAAAGGAAAAGGTAGAAGCCCAGTCTTATTCATCTTCCCTTAGGCCTTTTTCTTTCATCTTTTCTTCTATGCGCTTACGTATCTCCTTTTCAAGCTCTCTTTTCTTCTCGGGAGTGAATGTTTTTCCTTTGCCCATTCGCTGGAGTATGTTTCCCAGACTTGTGAAGGTGCTCATGTAGTCTTCTGTCATTTTCAAGGCTACATCGTTGGGCATTCCACTGTCTTTGAGTTCTTTGTAAAAGGCTGCTGCGGCTTTGCCCATGTTGCGTCCTGCTTCTTCGCTGAAAACACTTGAGAGTATATTCTTGATTAAGGCGGGTATCTCAGTGGAGACAGTGTTAAGCACCAGCTTGAGTTCTTCCACATCTTCCATTGCGCTTTTCTCCCGGTTTTTATCTTTCTTTTCTAGCATTTTATTGGTTCCTCCTTTTTTGGTTTAACGGATGAAAGCGTGTCGCCTCAGTATTGTAATAGCTTCAGCTTTTTTGCGTTCCGCTTCTAACACAGCTTTCTTCTTAGAGTAGTAATCAACCTTGGCAATTTTAGCGTTAACGTTTTCAGATAGCTGGATTTCATGTGGTGTTGTCCTTATTCTGAAAAGCTTGTTTGCTGTCTTTCTCGCCTTAGACGGTCTGTCTGTCTTTAAATTCCTTTTCATATTTCGCCACCTCACTATAATAGAAGGCATGGGCATCATAGTTTAACATCGTGGGAAGAAGTGATCAATCACGTGGTCACTGTTCAACTAGCTCGTATTTTTTGCCGAAGCCAACGACTCGGCGAACCACGCCTTCTTCCTCGAGTTTTCCTAGACGTTGCCTGATTATTCGCCTCGAAGCAGTGCCTCGCATGGCTTGAACTTGACGAGTTATGGCAGAAATGTTCAGAGGGCCTTTTACCGCTAGAGCTTGTATTATACATCGACTCATTTCGTCTCTTGCAACTTCAGGCTTTTTGATGATACGCTCTGCAGTCTTCAGTCGGGCTGCAATTTTTAAGGGTTCTTCGTATAATCCTAGACCCACTTTTGTAAGTCTCAGCGACGCTGCTAGCCCTTCATATTCGGGCTTTTCAAGAATCAATGTTTCAAGGGTGTCCAAGCGCTTTATTATCAAGTCTAGCTTTTTGCTTAACTCTTCAACACTAATTGGCTTTGGCTGATGCTTTTTAGTGTCTTCATTCATGTTTCAGTGTCACACTAGAGAAAGATGGTATAAGACCTCTTCTGCTTAAATGATTATGCCACAGCTTTGACAGATCTTGACGGTTGCCAGATTCTCAGCCGAACGAAAGAATGAACGTTAAGTCTATCCTGCTTCGTGTGTCGTTTTAATATGCATTCTCTCAAGAACCAGTGAAGATACATCAATGGTCAAGCTCCAAAATGGTTTNNGTCGCTAGAATGGTAGCATCTCTACCCAAATTATGACTATCAAGCCGCATGCGATGAGCGCAGAGATGATGAAGAATGCAATGTTCTGCCATATGTCAAAGCCTGTGGGGTAGAAGGCAAGGAAGCCAAGGGTGAATATTAACCAGCACCAGACCACAATAACTGTTCCTAGAACTCTTCCTCTAAGAGAAGTCATGTTAACTATCTATCGTAATGATACAGTTAATATCTCTTGCGCTCTTGACCGACGTTCTTCCACAAGCCTTAAGCTGAAAGAATTGCCATAGAATGTGGGAGAGGCTGATGACGGTTCTGATCAGAGAGTATGTTTCTTCTGACTTTCCTCAGGTCAAGAAGCTAATATTGGATGCTGAGAATTTTGGTGAGCCTTTCTTAGACACTGAAATTCTGAATATCAAGAAGAACACTACATCGGGTTTAGGCAAAATCTTTGTTGCAACTATAGGGGGTCAAGTAGTTGGTTACATTTCATTAGGTAGAAGAATCTTTGCTTTAATGATAGATTCCATTATTGTTGGCAGAGGCTATCAAAGAAAAGGCGTGGGTAGCAAGCTCGTAGAAAGAGCTATAGAATATGCAAAATCACAAGGTTTTCATGTTCTTCGAACTGATACAGGAACCTTCATGGACTATGCCATCAAGTTCTACCTTGCCTGTGGTTTTGAACCATGTGGCTATGTGGAGCATGATTTCAGCCTAGGCTCAAAGCAACTACATTTCTATATTGACCTGTCAAAGAAAACCTGAAGTTTCTTGCACAAGTCATAAAAATCGAGAATGGAGACATAGAGAGAGGGATATCGTTGATTGGAAAACCTGATTTTGATAGTGGTTGGTTGTCGCNNTCATCCATTGAAAACGACAGATGTTATCGTGTACATGGTGGGAAAGAAGACTTCGGAAGGAGCCCCTCATCAGATGGAATACGGAGGGTTTGTGAACACTGTAGGTGTTCTAGTCAATGATTACCGAGGAGCTTACTGGCATAAGCTGACCGCTGGCAGCATTACTGTACATAGACATGGAAATGACGAGAACTGGGAATACGTTCGTGTCCTGATGTGGAAGATCCGATAGCCATGAAGCCAAAGCGAAGTCGTTGCCTGAACCCATTCCTATCTATGGTTCGGCAATATGATTCCTGTTAAGCTACCTATGCCAACCGTTCTCGTCTAAACGCAAGCTATCTTTTCTCCTCTGCCTTTCCCTGTTGGGCCGCCTTCGCCGCCGTGTTCGCCCCAGCAAACCCTGACAGCCCGAGAATTTCTCCCTTCACCATATCCATGGGAATCGCAAACACGATTGTATTGCTTTGATCGTAGCTGATGTCTTCCAGACTTGACAAGGTACGCAGATACAACGCCCGATTACTCATCTGCATAACTGCCTTCTCCAAGTTCTCGGCAGCTGTCAGCTCGCCTTCACTCTTGATTATCACGGCGCGCTTCTCCCGTTCCGCCTCTGCCTGCCGGGCAATGACCCGCTTCATGTCTTCAGGTAGCTCCACGTTCTGCAGGTTCACTGAAGTGATGTCTACACCCCAATCCTGTGTCTCTCTTTCAACGATTTTGGCAATCCTGTTCGCAATCTCATCACGCCGTGCCAGTAGTTCATCCAGTTCAACATCCCCAACCACATCTCGCAATGTAGTCTGCGCATACTTCATTACACTGTTCCACACATTTTGAATGTTCACGAGGCTGTCTTTTGTGCTCACCACTTTCATGAAAACCACGGCGTCAACACTTACACTAATGTTGTCTTTGGTCATTACGTCCTGCCGCGCGACATCTAGAGTGATAATGCGTTTATCCTGCTTCAGAAAACTCTCTGCTAAGGGCCATTTGAAGAAGAAGCCTGGACCCACCAACCTTTGAAACTTTCCTAACCGAAGGACAATCGCCTCCTCCCACTCTTTGTTAATCGCCATACAACCGGGCAAGAATGCCAAGGAGACGAAAGCAACAATGCCAGACAGGGCAGATACAGGATTTGGAAAGGCAAAGATGGTTAACGCTAGAAACACGAGGAATATTATGATGAAGAACAAGAAAGGCGTTGGAGAACCCGAATATTCCTCTCTTTGAGACTTCACAGCTGAGCTACTAGTTTCACTCATCCGGTACACTCACCTCCTCTCACCCGACAGTCTTCTATTACATACAAGGCTATTTCTTTTTTTCTCAACACTGTAGCGTTGAAGGTCTGTTTGGCAAGTCTAAAGAAGCGTGAGAGTGGCCCAGGAGCCCGATGACTTGGTCTTGTTCCCCCCTGCGATTCGTCTGTGGTTATTCATGAGAGGTATGAATCTTCCTCGCCAGCAAATCAGTGCACAACCCCAAAATGATTATCCCTGCTAAGAAGGAAAGTAGTTGAAAGCTTTGGGTGAGAAGCTCCATTGTTTCCAGTTCTGGATGAATAACGGCGCCGTAGCCAACTGTGTCTACGAGGCCGTGTGCAAGTATCAGTGGAACTAAGTTTCCTGCCTTTCTGTAGAATTGGCCGAAGGCCAAGCCGAAAATGAAGGTGGTAGAAACGTGAGCTATCATTCCGAGAGGGTTGAAAGGCGAAACGTGCCAGACGAAGTGCCAGACCCCGAAGAGTAAGGCTTGAACCAGTAAAGCCGTCTTTTCCGTGTAAGCCTCAGCTAAGCGTGTCTGTATGAAACCGCGGAATAAGCCCTCTTCACTGACACCGACACAGAGAGTCATGAAGGGAAAGACAAACAAAGCTGGAAACGGATCATAACTCACGATGACCCAGTGCCCAGCAAACAGGTAAACTAGGCCGAAAAACGCTGTAAACATAGAGACAGCGAAGACCAAGTAGTAGGCCAAGCCGACGAGAAGCGCTCGGAGGAGATGTTCAGATTTGAAGCCGAAATCACCTAAGCTGCGTCTCTTAATGTACACAACGGTTAAGACAAGGAGATAAACGACTGCTGTCTTCTCATACGCCATTCCCAAAAGCAGCACAATGGGAATGCGAACAATCATGGCTAACAGGAATAAGGTGAAAGCCTCAATCAAGAAAGGGCTTCCGTCTGCTTTGCCTTCATGAGGAGGCAATTCTTGCTTCTTATAACGGTTATGCCACAATAGAAGGGGAATAAGCAGCAGGAGAGAGAACGCTGCAGGTGAAACGCTAACGTCATATACGTCTCCAAGCTGGATTGAATCACTGGCGAAGATTAAAGCTGAGACAGTGAGGTAAACAGAGATAGTAATCAGACTTCTTGAGTTCATGAAGCGTTTCCACCACTCGTTCTCGACAGGTTCATCCGGACTTCGTGGTCTCCTCTTTAGGCTTCTCTTTTCGCATTGTCAGTCTCAATATTACCCATATAAGATAGATTGTTAGAAAGATGGCTACAAATTCAAATGATTCTCTTGCGTATGCCCAGACAACTATGAATGCTAGCATTACTGTGGCTAGGTTGATGAGGATAGTCAGAAGGTGTTTCATGGTTCAGTACGTTTGGAGATGAAGAGTTAAAGTTTTTTACTTGTCGAAATCGTTGGTTTCCCGCTGTTAACAGGCTTTTCGCTTGGCAGGCCTAGCAAGATTTCGGTGGAAGCTTCAGTTATTCTATCATCCATTTGGTTTGGGACTTCTGATTTTTGGATGATTGTGCGAAAGCAGAAAGCAATAATCTTCCTTGGCAAGATAAGACTATTATATCGTAGTCGCCGCCCTATGAGCGGTGAGCGATATGTTCGAAGAACTTGCGAATCTTCTCGGGAACGTTCTTGTGATACAGCTTATTACGAGTGTCGTCATAGTCATCGGGGCTTATCTGTTCAACAGATTCTTTTTCAAGAGGACGGTGAAACGGTTTGCCAAACGAACGGGTCTTGAGGACAAGTATGTTAAGCCTATCAGGAACTTCGGTTCACTCATAATATTCGTCATCGCAGGTATCTTGATCTTATGGGTTTTCCAGATTAGGGAAGCGTTTCT